>Ga0196976_1000052_pt1 | contig 76482 bp, 46 predicted proteins | sample S3v_513CmetaG_FD_148644 | JGI IMG/M metagenome (GOLD analysis project Ga0196976, IMG submission 148644) | Soil microbial communities from Anza Borrego desert, Southern California, United States - S3+v_5-13C | ecosystem: Environmental > Terrestrial > Soil > Desert | place: USA: California...
ACCGAGACGGTGAGCGTCTCCGGATGCTCCTGCGAGCGGCGGTGGGCGAAGGCGTCCATGAAGGCGTTGGCGGCGCAGTAGTCGACCTGGCCGACGGCGCCCACCACGGCCGTGAGCGAGGAGCAGAGGATGAAGAAGTCGAGCTGCTGCCCCTGCAGCAGCTCGTCGAGGATGAGCGTGCCCTTCGTCTTCGGATCGAGGACGCGTGCGGCGGCCTCGCGGGTCTTGAGCGGGATGATGCCGCCGCCGGCGACGCCGGCCGCGTGGACGACGCCGTCGATGCGGCCGAAGACGCGCACCGCCTCGCCGACCGCGGCCTCCATCTGTGCGCGGTTGCTGGCGTCCGCAGCCAGCGGAAGGACGGTCGCGCCGAGCGACTCGAGCTTCTGCACGGAACGGATGCGGGCGGAGATGGCGTCCTCCTCGGCGTGCGTGTCGAGCCACTGCTGCCATTCCTCGCGCGCCGGCAGCGCGCCGCGCGCGGTGAGCGCGAGACGGGCCTTGCAGGTCTGCGCGAGATGCTCGGCCAGCACGAGGCCGATGCCGCCGAAGCCGCCGGTGATGAAGTACACGCCTTCATCGCGGAGGCGCGGCGTGGCGCCGGCGCTCTCGAGGCGCACGTTCTCGTACGCCTGCGACCAGCGGTACTTGCCGCGCCAGGCGACGGCGCGGTCGGTGGCGGCGCTCAGCGCCTCGGTCACGATCTGCCGTGCGGCGGCATGTGGGGCGGGCTTCAGCCCGCCCTTGTCCGCAGGCTGAAGCCTGCCCACATCCGCGGGCTGAAGCCCGCGCCACATTTCATCGAGGCGCACGTCGATGGTGCGGACGGTGACGTTCGGCAGCTCCTGCGGGATGACCTTGCACGGCCCGAGCATTGTGGCCTTGAGCGGGTCGATGCGCTCGCCGTCGATGACCTCGAAGAGCTCGTTGGCCACGACGTCGATGCGCACTTCGTCGGACAGGTTCTTCGCCGCGAGCGCCTGGGCCAGGTAGATCAGCCCGTAGAAGCCGGCCTCGGTGCTCTCGTCGAGCGAGCGCGGCGCGGTGGTGACGTTGCCGCAGTGGATGATGTTCGTGGGGAGCTTCGCGTCGGCGGCGAGGGCCTCGAAGATCGTCGTGTAGTCGTCGCGATGGTCGTAGCGCATCACGTACGCGGTGCTGTCCATCTTGGCGAAGACGGGGCCGCGGTTCACGACCACGACGTCCTCACCGCGGTTACGCAGCGCGGCCGCGGCCTCGTCGCCGACCACGTCGTCGCTGAACACGAGCCAGCGGCGGCCGTCCGCCGTCGCCGGAGCGGGAGCGGCGGTGCGCTTCCACGACGGCATCGAGAACCACTCCGTGACGTTGGCGATCTTGTCGTTCGACTCGGCGGGCTGCGGCGCGGCGGAGCGGTTCGGCGCGATCCAGTAGCGCTGCCGCTCGAACGGATAGGTCGGGACCGGGATGCGGTGCCGGTTCTCGTTCTTGTAGAAGCCGTCCCAGTCCACCGACGTGCCGTCGAGCCAGAGACGGCCGAGGGAGCCGAGGATGAAATCGAGATCGCCGGTGGCCTCCTGCGGATGGCGCAGGCTGGCCGCCATCGGGACGTTCTTCCCTTCCGGCTGCTGGCGCACGAACGTGGTCAGCGTGCGTCCCGGGCCGACCTCGAGGAACACACGCGACGGCTCGCGCAGCAGCTCGGCCATGCCGGCCGCGAAGCGCACCGTGCCGCGCAGGTGCCGCACGTAGTACTCCGGATCGGTAGCCTCGGCCTCGGTGATCCAGGTGCCGGTGACGTTGGAGACGTACGGGATGGCCGGCGCGTGGAAGCGCACCTTGCGCAGCACGGCGCGGAACGCGTCGAGGATCGGCTCCATCATCATCGAGTGGAAGGCGTGCGAGGTGTGCAGCCGGCGGCCGGAGAGCTTCTGCGCCGCGAGCGTGGCCTCGAAACGGGTGATGGCCTCGTCGGTGCCGGAGACGACGCAGAGTCCCGGCGCGTTGACGGCGGCGAGGGAGACGTCGTCCGGGAGCAGCGGCAGGAGCTGGCTCTCGTCGACCGGCACGGCCATCATCGAGCCGGCCGGCAGCTTCTGAATCAGGCCGCCGCGCGCGGCGACCAGGGCCAGGGCGTCGTCGAGCGACAGCACCCCGGAGAGGCAGGCGGCCGTGTACTCGCCGATGCTGTGGCCGATCATGGCCTCGGGGACCACTCCCCACTGCATCCACAGCCGCGCCAGCGCGTATTCGGTCACGAAGAGCGCCGGCTGCGTGAGCCAGGTCTGCTTGAGCTGCTCGTCGCCGTTCTGCTCGTCGAAAAGGACGGTACGGATGTCCAGGCCGAGGTGCGGCTGGAGCACCTCCGCGCAGCGGTCGACGATCTCGCGGAAGAGCGGCTCGCTGTCATAGAGACCCTTGGCCATGCCGCCGTACTGCGCGCCCTGGCCGGGGAAGAGGAATGCGGGGGAGCGATGCTGCGCGTCGGCGCGCGCGGAGGCGATGCGCTTCGGGTCGCGTGCCTCGAGGGCGGCGATGGCGTCGGCGGCGTCGCGGCAGACCAGCAGGCGGCGGTGCGTCTGCGCGCGGCGTCCGGCCTTGAGGGTGAAGGCGACGTCGGCGAAGTTCGCCTGCTCGTTCTTCTTCAGCCAGTCGGCGAGGTTCGCGGTGAGCGTGTCCAGCGCCGTCTCGGTGCGCGCGGAGAGGAGGATCAGCTGCCGGTCGCGCGACGGGCCGGAGGCTTCGCTCTCCGGCGCTTCCTCGAGCACGACGTGGGCGTTGGTGCCGCCGATGCCGAACGAGCTGACGGCGGCGCGGCGCGGCGTGCCGTTGCGCTTCCAGTCGCGCAGCTCGGTGTTGACGTAGAACGGGCTGTTCTCGAAATCGATATGCGGGTTGGGTGTCTCGAAGAAGAGGCTGGGCACGAGCTTCTGGTTCTTGAGCGCGAGCACGGTCTTGATCAGGCCGGCCACGCCGGCGGCGGCGTCGGTGTGACCGATGTTGCTCTTCACCGAGCCGACGGCGCAGAAGCCTTTCTTCGTCGTGCCGGCGGCGTACGCGCGGGTGAGCGCGGCGATCTCGATCGGGTCGCCGATGTTCGTGGCCGTGCCGTGCGTCTCGATGTACTGGACGGTCTCAGGCTCGATGCCCGCCAGGGCCAGGGCCTCGGCCGCGACCTCGGCCTGGCCGTCCACGCCCGGCGCCGTGTAGCCGGCCTTGGCGTTGCCGTCGTTGTTGATGGCCGCGCCCCGGATGACCGCGTAGATGTGATCGCCGTCGGCGACGGCGTCGCTGAGCCGCTTGAGCACGACCGCGCCGACGCCGGCGCTGAACGTGGTGCCCTGCGCCTTCGCATCGAACGTGCGGCAGTGGCCGTCCGGCGACATGATGCCGCCTTCCTGGTACATGTAGCCGCCGCCCTGCGGCACGCGGATCGACACGCCGCCGGCGATGGCCATGTCGGACTGGTAGTTGAGCAGCGACGTGCAGGCCAGCGTGGTGGCCACGAGGGACGTCGAGCAGGCCGTCTGCACCGTCAGGCTCGGCCCGCGCAGGTTCATCTTGTACGACACGCGCGTGGCCACGTAGTCCTTCTCGTTCGAGGTGGCCAGGGAGAGGCGGTTCGCGAACTTGCCGACGTCGGGGTTGTTCTGCAGGTTGTACAGGTACTGGCTGCCGCCCGCTCCGGCGAACGTGCCGATGCGCCCCTTGTACGTGTCGGGGGAGTAGCCGGCGTTCTCGAGCGCTTCCCACGCGGTCTCGAGGAACCAGCGCTGCTGCGGGTCGATGATCTCGGCCTCGCGCGGGTTGTAGCCGAAGAAGGCGGCGTCGAAATCTTCCGCCGGGATGGGGAGGATGCCGCGCCCCTTGACATAGTTCGGGTCCTTGAGCGTGGCCGCGGGCACGCCCATCGCCGCCAGCTCCTCGTCGCTGAAGAAGGTGATCGACTCGACGCCGTTGGTCAGGTTGTTCCAGTACTCCTCGGCATTCCGCGCGCCGGGCATGCGTGCCGCAAGCCCGATGATGGCCACTGCCTCCTCGATCTGATCGTGATGCTCCGTGCTCATGAGGTCTCTCCGTTTCTCTGAAGCGGTTTGCGGCGATGCATCGCCAGTTTTTGTTTATGTGCGCGCTCGCGCACGTTCTGTAGCCGTTGCTGGGTGGAATCGACCTCGCCGAGGTGGCGGGCCAGTGCGCCGACGGTGGTGTGGCGGAAGAGGTCGATCATCGACACGTCGCGATCGAGCGCCTCGCGCAACTGCATGCGCACGCGGACCATGAGCAGCGAGTGACCGCCCAGGTCGAAGAAGTTGTCCTCGACGCCGACCGTGGTGACGCCGAGGACGTTCTGCCAGACGGAGGCGACCAGCCGCTCGGTCTCGCTCTGCAGCGGCACGTACGCCGCGCGCACGCTCTGCACCTCCGGCGCGGGGAGCGCCTTGCGGTCGACTTTCCCGTTCGCGTTGAGCGGGAGCGCGGGCAGCAGCACGAAGACCGCCGGCACCATGTACTCGGGGAGCGATTCGCGGCAGGCGTTGCGGAGCGTGGCGGCGTCGAGCTGCTCGCCGTCGCGCGGTGCGGCGTAGGCGACCAGGCGCTTGTCGCCGTCGGCGCCGGCATGCGCGACCACCACCACGTCGCGCACGGCCGGGACGGTGGCCAGGACGGACTCGATCTCGCCGAGCTCGATGCGGAAGCCGCGGATCTTGACCTGATGGTCGATCCGGCCGAGGTATTCGATCGAGCCGTCGGCGCGCCAGCGGGCCAGGTCGCCGCTGCGGTACATCCGCGCGCCGGGCCGCTCGCTGAACGGATCGGCGATGAACTTCTCCGCGGTGAGGTCGGGACGGGCCAGATAGCCGCGCGCGACCGCCACACCGCCGATGAACAGCTCGCCCGGCACGCCCGCGGGCACCGGCTGCAGCCGCTTGTCGAGGATGTGGATCTGCACGTTGGCGATGGGGAAGCCGATGGGGACAGACGCGGCGCCGCTCTCCATCGAGCAGGGCCAGTACGTCACCTCGACCGCGGCCTCGGTCGGACCGTAGAGGTTGTGCAGCTCCGCCGGCAGGGCGGCGGCGAAGCGCTTCGCCAGCTCGAGCGGCAACGCCTCGCCGCTGCAGATCACGTGACGCAGCGACGTGCACGTCTTCGCTTCCTTCTCGTCGAGGAAGATCTGCAGCATCGACGGCACGAAGTGCGCGATGGTCACGCGCTCGCGGCGGATGAGATCGATCAGGTACAGCACGTCCTGATGCCCGCCCGGCTCGGCGATGACCAGCCGCGCGCCGGTGATGAGCGGCCAGAGGAGCTCCCACACCGAGATGTCGAAGCCGTACGGCGTCTTCTGCATCACCACGTCGCCGTGGCCGATGGCGTGATACGAGTGCTGGAACCACAGCAGGCGGTTGCGGATCGCGCCGTGGGTGTTCATGGCGCCCTTCGGCCGGCCCGTCGAGCCGCTGGTGTAGATGACATAGGCCAGGTCGTCGTCGTGCGGACGGGCCGCCGGCACGGCGTCGGCGGACTCGGCGTGCAGTGCGCTCTCGATGGCGCTCTCGATGCCAAGGGCGTTGCACTGCGGGAGGCGTGGGAGGAACTTCTCCTGCGCGAGGACGACCGCGGGTTGCGCCTCGTCGAGCATGTAGCGCAGGCGCTCGAACGGGTAGTCGGGATCGATGGGGACGTACGCGCCGCCGGCCTTGAGCGTGGCCACGATGGCGAGGACCATCTCGAACGAGCGCTCCACGCAGAGGCCGACCAGCGCGTTCGGCCGCACGCCGCGGCGGCGCAGCTCGTACGCCAGCGCGGTGGCGCGGCGGTCGAGCTCCGCGTAGGTCATCGATTCGCCGCGGAAGACGAGCGCGGTGGCCTCGGGTGTCGCGCGCGCCTGGCGCTCGATCAGCTCGTGCACCAGGAGGCCGGCGCCGTAGTCGACGCTGGTGGCGTTCCATGCCACGAGCTGCTCGTGCTCGGCCGGCTCGAGCAGCGGGAGCGACGAGATCCGCGCGTCGGGATTCTTCGCGGCCGCGGCGAGCAGCGTGCCGAAATGGCCGAGGAGGCGGCGCACGGTGGCCGGCTCATAGAGGTCGGTGTTGTACTGCGCCGCGCAGGTCAGCTCCGCGCCGCGCGCCACGACGGCCATGGTCAGGTCGAACTTCGACGTGTCGCCGCTGCCGTTTTCGACGGTCAGCGTGGCGTCGCCGAACGGCATGGCGCCGCGGCCCGCGGTGCGGAAGAGCAGCATGGTCTGGAAGAGCGGGTTGCGGCTCATCTCGCGCTGCGGGTTGAGCTCCTCGACCAGCTTCTCGAACGGCATGTCCTGGTGCTCCCACGCGCCGAGGCAGACCTGCCGCACGCGCGCGAGCAGCTCGCGGAACGTCGGGTCGCCGGAGAGATCGGTGCGCAGGACGAGGGTGTTGACGAAGAAGCCGATCAGTCCCTCGACCTCGGCCGCGTTGCGGTTGGCCACCGGCGTCCCGACGCTGATGTCGGTCTGGCCGGAGTAGCGCGCCAGGAGGACGTTGAAGGCGGCCAGCAGCGTCATGAACGGCGTGGCGCCCTCGCTGTGGCCGAGCTCCGCCAGGGCGGCGGCGGTGCCGGAGGGGAGCGGCATGACCTCGTTCGCACCGCGGTAGGTCTGCACCGCCGGACGGACGCGATCGGTCGGCAGCTCGAGCGGCGGCGCGCCGGCCAGGCGCTCGCGCCAGTACGCGGTGAGCGAGGCCAGCGCGTCGCCGGTCAGTCCCTCGCGCTGCGCCGCGGCGAAGTCGCCGTACTGCACCGGCAGCTCCGGCAGCAGCTCGCCGCGATACGCGGCGACGAGCTCGCGCTCGAGCACGTCCGCGGACCAGCCGTCGAAGACGATGTGGTGCACGGTCACGACGAGCACCTGGTCGTCCGGCGCGATGCGCACGAAGACGGCGCGCAGGAGCGGCGCGCGGGTGAGGTCGAAGGACTGCCGGCGCTCCTCGTCCGCGACGCGGATGAAGTCGGCGTCGTCGACGATGCGGAACGGCGCCGGCATCGGGTCGTGCGCGAACTGCATCGGCCCGGAAGGCGTGGTGACGAAGGCGGTACGCAGGATGGCGTGCCGCTCGACGATGGTGTCGAGGGCCTGCTGCACGGTCACGACGTCGACCGCGCCGCGCAGGCGGTAGATGCGGGTGATGTTGTACAGCGCGCCGCCCGGCACGAGCTGCTCGAGGAACCAGAGGCGCTCCTGCGCGTACGACAGCGGCGCGGTGCGCTCTTCGCGCCGGACGATGGCATGTAGGGCGGGCTTCAGCCCGCCCATGCGCACGCGCACGCACTCGGCGGCGATGCCGGCGATGGTCGGCGCGGTGAAGATGACCTGCAGCGGGAGGTCGACGCCGAGGGTCTCGCGGACGCGCACGATCAGGCGTGCGGCGAGCAGCGAGTGGCCGCCGGCGGCGAAGAAGTCCTCGTGCACGGAGACGTCGTCGAGGTGCAGCACGTCGCACCAGATCGAGGCCACGGCTTCCTCGACGGCGTCGCGCGGCGGCACGCGGCGCTCTTCGCCGTGCGTGACCGGGTCGGGCAGCGCGTGGCGGTCGACTTTGCCGCTCGGGGTGACCGGCAGCGCGTCGAGCATGACGAACGCGGACGGCACCATGAAGTGCGGCAGCACGCGCCCGAGCCGCTCGCACAGCTCCTCGGCGGGCCGCGAGGCCACGACGTAGGCCACCAGGCGCGCGCCGGCGCGGCCGTGACGGGCGATGACCGCGGCCTCGCGCACGCCGTCCAGGCGCGCCAGCGCGGCCTCGACCTCGCCCGTCTCGATCCGATAGCCGCGGATCTTGACCTGATCGTCGCGGCGGCCGAGGAACTCGATCTGCCCTTCGTTCCAGCGCACGAGGTCTCCGCTGCGGTACCAGCGGCGGCCCTGGCGCTCGATGAACTTCTCGTCGGTGAGCTCGGGGCGCATGTGATAGCCGCGGGCCAGGCCGGCGCCGGCGATGAGCAGCTCGCCCGGAATGCCGATCGGCGAGAGCTGGCCGTTGCGGTCGACGATGGCCACATCGACACCGTCGATGGGGCGGCCGATCGGCGGCGCACTCCCCGAGTCCCGATCGACGGCGCACCAGGTCGTGACGACGGCGTTCTCCGTCGGCCCGTACTGATTGAAGAGCGTGAAGCGGCAGTCGCGGCCCGGACGCCGGGTGAGGCGATCGCCGCCGGTGAGGATCGCCCGCAGCGCGAGATCGTCACGCTGCTCGAGATCGGGCAGTGCGGCCATGGCCAGCGGCGTGGGGAGGAAGGTGATGGTGATGCGCTCGTCCGCCAGCCACTGCACGAGCTTCTCCGGCGAGGCTGGCACCTCCTCGGGGGCCATGTGCACGGACGCCCCGGCGGCGAGGTACGGCCACGTCTCCCACACCGAGGCGTCGAACGAGAAGCCGGCCAGGCGCGTGGCGCGATCGTCCGGCGTGATGGCGAAGGCGCGGCGGTGCCACGCGACGAGATTCGCCAGCGCCGCGTGATCGACGAGCACGCCCTTCGGCTTGCCGGTCGAGCCAGAGGTGTAGATGACATAAGCGAGCGAACGTAGGGCGGGCTTCAGCCCGCCCAGGCGGGCTGAAGCCCGCCCTACGTTTACGTTTTCCGGCGTCAGCACCACCTTCGTGCCCGAGTCTTCGAGCATGAAGTCGATGCGCTCCTGCGGGTACTCGGGATCGATGGGGAGATACGCCGCTCCCGCCTTCCAGATGCCGAGCAGCGCGGCGATGCTCTCCGCCGAGCGCGGCATCACGACGGCCACGATGTCGTCCTCGCGCACGCCCCACTCAATGAGGTTCCCGGCGATCGCGCTCGCGCGCTCGTCGAGCTGCGCGTACGTCATCGACATCGCGCCGTCGGAGACCGCGAGCGCCTCGGGACGCGCGCGCACCTGCTCGTCGAAGGCGTCGAGCGTCAGCTCCACGTTCATCGGCGCCGCGCCGTGGCCCCACTCCTCGACCTGGGCCGCTTCCTCGAACGGCAGCATCGGGAGCGTGTCGATGTGCGCTTCCGGATCGTCGATCACGGCCTCGAGCAGCGTCTCGTAGTGCCGGAGCATCCGCTCCATCGACGAGGCGTCGTAGAGATCGGTGTTGTACTGGACGATGCTGACGAGCTGGTCGCCGCGCTCGGCGATGCTGAAGGAGAGGTCGAACTTCGCGCTCTCCGAGCCGACGGCCTGCGAGGCGACGCGCAGCCCCGGCAGCGACGGTTGGTCGCCCTCGTGATGGAGCATGAAGACGTGCTGGAACAGCGGATTGCGGCTGAGCTGGCGCTCCGGGTTGAGCTCCGCGACGAGCTTCTCGAACGGCATCTCCTGATGCGAGTAGGCGTCGAGGCAGACCTCGCGCACGCGGTCGAGCAGGTCGCGGAAGGTGGGGTTGCCGGAGAGGTCGGTGCGCAGGACCAGGCTGTTGGTGAAGAAGCCGATGACCTCTTCCAGCTCGCTCTGCATGCGGTTGGCGATGGGGGTACCGATGACGACGTCGTCGCTGCCGGAGTAGCGGTGGAGCAGGATCTCGAAGACGGCCAGGGTGGTCATGAACAGCGTGGCCCCCTCGTCCTCGCCGAGCTGGCGCACGCCCTCGGTGAGGTGCCGCGGCAGCTCGCGGCGCACGGTGCTCCCCTTGAACGACTGCACGGGCGGCCGCACGCGGTCGGTGGGCATCTCCAGCGCCTCGGGGAGCCGGTCGAGCTGGCGCATCCAGTACGAGCGCAGCCCGCGCAGCGAGACGTCCTGCAGCCGCTGGCGCTGCCAGGCGGCGAAGTCGGCGTACTGGAGGTCGAGCGGGCGGAGGGGGCTCGGCTCGCCGCGGCGGAACGCGCCGTAGATCGCCCCCAGGTCGCGCAGGAAGATCTCCGAGGAAGCGGCGTCGAAGACGATGTGGTGCAGCGCGACGAGGAGCACGTGATGGTTGGCCTCGCGGCGCACGAGGCGGAAGCGCACCACGCGTCCCGCGGCCAGGTCGAGCGGCTCGCGCCACTCGCGCGTGGCGATGCGCTGCAGCTCCTCTTCGCTGACCGCGTCCTCCATGGCCAGCGCGGGCAGCTCGCCGTGCTCGATCTGCACGGGCACGCCGTCCTGCACGCGGAAGGCGGAGCGCAGCACGCTGTGGCGGCGCACGAGCTCTTCGAGCGCGCGGCGCAGCGCGTCCACGTCCAGCTCCCCGTACAGCCGGTGCGCCGTGCAGACGTTGTAGAACGGCTCGTTCGGCACGAGCTGGGCGAGGAACCACAGCCGCTCCTGCGCGTACGAGAGCGGCGCGGGACCGCTGGTGCGCCGGCGCGAGACGGTGGCCTCGCCGGAGATGGCGATGCCCTCGGCCTCGAGCAGATAGCGCAGCAGTTCCTGGCGGTCGCCGAGCTCCGGTTGCGGATCCAGAATTCCGGTCATGCGTCACCTCGCATCGTTCGGTGTTGGTCGAGTGCCGCGCGCAGGCCGTCCGGCGACATGCGCCGCACGGTGAGCAGGGCGTTGGCGATCTTGCGGGTCTGTTCGGGCTGGCGCTTGATCTCGAGCATCGCGCCGGTGACGCCGGCCACGGTGGGCTCGGTGAAGAGTGTGCGCAGCGGCAGGTCGACGGCGAAGCTCTCGCGCAGTTGCGTGACGATGCGCGTGGCCAGCAGCGAGTGTCCGCCGAGGAGGAAGAAGTTGTCGTGGATGCCGATGCGCTCCACGCGGAGCACGTCGCACCACACCGCGGCCACCGCTTCTTCGATCACGTCGCGCGGGGCGACGAACTTCACCGCGGCCGTGCGCGAGTAGCGCGGCTCGGGCAGCTCGCGGCGATTGACTTTCCCGTGCGCGTTGAGCGGGATGGCCTCCAGGAACACGAACGCGGCCGGGACCATGGTCTCGGGCAGCGCGTGCTCGCACGCGGCCTGGAGATCGTCGGCGCTGACGGCGGCGCGGGTGACGACGTAGGCCACCAGGCGCAGCTCGTGGGCGCGGTCCTCGCGCGCCACGACCACGGCCTGCCGGACCGCGGGGAGCCGTTCGAGCACGGCCTCGATCTCGCGCGGCTCCACGCGCACGCCGCGGATCTGGATCTGCTCGTCGTTACGGCCGAGGTACTCGATCGTGCCGTCGGCGCGATAGCGCCCGAGGTCGCCGGTGCGGTACATGCGCCCCTCGCCGAAGTCGTTGCGCACGAACGCGCGCGCGGTGAGCTCGGGATCGCCGAAGTAGCCGCGGCCGACGCCGGCGCCGGCGATGCAGATCTCGCCGGCGATGCCGTCCGGCTGCAGCTCGCCGTGCGGGCCGGTGATGAAGACGTCGACGTTGGCGATCGGCTTGCCGATGGTCGGCTCGCCGTAGGCGCCGATCTCGGCAGCGGTCGTGTCGACCGTGCACTCGGTCGGACCGTAGACGTTGAAGAAGCGCGTCCGGGTGGCGCGGCGGAGGCTCTGCCACAGCAGGCGGTCGATGGCCTCGCCGCCGACGAGCGCGATGCGCGGCACGCCTTCCTCGCGGCCGGCGAATCCGGCATCGAGCAGGAGGCGGAGCTGCGACGGCGTGCAGTCGAGCACGTCGATCTCGCGCTCGCGCAGGAAGTCGGCGAGACGGGCGCCGTCGAAGCGGATGCCGGCCGGCACGACGTCGAGCGTGTGTCCGGAGAGGAGCTGGATCCACTGCTTGACCGAGGTGTCGAACGTCAGCGGTCCGTTGAGCGTGACGCGCAGGTGCTGGCCGCGCACGTCGCGATACACGGCCTCGTCCAGCGCGCGCCAGAGGTTGACGACCGACTGCTGCTCGATCATCACGCCCTTCGGCGTGCCGGTCGACGCGGAGGTGAAGAGGATGTAGGCGAGGGGATGCTCGCCGTGGCGGACGCCCGGCGCGGCGTTCGTGGCCGCGATCTCCGCGAGGTCGATCACGTGCTGCGCGGCCGGCACGCGCGCGCGGGCGGCGGCGTGCGTGAGCACGATCCGCGCGGCGATGTCCTCGACGACGTGCGCGTTGCGCGATGCCGGCGCCTCGGGATCGAGCGGGACGAACGTGCAGCCGGCCTTGAGGATGCCGGTCAGCGCGACGATGGCGTCGATGGAGCGCTCGAAGCAGGCGGCCACCGGCTCCTCGGCCGACGCGCCGAGGCGGAGCAGCTCGCGGGCCACACCGTTGGCGCGCGCGCTCAGCTCCGCGTAGGTGATCGACTCGTCGCCGCAGGAGACCGCGATCCGCTTCGGCGTGCGCGCCGCCTGTTGCTCGAAGAGCTCGGCGATCGTGGCGTCATGCGTATCGGAGAACGCGCGCGACGACGCCATGCGGCGCTCGCTGGCGTCGACCATCGGCAGCTCCAGGACGCGCTCGTCCGGGTTGGCCGCCGCGCCGCGCAGGAGCGTGCGGTAATGCTCGAGCATGCGCCGAATCGTGGAGCCTTCGAAGAGGCCGGTGCTGTACTCGATGGCGCAGGTGAGGCCGTCGCCGGCGGTGGTGGTGATGAGCGTGAGGTCGAACTTCGCCGTCGCGTTCTGGGCCGGCTCCTGCTCGATCTCGAGCCCGCCCGCGGCCACTGGCGCCGGGATGCCGGTCTCGAGGAGGAACATGGTCTGGAAGAGCGGGTTGCGCGTGAGGTCGCGCACGGGATTGATCTCTTCGACCAGCTTCTCGAAGGGCATGTCCTGGTGCGCGTACGCGCCGACGCAGGCCTCGCGCGTGCGCTCGAGCAGCTCGCGGAACGTGGGGTTGCCGGCCACGTCGCCGTGCAGCACGAGCGTGTTGGCGAAGAAGCCGATCAGCCCTTCGAGCTCGCGCTGCATGCGTCCGGCGATGGGCGTGCCCACGGTGACGTCGGTCTGTCCGGAGTAGCGCGACAGCAGGAGCTGGAACGTGCCGGCCAGCGTCATGAAGAGCGTCGTGCCCGCGGCGGCGGAGAGCTTGCGGATGGCCGCGAGCTCGGCGGCGTCGAGGGCGATGGTCTCGCGCGCGGCGTTGAAGCCGCGGAACTGCGCGCGCGAATGATCGGTCGGCAGCTCGAGCCGTCCCGAGGCACGCGCCAGGCGCTGCTTCCAGTAGGAGGTGAGCGTGGCCGCCGTCTCGCCGCGGAACGTGCGGCGCTGCCACAGCGCGAAGTCGGCGTACTGCAGCGGCAGCTCCGGCAGCGGATCGGACGCGCCCTGCACGAAGGCGCCGTACAGCACGCCCAGCTCGTGGAGGAAGACGTCGCCCGACCAGCCGTCGAAGACGATGTGGTGGAAGCCGACCAGGAGCTTGTGCTCGTCGTCGGCCAGGCGCAGCAACTGGAATCGGATAATCGGACCGTTGCCGAGGTCGAACGGCGTGGCCCAGTCCTCGTGGCGCAGGCGCCGCACTTCCGCGGCGGCGTCCGCGCATCCGCGCAGGTCGACCGGCTGCAGCACCACCGGACGCGGCGCCTCGACGAACTGCACCGCGCCGCGCGACGTGCCGGCATAGCGCGTGCGCAGGATCTCGTGCCGCTCGACGATGCGCGACAGCGCGCGCTGCAGCGCCTCGACGTCCAGCGGGCCGCGCAGCGCGTAGGCGCGGCTGATGTTGTAGAACGGCCCCGACTCGAGCTGGTCGAGGAACCAGAGGCGCTCCTGCGCGAACGACAGCGGCAACTCCAGCTCGTCCGCGCCGCGCGGCGTGATCTTCGGCGCGGTGGGGACGCTGCTGCCGCGCGCCGCGACGATCGCTTCGGCCAGTCCGGCCACGGTCGGCGCGGAGAAGAACGTGTGCAGCTTGAGCTCCACGCCGAAGGTCTCGCGGAGGCGGGCCACGACTTTCATGGCCAGGATGGAGTGACCGCCGCGGGCGAAGAAGTCGTCGTACGAGCCGACGCCCGGGACGCCCAGGGCCTCGCACCAGATCTCCGCGACGGCCTGCTCGATGGCGTTGCGCGGCGCGACGTGCACGGCCACCTTGTGCGTGCCGTAGTCGGGCGCGGGAAGGGCCTTGCGGTCGCACTTGCCGTTGGTGTTGAGCGGCAGCGCCTCCAGGATCGTGAACGCCGCCGGCACCATGTACTCGGGCAGGCGCTCTTCGAGGCCGGCCCGCAGCTCGTCGACGTCGATGGTGTAGCCGTCGCGCGCCACGACGTAGGCGGCCAGGCGCTTGTCGCCCGGCGCGGGCTCGTGCGCCACGACCACGGCATCGCGCACGGACGGCATCTGCAGGAGCACGGCCTCGATCTCGCCGAGCTCGATGCGGAAGCCGCGGATCTTGACCTGATGATCGAGGCGCCCGAGGTACTCGACGGCGCCGTTGGGGAGCCAGCGCGCGAGATCGCCGCTGCGGTACATGCGCGCGCCCGGCTCGCTGCTGAACGGATCGGCGATGAACTTCTCCGCGGTGAGGTCGGGACGGGCCAGATAGCCGCGCGCGACCGCCACGCCGCCGATGAACAGCTCGCCCGGCACGCCCGCCGGCACCGGCTGCAGTCGTTCGTCGAGGATGCGGATCTGCACGTTGGCGACCGGGAAGCCGATGGGGACCGACGCGGCGCCGCTCTCCATCGAGCAGGGCCAGTACGTCACCTCGACCGCGGCCTCGGTCGGCCCGTAGAGGTTGTGCAGCTCCGCCGGCAGGGCGGCGGCGAAGCGCCTGGCCAGCTCGAGCGGCAACGCCTCGCCGCTGCAGATCACGTGACGCAGCGACGTGCACGTCTTCGCTTCCTTCTCGTCGAGGAAGATCTGCAGCATCGACGGCACGAAGTGCGCGACGGTCACGCGCTCGCGGCGAATGAGGTCGATGAGGTACGGCGCGTCCTGATGCCCCCCCGGCTCGGCGATGACCAGCCGCGCGCCGGTGATGAGCGGCCAGAGGAGCTCCCACACCGAGATGTCGAAGCCGTACGGCGTCTTCTGCATCACGGCGTCGCCGTAGCCGATGGCGTGATACGCGTGCTGGAACCACAGCAGGCGATTGATGATGCCGCGGTGCGTGTTCATCACGCCCTTCGGCCGCCCGGTCGAGCCGGACGTGTAGATGACGTACGCGAGATCGCCGGGCGTGGCGCGGGAGGCGATGCGCGCGGTGCTCTCCTGCGCGACGCGCGGCCACTCGGCGTCGAGCGCCAGCGTGGGCACGCCGCCGGCGGCGACGCTCTCCACGAAGCGCTCCTGTGTCAGCACGATCACCGGCTGCGCCTCCGCCAGCGTGTAGCGCAGGCGCTCGACCGGATAGTCGGGAGCGAGGGGCAGATAGGCCGCGCCGCTCTTGAGCGTGGCCACGATGGCCATGGCCATCTCGAAGGAGCGCTCCAGGCTGAGGGCCACGATCGCGCCGGGGCGCGCCCCCCGCGAGCGGAGGAACCGCGCCAGCTGGTTCGTGCGCGCGTCGAGCTCGCGGTACGACATCGTCTCGCCGCGGAACCAGAGCGCCGGCGCGTTGGGCATGCGCGCCACTTCCTCCTCGAACAGCTCGTGGACCAGCGGCTCGTCGTCGCTCTCGGAGTAGGCGAGCTCGGTGTGGTTCCACGCCTCGAGCTGGCGGCGCTCGGCGGGTGTGAGGAGAGGGAGGGCGGAGATGCGGCAATCGGGATCGGCGGCCGCGGCCTCGAGGAGCGTGCCGAGGTGGCCGAGCATCCGCTCGATCGTGGCGGAGTGGAACAGCTCCGTGCTGAAGTCGAACGCGCAGTGCAGGCCGTCCGGCGACGGCACCGCGGAGAACATCAGGTCGAACTTCGTCGTGCCGTTGCCCGGCGTGCCGGCGGTGAACGTGGCGCCGCCCGCGCGCACCGGCGCGGCGGCCTCGTTCTGGTAGACGAACATCGTCTGGAAGAGCGGGTTGCGGCTGAGGGCGCGGTCGGGGTTCAGCTCCGCGACCAGCTTCTCGAACGGCAGCTCCTGATGCGCGTAGGCGCCGAGGCAGACCTCGCGCACGCGGGCCACGAGCTCGCGGAACGTCGGATCGCCGGTGAGGTCGGCGCGCAGGACGAGCGTGTTGGCGAAGAAGCCGATGGCGCGCTCGCTGGCGGCGGAGTCGCGGTTGGCGACGGGCGTGCCGACGGCGATGTCGCGCTGCCCGGAGTGGCGGTGCAGCAGGACGTCGTACGCGGCCAGCAGCACCATGAAGAGGGTGGCCTGCTCTTCCTCGGCGATGCGGCGCAGCGCGTCGAGGGTGCGCGCGGCGACGGTCGACGCGCGGCGGTCTCCGGCGGAGGTCGGATTGGCGGGGCGCACGCGATCGACGGGGAGGTTCAGCACCGTCACGCCGTCGAGCTGCGCTTTCCAGTACGTAAGCAGCGGCGGCAGCGCGTCGCCCTCGAGCGCGTTGCGCTGCGCCTCGGCGAAGTCGCCGAACTGCAGCGGGAGCTCCTCGAGCCGCGGCGCCCGCCCGGTGGCGAACGCGTCGTACGCCTCGACCAGCTCGCGCTGGAAGATCTCCGCGGACCAGCCGTCGAAGATCGTGTGATGGAAGGCGACGAAGAGCGAGTGGCGATCGTTCCCGACGCGCACGAGCTTTGCCCTGGTGAGCGGGCCGCGGCGGAGGTCGAACGGCGGCAGCGTGGCGTCCGCGGAGAGGAGCAGCGGGATCTCCAGCTTCGGGGCGACGACCTGCAGCCACTGTCCGGCGCGATGCTCGAACCGCGTGCGCAGCGAATCGTGCCGGGCGATGACGAAGTTCAGCGCGCGCGTGAGCGCGTCGCCGTCGAGCGGCCCGTCGATGTCGTAACGCTTGATGACGTCGTAGGCGCGATCGTCCGGCGTCAGCTCGCTGAGGAAGAGCAGGCGCTCCTGCGCCAGCGAGGCCCGCACGGTCTCGCCGCCGCGATGCACGATCGCCGGCGCGACGGCGGTGCCGCCGGCGATGAGCGCGCGCAGCTCGCTGGCCACGCCGGCGATGGTCGGGCGGGCGAAGAGCGTGCGCAGCGGAAGGCGCACGCCGAACGATTCCTGGATGCGCGCGGCCACGCGCGTGGCCAGCAGCGAGTGCCCGCCGAGGGCGAAGAAGTTGTCGTCGATGCCGGGCCTGGCGACGTGCAGCACGTCGCTCCACGCCGCGGCGATCGCTTCCTCGACCGCATCGCGCGGCGCGGCGTACGTCCCGCCGGCGCGCCCGTACTCCGGCTTCGGCAGCGCCTTGCGGTCGACCTTGCCGTGCGCGTTCAGGGGAATGGTCTCCAGGGCCACGAACGCGGAGGGAACGAGGGCGTCGGGCAGCCGCTCGATGGCGGCGGCGCGCAGCGCGGAGGCCGCGATCGTGCCGGTGTAGTACGCGACCAGCCGCTTGTCCCCCGGCTCGTCCTCGCGCGCCACGACTACCGCGGCGGCCACGCCGTCCACCTGCTGCAGCGCGGCCGCGACCTCGCCGGGCTCGATGCGGATGCCGCGGATCTTCACCTGGTCGTCGTTGCGGCCGCGGTACTCGATCGTGCCGTCCTCGTGCAGCAGGCCGAGGTCGCCCGTGCGATAGATCCGGCCGTGCCCGTTCTCCACGAACTTGCGCGCGGTCAGCTCGGGCTGGCCGAAGTAGCCGCGCGCCACGCCCGCGCCGCCGATGCAGATCTCGCCGTCGATGAGGTGCACCGAGACGTTCGGCAGCGGCCGGCCAAGCGTCGGCGCGTCGTGCTCGTCGACGGCACAGGCGGTCGCATCGACGGTGCACTCGGTCGGGCCGTAGACATTGAAGAACCGCGTGCGCTTCGAGCGGCGCAGCGCGTCCCATTCGCGCGCGTCGATGGCCTCGCCGCCGATCAGGGCGATGCGCGGTACGCCCTCGGTCGCATCCGCCAGTCCCGCCTCCAGCAGCAGGCGCAGTTGCGACGGCGTGCAGTCGAGGACGTCGACGCGGCGCCCGGCCAGAAAGGCGAGCATGCGCGGTCCCTCGAAGCGGACGTCCTGCGGGACGATCTCCAGCGTGCGGCCGGAGAAGAGCTGGATCCACTGCTTGACGGACGTGTCGAAGGTCAGCGGTCCGTTGACGCTGACGCGCAGCGGCTCGTCGCGCAGCTCGCGGTAGACGGCTTCGTTCAGCGCCTGCCAGAGGTTGACGACCGAGCGGTGCTCGACCATCACCCCTTTCGGCAATCCCGTCGAGCCGGAGGTGTGGATGATGTAGGCGAGCTGATTGGGCTCGACTGCCGGCGTGTCGACCGTCGCCACGCTGTCGTCCGCCGCGGCGATGACGAAGCGGACGCCGAGCTCGCGCATCATCTGCTCGCGGCGCGCGGCCGGCGCATCGGGATCGAGCGGCACGAAGGCCGCGCCCGCGCGCATCACCCCGAGGAGCGCGGCGATCGCTTCCGCGCAGCGCGGCATCACCACCGCCACCGGCTCTTCGGCGCGCACGCCGGAGTCGAGGAGGTGACGGGTCACGCCGTTGGCGCGTGCCTGCAGCGCGGCGTACGTGAGCTCCACTCCCTCGCAGGCCACGGCCACGCGATCGGGAGTGCGCTCCACCTGGCGTTCGAAAAGTGACGGGATCGTGTCTCGCTGGAACATGGAGTCTCCGGTCTTCGGGCACACGCGTAGCGGAGCAGGTCGTTGGATCGCTTTCGAAGGACGAGCCTGGCACAGGGAGACGCCCGCGAGGGCATTCACCGGACTGGTTCGTTACTGGTTCGTCAGTGACCGATTCCGACTGCGGTTACGCGTCGATTCGAGCTGTGGTTCGAGGCCTGTTGTTGGTTGACCAGTTACGGATACGCGTCTTTCAGGGCGACAGCAATGCGAACAGCGAGAGAGAGAGTCATGGCGTGTCCTTTCAGATCAAACCAAGGTCGATGGCCTTCAGGACGGCGCGGGTGCGATCGCGCACGCCCAGCTTGGCCAGCACGTTCGAAATGTGGTTCTTCACCGTCCCGTCGGTGATGTTCAGGAGCGTAGAGATCTCGTGATTGCTGTAGCCGCCCGCGACGAGCTTGAGCACGGCGTTCTCGCGGTCGGTCAGCGCTTCGACGTCCGTGGCCTCGGTGAGCGGGGCCGGACGCGCCGGCGCGTCGCCGTGGTCGAAGGCGCGCACGATGCGCTCGGTGACGACCGGCTCGATGGCGGTGCGTCCGGCGGCGACGTTGCGGATGGCGTTGGCCAGCCGGTCGAGCGACACGTCCTTGAGCAGGTAGCCCCTGGCCCCGGCGCGGACCGCCTCGAAGAGCATCTCGTCGTCGTCGAACGTCGTCAGGATGAGCGTCGGCGGCAGCGTGCCGCCGAAGGAGAGGCGCTCGAGCACGCCCAGGCCGTCCAGGCGGGGCATGCGCAGGTCGAGCAGCATCACGTCGGGCCGCACGCGCGGGACGAGGGCGAGGGCTTCCTCGCCGTCCGCGGCCTCGCCCACGATCTCGATGTCGCCGAGAAGCGCGAGCAGGCTGCGCAGCCCCTGCCGGACGATCGTCTGGTCCTCCACGATCATGACCCGGATCATCGCCCCTCCCCCTGCAGCGGGATGCGCAGATGCACGCTGAAGCCTTTGCCGGGCTCCGACTCGAGGAGGAGCGTTCCGCGCAGCGCCTCGACGCGCTCGCGCATGCCGCGCAGGCCGTTGCCCGGCCGCACCAGGTCGATGCCGTGGCCGTCGTCGCGGGAGTCGATGCAGAGCGTGTGCTCGTCGAGGCGGACGCGGATGCGCAGGCGCTGCGCGCCGGAGTGACGGACGGTATTCGTGACGATCTCCTGGACGCAGCGCAGCGCGGTGAGCGAGACCGCGGCGTCGCTGACGGTGAAGTTGGGCGGGATGTCGAGCTCGATGACGGGACGCTGCACCGCCTCGGTCAGCGGGCGGAGCGCTTCCTGGAGGTCGAGCGGCGCTTCGTCGCGCATGCGGCTGACCACGTCGCGGACGTCGTTCAGCAGCAGCTTGGTCAGGCGCTTGGCCGTGTCGATCTGCTGGTCGCGCGCCGCCCCTTCGCGGAGATGGCTGACCACCTCCAGGTTGAGGCTCAGCGCAGTGAGGTGATGGCCGATCAGGTCGTGGAGGTCGCGCGCGATGCGCAGGCGCTCGCCGGTGCGGCTGGTGGCCTCGAGCAGTTGCGTGGCCGCGCTGAGCTCCGCGTTCGCGCGGGCCAGTGCCTGCCGCGCCTGCGCCTCGCCGACGGCGAGATGCGTGGCGAAGAGGGCGAACATCTGGAACGTCAGGTACGCCGCGGCCGTCAGCAGTGCGTTGGGCAGCGACTCGACCCGCGTCAGCAGCATCGCGAAGACCACCGTCTGCAGCAGCACCCAGGGCACGCCCAGCACCGGCCGGAAGTCGCTGCCGAGCTGCACGGCCACGATCACCAGGAGGATGGCCTGGTAGCCGTCATGGGTGTCGTGGGAGACGAGCACGAGGGCGACGACGCTCTGCACGACCGTCACGGCCAGGCTGGCCAGCGTGCCGGTGCGGGTCCGGAAGAAGAGCACCAGCAGGATGCCGAAGAAGAAATAGAGCGCCAGCCAGGCGTACATCGAGAGCAGTTGCACGGGCTTGTGCCGGAGGACGTGCGGCAGGCTGGTGATCAGCCACGCCGACGCGGCCAGGACCATCATCTTGCGCACGTTGCGCGCCGAGCCGGTGCGCTGCAGGCGCGGCATCGGGACCTCGTCCGCCGCCCACGGAATGCGCAGCCCGGCCACCCTGCTCCACGATGCGAGGAGCCGGTTGCCGGCGGGCCATTCTTGCGTCATGACGCTCATGATCACTCAGTAGTGCAGGCGAAAACCGAAATTCGTCTGCCGTTCGATCTGGGCGTAACCGAGCTCTGACCCGGCGTTCCCCAGAAGTTCCGTCTGAAGGAGATAGACCTGCAGGTTGGCGCGCAGCTCCCGCGAGACCGTGCCGCGGGCGATGGTCGAGCCGTCGCGCAGGTTGGTGATGGCCAGCAGCTCCACGCCGCCCCGGCGGGGCCAGGCGCGGGAGACGCGCACGAACGAATAGTCGCGGGCCATCTGCAGCGGCGCGTAGCGCGCGTTGGCCGCCAGGAGCGGCCGGACGTCGCCGGTGGCCCAGCGGGAGCGCGCCACGGCCACGTCGTCGCGGAAGGCCGACCACTGGCCGGCGGTCAGGCCGCTGCCGCCGTGGAAGAGCTCCGCGATCACGTTCAGCCCGTTGGCGAAGGTGTACTGCCCGCCTACCAGCGCCTCGGTGTAGCGCCGGCCCCCTTCGCGCTCGAGGGTGGCCGCCTCGGCGTGCAGCTCGACCGCGTCGCCGAAGGTCCGGGCCACGCTCAACCCGGCGCTGTCGCTGCGCGCCTGCTGTCCGTCGCGCCGGTACATCACGGAGACGTCCGTCCCCGCGACGAGGCGGTAGGCGCGCGCGGCGAAGTCGGGACGGCCGCGGCCCGAGACCTCGTCCGTGTCCCAGCCGAAGCGCGGCAGAAGGTAGAGCGAGACGTTCACGTCGCGCACGAAGACGTCGGCGCGGACCAGGTCGGCGCCGGTGCGGGCCTTGAGGCGATCGCCGGCGTCGGCGGGGTCTTTTCGCGGGTTGACGAAGCCGGTGGGGTTCCACGCGTAGCCGGTGCCCCACTTCTCGATGCGCCGTCCGACGGCGACGTCGAGCCAGCCGGCGAGATGCGTCTGCAGGAAGGCCTCGCCGACGCGGAAACGCCCGCGCACGTCGCCGTCGGCGCCGTCGCCGCTGGCGCGCAGCTTGAGGTGCGCCTTCCAGCGATTCGTCGCCGGGACCGCCTCGATGAACGTGGTCACGTCGCTCGAGGCGGAGCGGTAGGGGAGCCCCAGCACGTTGCCCGGATTCAGCGGCGAGGCGCTGCTGGCCGGGGTGAGCCTTCCTTCGCCCCCGGCCGAGCCGAAGACGCGCAGCTCCGCGCCCCGCGCCGCGATGGCGGCGCCCAGCACGAGCACGGCGGGAAGAAGCCTCACCATTTGCCGAGCGACTCCTTGTTGAACATCTTCTCGGGGTTGTCCTTCTCCTGCAGGTTCGAGTAGCGCATCACGGTGCGGAAGCCGGGCCGCAGGAGGTCTTCGATCTCCACGAGCGTGACGACGCTGCGCCTGGCCATCGTCCCGTACTCGCGGTAGTGCGCGCGCTTGATGCGCTTGCCGGAGACGACCGAGAAGTCGGCCATGATCGGCTGCAGCGTGCCGCGGTCGATCCAGAGCCGCACGCTCTTGTAGGCCACGGCCGGATCCCGGGCCACGAGGTCGAGGCGCCAGGCGTCGCGCTCTTCCACGCGATCCTCGGCCGCCTCGCGCGCCTCGTAGTCGACGGTGAAGCTGGTGCGCGCCACGTCGCCGTTCGAGGCCTGGCCGGAGAGGCGCTGCAGCGGCGAGATGCGGATCGGGCGGCTCGTGTCCGGCAGGTAGATCCACATGGCGTCGCGCGACATCAGCAGGAACTTCCCCTTGTCCGTGGCCGGCTCGCGGAACTCGACCAGGCTGCGATCGCTCCCCTTGCCGTAGACGCGGTACTTCGAGACGCTCGTGCGCCCTTTCTCGTACGACGTGAGCTCGACGTCCACGACGAAGCTCTTCAGCGGATTGCGCGCTTCGTCCACGCGGCGCAGCAGCTCCGCCGGATCGGCGCCGTGCACCGGAGAGACGGCCGCGAGGGCCAGCGAGAGGACGATGGCGCGCTTCATCAGATGTGCCCCAGCGCGTCGACGATCTTCAGGCGCGAAGCCTTGAAGGCCGGCGTGACCGCGGAAACGGTGGCGGTGATCACCGAGATGAGCAGGGCCGTCGTCAGCACGGGCGCCGTCGGACGGATGCGCAGCAGGTACCCGACCGTGTAGCCCGGCGGCGGCGGCAGCATGAGGTCCGCGGCATTGATCAGCGCCGCGGTCCCGAGACCGGCGGCGATGCCGAGGGCCGCGCCGATGGCGCCGATGAAGAAACCCTCCAGCAGGAACATGTTCCAGACGCGGGCGCGGGTGGTGCCGATGGCCATCAGCGTGCCGATCTCGCGCGTCCGCTCGAAGATGCTCATCATGGTCGTGTTCATCACGCTGAGGATGACGATGGCGAAGACGACGATGCCGAGGAAGCCGAAGATCCCGTTATAGAGCAGCACGACCTGGTGGTAGAAGGTAGCCAGATCGGACCAGTCCTTCATCTCCACGTCGAGGCCGCGTGCGCGCAGCGTCTGCAGCAGCGCCGTCTCGACGGCCTTGGTGTCTTCGGTGTCGTGCAGCATCACGATCAGCCGCTCCACGCGCGCGGTCTGCAGCAACTGCTGCGCGCCGCCGAGGGGCATCTTGATGGCCCGGTCGTCGAACTCCTTCACCCCGGTCGAAAAGATCCCCGCCACCCGGACGTCGATCGCATTGAGCGAGCCGGTGGTGGTGGTGGTCATGAGGGTCAGGTAGTCGTTGGGGCGGGCGTTCATCGCCTCGGCCAGGCCGCGCCCGAGCATCACGCCGTCGGTCTCCCGCTCATCGATCCAGCTCCCGGCGCGCAGGCGCACGCTCGACATCGAGCGGTCCTTCTCCGGCTCGACCGCCGTGGCCAGGAAGGTCTCGGAGCTCTCGCCGTTGCTGATCAGCCCCATGAGCGAGATCTGGGCGGCGGTCATCTTCACGCGCGGGTCGCTCTCCACGGCACCGCGCAGCGCGCGCACGTCGTCGAGGCCGTACTGGAGCGGCTTCTGCGACTTCGCGGAGAGATAGCCGCGGGCGAAGATCTGCAGGTGGCCCAGGCGGTTGCGGATCGTGCTCTCCCGCAGGTTGTAGAAGGTCACGGTCTTGTAGCCGCCGAAGAGGATCATGGCCACGGCGCCGAAGACCACCACCACCAGCGTGATGGAGGTGCGGCGTCCGTTGCGGAAGACGTTGCGGAAGGCGATCCGGAGCAGCATCAGCAGGCCTCCTGGGCCACGAGCGGGGAGTCGATCTCTTCCTCGACGATCACGCCGTCCCGGAGGTGGATGCGCCGCGTGGCCCGCGCGATGAGCTGCGGGTCGTGCGTGGCGAAGACGAAGGTGGTGCCGGTGTCCTCGTTCAGGGCGCGGAGCAGGTCGAGGATCTGCGCGGAGGTGGCGGAGTCGAGGTTCGCGGTCGGCTCGTCGGCCAGGACCAGCGCCGGCTCCGTGACCATGGCCCGCGCGATGGCCACGCGCTGGCGCTGGCCGCCGGAGAGCTCATCGGGACGCTGCTTTGCCGCCGAGGAGAGTCCGACGTGGTCGAGCCAGCGCCGCACCCGCGCGTCGCGCTCGCGCCGCGGCACCTTCTGCAGCAGCAGCGGGTACTCGACGTTCTCCCAGGCGGTGAGCACCGGGATGAGATTGAAGGTCTGGAACACGTAGCCGAGCCGCTGGCGGCGCAGGGCGGCCAGGCGGTGCAGGGGGAGGGCGGTGATATCTCTGCCGTCGAGGGCGATCCGTCCCCCGTCCGGCTTGTCGATGCAGCCGATGAGGTTCAGCAGCGTCGTTTTGCCGCTGCCCGACGCCCCGGCCAGGGCCAGGAAGTCGCCGTGGTCGATGGTCAGGTCGATGGCGCGCAGCGCGCGCACGTCCACGGCTCCGAGACGATACGACTTCCGCACATTCGAAAGGACGACCACTCCTGAAGGCATGGCCGCACCTTACGCCCCCCTCCGCGGGCCCCGCATGTGCCGGAAGTCATGGATGGCGTATGGAAGTGGACACATCTTGTGTATATCGGGTTAAAAGTCGACAGGCAAATGACTTACAGGTGTCAATATGTCCACACGTCTCACCGCGTGACCGTCATCTCGCCGCACAGGTCGCGCTGCATTTCCTCCTTCACCCGCGCCACCCCGTAGCCGCGGCTGAAGAGGAACGTCAGCTTCGCGATCGCGGCCTCGACGGTCAGGTCGTAGCCGCTGATGGCCCCGGCCTTCGCCAGCGCGGAGCCGGCCGTGTATTCATCGAGGTCGACGCGGCCGGTGAGGCACTGGCTGCAGTCGACGACCACGACGCCGCGCGCGGTGGCCTCGGCCAGCGCATCGAGAAAGGCGGTATCGCGGTCGGGGCCGTTGCCGACGCCGTAGGCCTGCAGCACCACCGCCTGCACGGGCGGGGCGAGGGCGTTCCGGAGGAAGCTTGCCGAGATGCCGGGGATGAGCCGCACCACACTGAGCACGGCCGTCTGCACGTCGTGCACGAGCAGCTCGGTGCCGCGAGGGCGGACCAGGTCGCGGCGGATCTCGATGTCCACGCCGAACGTGCCGAGTGGGGGGAAGTTCGGCGAGACGAACGGGGTCAGGCCGTGCGTGCTCACCTTCACCGCCCGGTTGCCTCGGAGGAGCTGGCGTCCGAAGTAGAGGCAGACCTCGGGGATGTCGTAGGAGGCGGCCACGAGGAGGGAGGAGACGAGATTGTCGCGCCCGTCGCTGCGCAGCTCGACGAGCGGGATCTGCGAGCCGGTCACGACCACCGGCTTGCCGAGGCCTTCGAGGATGAAGGGGAGGGCGCTGGCGGTGTAGGCCATCGTGTCCGTGCCGTGCAGGACCACGAAGCCGTCGTAGTCGGCATAATTGAGGGCGATGTCGCGGGCGATCTTCATCCACTCCGCGGGGGTCATGTTCGACGAGTCGAGCAGCGGCTGGTACTCGTGGATGACCACGTCCGGCATGTCGGGGTCGCGCAATTCGGGCATCCCCCGCATCTGTTCCTGCAGCGAGCCGGGCGCGGGCGCGTAGCCGTCGGGCGTGCGCCGCATGCCGATGGTGCCGCCGGTGTAGATGACGTAAACGCGCTTTTTCATGGCTGTCAGTTGTCAGCTCTCAGCTCTCAGGAGAGGCGGCGGGATCATATCCGTGGTTCTCCTGACAGCTGAGAGATGACAACTGACAGCTGATCCCGGCGAAATAATTGCGCGCGCGCGGTGCTTTGCCTATCCTTGCCGGCCCGGACTCCGTCCGTGGTCCGGACATTCTTTAACAATCTGCCAGCTCCTTGAACCCCGCCAAGGCGAGGTTCCGCTAGGCCAGAAGGAGGATTCATGAGGACTTATGAAGTCCTGTTCATCCTTTCTCCGCAAGTGACGGAGGAAGAGGCGACGACCTTGATTACCGATTTCAAGGGCATCGCCGAGAAGAACGGTGCCACGCTGAAGAACGAAGAAGCGTGGGGCCGCCGCCGCCTCGCATACCCCATCAACAAGTCGAACGAAGGCATCTACCACCTCTTCGTGTTGGAGAGCGACTCCTCGCTTTCCGAGCTCGACCGCCGCATGAAGAACGTCGACCGCGTCCTGCGTCACGTGATCGTGCGCACCGACCTCGAGCACAAGCGCGCGGACAAGCTCGCCAAGCGCAATCCGAAGAAGGAGCGCGTCCGCCCGGCCGTGCCGGCCGCCCCCGCTGCCGCCGCCGCGCCCGAGCTGGAGAGCGCGATGATCGCCGCCGCCGACGAGACGGCGCCGCAGGCATAAGGAGGACATGACCATGGCAACGATGACTCCAGGACGTAGAGGCCCCGGCGGTCCGGGCGGCGGAGACGATCGCCGCGGCGGTCCCGGTGGCGGTCCCCAGGGCGGCAAGAAGAAGTTCTTCTATCGCCGCAAGCGCGTCTGCAAGTTCTGCGTCGAGAAGATCGAGTACATCGACTTCAAGGACGTGAAGACGCTGCAGCAGTTCATCCCCGAGCGCGGAAAGATCCTGCCGCGCCGCATCTCCGGCACCTGCGCGCTGCACCAGCGCAAGCTGCAGAACGCCATCAAGCGCGCGCGCATCGCCGCCCTGCTGCCGTTCACGGCCGACTAAGTTTCCGAATGATCGAAACTCTCCCCCAGAGTGAGCCCGTGCTGCTGCCGCAGCGGCCTTCCGGCCGTCCGGCGCGCAGCGTCCTCGGGTACTCGCTGCTGACCGCGCTGATGATCGTGACGCCCATGCCGGTCTTCGTGCCGGCGGCGCTGATCCATTGCGCGATCCGCCACGGACGCCGCGTCGGCTGGGCCGTGCTGACCGTGACCGTGCTGCTCGTGATCGCGTACGGCGCGTCCACGCAGGCCAAAACGCCCGATCTGCAGTACATGACCTGGGCTTCGCTGGCGGCGGTCGTGCTGACGGCGGCCATCCCGGCCATGGCGGCGGTGCCGATGGTCGCGCGCGCCGAGTCGTTCGGCCGCGTGCTCATGTTCCTGATGGCCGGCGCCCTGGTGGGCCTGGCTCTGACGGAAGTGGCCTCGCAGGCGCTGCTCTCCTTCTCTCCCTTCGCCGCCCAGGTGGCGCAGACCAAGGAGATGTGGAACGAGGTCGCGCGGATGTACCGCGAGCTGAAGGCGCCGGCGGAGATGATCCGCGTCGCCGAGCGCGCCGGGCCGGTCAACGCCTACCTGCTGCCGGGACAGATCCTGGCGTCGCTGAGCGTGATCTACATCCTCAGCCTGCTGATGTACGGCCGGCTGCGGGCGTGGCAGAGCGTCGAGGCGGCCCGCCCGTACCTGTTCCGCAACTTCGCCCTGCCGGAGTGGCTGCTGTTCGCCTTCGTCTTCGGCGGACTGACGCCGCTGGCCGGCGGGCTGCTGCAGAAGATCGCCGCGAACACGCTCGTGGTCGTGGTGTTCCTCTACATCCTGCAGGGACTGGCGGTCTTCCGCGCGATGCTCCTCAGCATGGGCGTGGGACCGGTGGGGTCGCTGCTGGCGTGGATGCTGATCGGCTTCATGTTCTTCACGGGCATGAGCCAGCTGCTCCTCGGCGTGGTGGGGTTATTCGATCCATTCTTCGATTTCCGACATTTCAAGAAGCGAAAGGACGACTCTCATGAAAGTCATTCTGACTGAGGAGATCCGAGGCCTCGGGACGCGCGGCGACGTCGTGACCGTCAAGGACGGCTACGCGCGGAACTACCTCCTCCCGAAGAACCTTGCCCAGGAAGCCACGGCGAGCAACCTGAAGACGATCGAGCATCAGCGCCGCAAGTGGGACCTGCTCGCGCAGGAAGAGAAGAACGCGGCGCAGAAACAGGCCGACCGCGTCAAGGGCGTGAAGATCCGCATCGAGAAGCGCGTGGGCGAGCACGGCCAGCTGTTCGGCTCCGTCACCGCCAACGAGATCGCGGACGCGCTGCTGGAGAAGGGCATCGAGGTGGACAAGCGCCGCATCGAGCTCGGCTCGCCGATCAAGAACGTCGGCCTGCACGACGTCGAGGTGCGCCTGCACCGCGACGTGACCGCCTCCATCCAGGTGGAAGTGGCGGCCCAGGGCGTGGAGAAGCTGGAAGAGCCGGAAGCCGCGCCCGCGGAAGAAGCGGCCGCGGAGTAGCAGTGCAAACGTAGGGCGGGCTTCAGCCCGCCCACCCACGTGGGGGGCGGGCGGAAGCCCGCCCTACGTTATTCTCCCCGCGATGGCAGACGATCGCTACGTCGACGCTCCTCCCGCCGGTGCGGATGGCTGGCGCGAGGTGTGGCGCGAGGACCGGCGCTTCCGCCCGCGGGCGTCGAGCCAGGAGCTGGTCCTGGCCCGTCTGCGCCGGCTGGTGCGCCGCGCCACGGAGCCCGACGCCGAGCGGCAGAAGAACTTCAACCTCGTCCTCCTCGACCTGCTGCAGGACGTGCGCAACGACGTCGAGGCCGCGCGCCGCGACTTCCGGTCCGACCTCGACGCGCTGCAGCGCGACCTCTCCGCCGCGCTGGCGGCCGAAAGCGCCCGCCTGCGCGAGCTGGTGACCATCGCCGCCAAGCGGAACGACGCGCTCATCGCCGCGCTCGACCAGAAGATCGAGACCGTGGCCGTGCGCGTGCGCGACGCGGTGAACCCGGTCGTCGCTCACGCGCCGGACGTGCTGTACCGCCGCCTCGAGGATTCGCTGCGCGGGAGCGAGGCGCACGTCCGCGCGGACGTGATGCACTACGTGCGTCTGGCCGCCGGGCAGCAGCCGGTGCTCGACGTCGGCTGCGGGCGCGGCGAGTTTCTGGTGGCCTGCCGCGAGGCGGGGAGCGAGGCGCGCGGCGTGGACACGAATGAGCGCTCGGTGGCCGACCTGCGGCAGCGCGGACTGGACGTCTCGCTCGCGGGCGTGCCGGAGTGTTTCGGTGCGATCGCGGACGGGTCGCTGGGGAGTGTCGTGGCCATGCACGTCGTCGAGCATCTGCCGGTCGACGCACTCTTCGCGCTCTTTCGCGAGTCGGCGCGCGTGTTGCGCGGCGGCGGGCTGCTGATGATCGAGACGCCGAACGCCGAGTCCATCCTCATCGCCGCCTCCGACTTCTGGCGCGACCCGACGCACATCGCGCCGCGGCATCCGGCCGCGCTGACGGTGCTCGCGCGCGAGCACGGCTTCGAGATCGAGGAAGTGCGTGCCGTGCACGAGGTCGCCGAGGGGGCGAAGCTCGCCATCCACGAGAGCGATCCGCCGGAGCTGCAGCGGGTGATCCACGCGCTGAACGACCGGCTGTTCGCGCCGCAGGACCTGCGGCTGGTGCTGCGCAAGGCGCGTTAGTCGTCGCGCGGCGCGACGTCGATCACCACCTGCGCGGGCGGGGCGGGCGGCGGCGCGGGGTGGGGGAGGAGGGCGCCGAGGAGCATGCCGGCGACGAGGCCGCCGATGTGGGCGGCGTTGTCGATCTGCGGGATGTTCAGGCCGATGACGATGTTGGCGATCATCCAGAAGACGCACTGCTTGACGATGCTGCGCGCGACGGGGTCGTGCCGCCAGCGCGGCGAGCGCCAGACCGAGAAGACGAACGCCCCCATGACCCCGAAGATCGCGCCGCTCGCGCCGACCGACGAGCCGAAGAGCGGCAGGCGCATGAAGCTGGCCGCCGAGGCGGCGATGCCGGTCAGAAAATAGATCCAGACGAAGCGCCGCGTGCCGAACATGACCTCGTAGAGGCTGCCGAGCTGGAACAGCGCGAAGAGATTCATGACCAGGTGCAGCAGCGTGCCGCGCACGGTGCCGTCGCCATGGAGAAACATCGCGCTGAGCAGGCGCCAGTACTGCCCCTCGTGCACGTAGGCGGGGACGATCGCACCCATCTCCGAGAGGATCCGGGGGTTCGTCCAGGCCCCGTTCACGACCTCGAGCACGAAGCCGATCACGATGGCGACGAAGAGGACGAGCGTGCCGGGGGTGGTGCGGCGGCGGTTCATTTCCTCCGCTCCAGGAGCGCGGAGGTGAAGCGGAACAGCATGTGAGCGAATCGCGGGAACACTTCCTTCATGCGCATGTAGATCGCGGCGAGGGCGGGGAGGATCCGCCGGTACCGTCCGTCCTCCGCGGCGTCGCACACCGCGCGCGCAACCCGCTCCGGCTTCACGGCCAGCATCAGCCGCGACGCGCCCGGCATCTTACCTTCCTCGGCCCGGACGAAGAATTCGGTGTCCGTCGTGCCGGGACAGACCAATGCGACCTTCACGCCGCTTCCGAGCACTTCGTCGCGCAGCCCCTCGGTGAATCCCACCAGCGCGAATTTGGTGGCGCAGTAGCCGGTCATGCGGGCGAATCCCATCAGCCCGGTGATCGAGCCGACGTTGACGATCGTCCCGCTCCGGCGGGCCAGCATCCGCGGCAGTACGGCCCGCGTGCAGTGCACCATGCCGAAGAAGTTCGTGTCCATCATCTCGCGCAGGGTGGCCGGCTCGGCGTCGGGGACCGGCGCGAAGACGGCGAAGCCGGCGTTGTTCACCAGCACGTCCACCTCGCCGGCGGCGTCGGCGAGGCGGCGGCAATCCTCCGGCCGGGTCACGTCCGTGGCCACGGCCAGGGCGCTCACGCCGAGGGCGCGGCAGCGCGCCGCCACCTCCTCGAGCTGCTCCGCCCGGCGTGCGGCCAGCACCACGTTCGCGCCGCGGCGGGCCATCTCCAGGGCGGTGGCACGGCCGATGCCGCTGGAGGCGCCGGTGATCACCACGGTTTTGTCTTTCAGGTCCATCTCCCGCGCAGTCTATTGATTTCGGGATGTGCTTGAATCGGGGCGGTCACGGGGATATCGTGCGCAAAGCGGTACCCGAGCCGCCGCCGTCCGGAAGGAACCACCGTGATCAGAATCGGCAATCTCTCGCCCACGAAGACCGCGCCTTATTCGCTCGATCCGAAAGACCTCGAGTTCGGCCGGATGTGCACGCCGAATTTCTTCGTCGCGGAGTACAAGGGCGGGCAGTGGCAGAACCCGCGGATCGAGGCGCTGCACAACTTCTCGCTCCACCCGGCCACGAACGTCTTTCACTACGCCCAGGCCATCTTCGAGGGGCTGAAGGGGTACCGGCACCCGAATGACAAGCTGGCGCTGTTCCGTCCGGAGATGAACGCGAAGCGCTTCAACGTCTCCGCGGCGCGCATGGGCATGCCGCAGGTCGACGAGCAGCTCTTCCTCGAGGCCGTGCACAAGCTGGTCGACATCGACCGCAACTTCGTCCCCGAGCCCCCGGGCACGATCTACATCCGTCCCACCATGATCGGCACCGAGCCCTGCCTCGGCGTCCGCAGCTCCAGTGAGTTCATCTTCTTCGTCATCACCCTCCCGTCGGGCGGCTACTTCAGAGACGTGCCCTCGGGGACCGGAACGGTGCCCGTGTACGTCGAGCAGGCCACCGTCCGCGCGGCACCCGGCGGGACCGGGGCGGTGAAGGCGGCGGCGAACTACGCCGTGACCCTGAAGACCATCACCGACGCGAAGAAGAAGAACTGCAGCCAGGTCCTCTACCTCGACGCCGTGCGGCGCCAGCGCGTCGAAGAGCTGGGCGGGATGAACGTCTTCTTCGTGCGCAACGGCGAGCTGATCACGCCGACCCTGAACGGGACCATCCTGGCGGGCGTCACGCGCGACAGCCTGCTCGTCCTCGGCGAGTCGCTCGGCATCCCGTCGCGGGAGCAGGACATCGACATCGACGACGTCGCGCGCGAGGTGCAGTCGGGCGCGATCACGGAAGCGATCGCGTGCGGTACGGCGGCCACGGTGATCGGCATCAGCGAGCTGGTGTTCGCCGACGGCAGGGTGCTGCCGGTCGGCGGCCGCGGTCTCGGCCCGGTCACGAAGCTTCTCTTCGACGAGATCCAGGGCATCCAGTTCGGCACCGCGCCGGACCGGTTCGGCTGGGTCTCGCCGGTCGAGGCGTACGAGGCCGTGGCCGGCACGTAACGTCACAGCGTGCCCCGCTCCTTGAGCGACACGAAGCCCTGCGCGCCGATGATGAGGTGATCGACGAAGTCGATGTCGACGATCTCCAGCGACTCGCGCAGCTTCCTGGTGAAGACGACGTCGTCCTCGGACGGCGACGGATCTCCCGATGGATGGTTGTGGTAGATGACCACGCCCTTGGCGTGCTCGATGACGGCCAGGCGGATCACCTCGCGGGTCGAGACGAGCGTCCGGTCGAGCGTGCCCACGAAGATCTCGCGATGCTTCATGATGCGCTGGCGGGCATCCAGCAGCGCCACGCTGAAGCGCTCCTGCGTGTGATGGCTGTAGGTCTTCACGAGCTGTCTGCCAAGAGTGCCGGCGCTGTAGAGCTTCGGCTCTTCCTTCGGCGTGGCAGCCATGCGGCGCGACAGCTCCACCACGGCGCCGATGCGGGCGATCTTGGCGGGGCCCACGCCGCGTGCGCCGGCCAGGGTGGCGAAGTCGCGGGTGGAGAGGGCCTGCACTCCGCCGTCGTGGAGCAGTTCCTGGGCGAGGTGGATGGCGTTCTTGCCGGCCGCGCCCGTGCCGAGGATTACCGCCAGAAGCTCGGCGTCGGAGAGCGTCTTCGCGCCGTGCCTGAACATGCGCTCGCGCGGGCGGTCGTCGACGGGCATTTCGCGGATGAGGTAGGTCATGACTGTGCCTCCAGGATGGCGTCGACGAGCGGCGGAACGGCCACCGCGGCGCGCTCGGCGACTGCCAGCGTGCAGGCGGAGCTGACCGCGCTCGCCTCGGGGTTGATCTCGATCGAGAGTCCCGCGTGCATGGTCACGAAGCCGGCGGCGGGATAGACGACGCCGGACGTGCCGATGACCAGCAGCAGGTCGGCGGAGCGCACCACCGCGGTGGCGCGGGCCACCGCCGCCTCCGGCAGCATCTCGCCGAACCAGACCACATCGGGCCGGAGCAGCGCGCCGCAGGCGCAGTGCGGCGGGAGGGCCTCGAACGGCTCCTCGCGCAGTTGCGTCGTCCCCTCCTGCACGCAGCGCACGCGGAGGATGCTGCCGTGCAGCTCGACGACGTCGCGGGAGCCGGCGCGCGCGTGCAGGCCGTCCACGTTCTGCGTCACGACGACGGCCGCGGGCAGCCGCGCCAGCGCCTCGTGCGCGGCATTCGGCTTCGCCTCGCGAATGAGCTTCCGGCGCCACTCGTACCACTCCCACACCAGCGCGGGATCGCGGCGGAACGCCTCGGGAGTGGCCAGCTCCTCCGCGCGGAAGTTGCGCCAGAGACCTCCGGCGCCGCGGAAGGTGGGGATGCCGCTGTCGGCGGAGACGCCGGCCCCGGTGAGGACGACGATGCGGCGGGGGCGCGTGTTGCGGATGGCGCGGCGGGCTTCTTCGAGGCTGCTCATGACACAGCCACTCTAAGTGGGCAGTGTCAAGCAGTCCTACGGAATCTACCGCTGAGGGAAATTTGGCTCTCCCGAGGGCAACGAAACTTGTGCAGTCGCGCTACAAGAGGTGGAACGGCGGGCTTCAGTCGCCCGCCGGGATCATCTCCTGGTTGATCTGCACGAAGGCTTCCTTGCGCAGCGCCTGGATGTAATTCTCGTAGTCGCGCTGGAAGGTCTCCTCGGTGGCGTCGCGGCGGAAGCGGTCCTTCACGGACTCGAACGCCGGCACTTCCGAGGGGAGGCGCTGCTCGACGAGCATGATGTGCCACGCGGACTTGGTCTCGAGCGGCCCGATGATCGTGCCCGACGGGGCGCTGAAGACCGCCTTGTCGAGGTCGGGGACGAGGTCGCCCTTGGCCACTTCGCCGAGGTCGCCGCCCTTGTCGCGGGTGCCGGACTCGGACATCGTGGAGGCGATGTTCTTGAAGTCGGCGTCGGGTTTGCGCGCGGCCTCGGCCAGGTCGGCGGCGCGCTGGCGCGCCTCCTCGAACTTGGCCGGATCGCCTTCCGGCTTGAGGATGACGATCTCGCGCAGGTGGGCGCGCTCGGGAAGGCGGTACGACTCCTTTTCCCGGTTGTAGCGCTCGCGCAGCTCGGCGTCGGTCATCTCGCTGCGGCGCAGCTCGCGTCCGAAGACCTTGCGGGTGGTCATGGTCTCGCGCAGGCGGGCTTCCATCTCGGCGCGGTTCAGGCCGCTGTCGCGGAGGGACTTCTCGAACTGCTCGTCGGAAGTGATGCCGTACTGCTGCTTCATCTGCTCGATCGCTTCCTTCACCTCGCCGTCGGTGACTGTGATGTTCAGCCGGTCGGCGCGCTCGCGGATCAGGAGCTCGCTGATCAGGTCGTCGACGAGGCGCTTGCGCACGTCCGCGCGGGCGGCCGCGGCCTGGTCGGGACGCACGTTCCGCTCGATCTCCGTGAAGGCATCGCGGAGGCGGCGCTCGTACTGGGTGCGGGTGACGATGCGGTCGCCGACGCGCACGACGATCCCCTCGAGGACCTCGGCAGCGGATGCGGTGAGCGAGGTGAGGGCGATGGCGAGGAGAAGAATGGTCTTTTTCATGATGGTGCTCCGGGTGAGACGGTCAGCGGAGACAACAAGTTCCGAGGGGATTTATTCGTCTTCCGAACGGGGGAGGGCGCCGGAGTAGCGGAAGGGGAGGCGGCGGGTCAGGACGGCGATGGTCATCTCGCGGCGGCTGGAGGCGACGAGCTGGGCCAGACGCTCGCGGAGAGCCTCCTCGCGGAGGCGGGCCACGATCATCGGCGTGGCGGCCTCGACGTCGAGCGTGCCGGGCGGACGGCGCTCGTCGACCTTGAAGATGTGGAAGCTGGAATCGGTGCGGATGACTTCGCTGATCTCCCCGGGAGCGAGGCGGAAGATCTCTTCCTCGAACATCTTCGGGATCTCGCCGCGGCTGACGAAGCCGATCTCCCCGCCGCGCTTGGCATTCGGCGCGCGCGAGTACTGCGCCGAGAGCTCTTCGAAGGGGGCGCCCTTTTTCAACTGCTCGCGGATGCTCTTGGCCAGCGTCTCGTCGCTGACCAGGATCTGGCGCACGCGCACTTCCTCGCCGCTGCGGAAGTCGCCGGGGTGCTGCTGGTAGTAGGCGCGGACCTCCGCCTCGGAGGGCTGGCCGACCTCGGCGGTGAGGTTGGCGATGAGCTTCTCGCGGCGCATCTCGTCGCGTTTCTCGATGACCGTGGCGCCGGCCTCGGTGCGCACCTGCTCGGCGATCTTCTCGCTCGGCACCTCGACGCCGTGCGACGCCGCGTACTCGGAGAGGATGATCTCCTCGACGAACTGGTCCAGCAGCGCGCTCGCGACCTCGGGCGTGAGCTGCGCCAGCTCCGTGCCGGTGTTGCGCTCGAGGTAGCGCTTGAAGTCCGCCAGGGTGAGCATGCGCTCGTTCACGCGCACGATCACGTCGGGAGGAATGGCAGGCTTGCGCTCACAGCCGACGGATACGGAGAGCAGAACGAGCAGCAGGATGACGGCGCGGCGGGCGAGCACGGACGCGCCGGAGTGTAGCAAAAACAGGGCGGGCTTCCGCCCGCCCTGTTCGATTCGTCACTGCAACTGCAGGCGGTTGAAACGCGGGTTCGTGGCGGTGGTGGCGCGGGTCAGCGTCACCTCGAGGTAATAGGACTTCTGCGCGAAGTTCCAGGTGAAGGGCCCCCAGAAGTCGCTGATGCAGATGTTGGCCTCGGGCGTGTTCGGGTTGTTGAACGTGGCGATGGTCGCCTCGGTGATGCCGCACTCCTGGACCTCTTTGAGCCGCACCGTGACGCCCGCTCCGGCGTAGGCGATCCACCACGAGCCCCAGCCGGGGTTCTGGATGTCGCCGTCGATCGGGTAGCGCGCCACGATCGTGCCGACCGCGCCGGCCTTGAACTGCAGCGACTGGCCGCTGAGCTCGAAGAGGTTCAGCGACGCTTCGTCGATGATGCCGACCGACCCGGCGGTTCCCCACAACTGCTGTGCGGACGCGGGAAGCGCCGCGAGGACGAACAACGCTGCTGCGACGAGGACGAGATGCTTTTTCATGCTGGTTCCTTTCATGGGAAGTGAAGCTGGTGGATGGTGGTGGAGCGCCGGCGCTCCACAGGCTCCTCAGCTGCACTGCGGGATGTGGACGACGATCGTGCCGGTCTCGGTCGATTGCCGTCAGTCGTTTCATGCACCCTAAAATCGGGCACGTGACGGCACTGCGATAGAGACATTTCGTGATTACGCGGCCAGCGTTCGCAGGACGTTTTCCACTTCGTCGATGACCTGTGTTCCGTGCTGGCGCAGCGGGAACGAGAGCACGCCGTTCGGGGAGAACTTCGCGTCCGGGTGCTCGCTGAGAAACACGAGCAGCTTGTTCGGGTCGCCCTTGGCCTGCGGGGTGAGCTTGACCACGCCGCGCGCCCCTTCGCGCACGACCGACAGCACGCCGAGCTGCTTGGCGAACCATTTCACGCGCACGAAGTGCAGCAGCGCGTCGACGTTCGGCGGGACGGCGCCGAAGCGGTCGCGCATCTCGTTGCGGATGTCGGTGAGGCGCTCCTCGGTCGAGGCCGAGGCGATCTTCTTGTAGAAGGTCATGCGCAGGTTCTCCTCGCCGATGTACTCGCGGGGGATGTAGATGTCGACGCCGAGGCTCATCGAGGTCTCGATCTCCTCCTCGATGCGCTCCCCCTTCATCTCCCGCACCGTCTCCTCGAGCAGCTTGGTGTACATCTCGAAGCCGACCGCGGCGATCTGTCCCGACTGCTCGCCGCCGAGGATGTTGCCCGCGCCGCGGATCTCGAGGTCGCGCGCGGCGATGCGGAAGCCGGCCCCGAGGTCGGAGAACTCCTGGATCGCGGCCAGGCGTTTGCGCGCGTCGCCGGTGAGCACGCGGTCCGAGGGGACGAGCAGGTAGCAGAACGCCAGGCGGTCGCTGCGTCCCACGCGTCCGCGGAGCTGGTAGAGCTGCGAGAGGCCGAAGCGCTCCGCGTGATTGATGAGGATCGTGTTGCAGGCCGGGATGTCGATGCCGTTCTCGATGATCGTCGTGGCCAGCAGCACGTCGTACTTGCGCTCGATGAAGGCGAGCATGGCCTGCTCCAGCTCGCGCTCGTCCATCTGTCCGTGGCCGACGATCACGCGCAGCCCCGGCACGATGCGCTCCAGCAGCGCCTTCATTTCATAGATCGACTCGACGCGGTTGTGGACGAAGAAGACCTGCCCGCCGCGGCCGATCTCGAACTCGATGGCCTCGCGGATGAAATCGTCGTCGAACGGCACCACCGCGGTCTGGATGGCCAGGCGGTCCTTCGGCGGCGTCTCGATCACCGAGATGTCGCGGATGCCCACCAGCGACATGTGCAGCGTGCGCGGGATGGGGGTGGCCGACATGGCCAGCACGTCCACGCTCTTCTTGATCGACTTCAGCCGCTCCTTCTGCGCCACGCCGAAGCGCTGCTCCTCGTCGATGACCAGCAGGCCGAGGTCCTTCCAGCTCACGTCCTTCGACAGGAGGCGGTGCGTGCCGACGATGACGTCGATCTCGCCCGTCTCCACCTTCTTCAGGATCTCCTTCAGCTCCTTCGCGGAGTAGTAGCGCGTCAGCAGCTCGATGGTCACGGGGAACGACGCGAAGCGCCGCAGGAAGGTGCGGTAGTGCTGGAACGCGAGCACGGTCGTCGGGGCGAGCACGGCCACCTGCTTGCCGTCCATGACCGCCTTGAACGCGGCCCGCATGGCCACCTCGGTCTTGCCGTATCCGACGTCGCCGCAGAGCAGGCGGTCCATCGGCTTGCGCGACTCCATGTCGCTCTTCACGTCCTCGATGGCCGACATCTGGTCCTCGGTCTCGTCGAACTCGAAGGCGTCCTCGAAGTCGAACTGCCACGGAGAGTCTTTCTGGAAGGCGTGGCCGTGCACCATGCGCCGCGTGGCGTAGAGCTTCAGCAGCTCGTCGGCCATGTCGCGCATCGCCTTCTTGACCGAGGCCTTCTTGCGGCCCCAGGTCGTGCCGCCGAGCTTGTCGAGCGCCGGCTGCGCCTCCTCACCCGCGGTGTAGCGCTGGATGAGGTTGAGGTTCTCCATCGGCATCAGCAGCTTGCCGCCGCCGGAGTACTCGATCTGCATCACCTCGCGCTCGGTCTCGCCGAAGGGGATGCGCTGCAGGCCGAGGAAGCGCCCCACGCCGTGGTCGACGTGCACGATGTAGTCGCCGGCCTTGAGGTCGCGCAGGTCGGAGAGGAACGCCTCCGACTTGCGTTTGCGCCCGCCGATGCGCGTCGACGTCGGCGGCTCGAAGAGGTCCCACTCCGAGTAGGCGACGATCCCGAGCTCGTCGAAGACGAAGCCGCGGGCGAGGTTGCCGCCGGTGATCGTGACCGCACCGGCGAGCTCGAACTCCTTGAGCAGGCGCTCGACCTTCTCCACGCCTCCCTTGGTCGCGGCGAAGAAGAACTGCTGCCGCTCTTCCTTGCGGATGTCCTCCGCGAGCTCGCTGAGGCGATTGTTGTAGCGCTCCGTGGCCCCGGCATGCAGGCGCAGCTCATCGGCCATCGAGCCGATGTGCACCTCCGAAAACGAGAGCCGCGCGCTGCCGACGAACTGCAGGACGTCCGTGCCCGGCGCGACGAGCTTCTCCGGCGGATAGACGGCGCGCCCTTTCTCGGCCGCCAGCTCGTACTCGTTGCGCAGCAGCGACTCGTACTTGGCGATGGTGGTGGTGATGTTGTCGGGCTCGAGGAGGATCACGTCGAAGTCGCGGATGTAATCCGCGAACGTCACCGACTCGACGGCCACCGGCACGTAGTGCTCGATGCCGGCGAAGGTGCCGTTCTCCTGCAGCTTCTCGATCTTGTCGCTCACGTCGCGCTTGAAGTGCGGGTCCATGAAGTCGAGCGAGACCCGGCGGGCCAGCTTCTGGCGCGTCTCCTTCGTCACGGGAAACTGCGTCATCGGGTAGATCGTGACGGGGCCGCTCGGATCGCCGGAGCGCTGCGTCTCGACGTCGAACCAGCGCAGCGAGTCGATGGTGTCGCCGAACAGCTCGACGCGCACGGGCCCGGCGGTGTTGGGGGGGAAGAGATCGAGGATGCCGCCGCGGAACGCGAACTCGCCCGCTTCTCCGACCAGGTCCGTGCGCACGAAGCCGTTCTCGACGAGCTGCTCCAGGAGCCCGCGCATGTCGAGGTCGTCGTTCTCGGCCAGGTGGATGATGCGGGCGCGAAAGTCTTCCGCGCGCGGCAGGCGCTGGAAGAGCGCGCGCGTCGGGACGACCAGCACGTCCGCCGCGCCGTCGATGAGCATGCCCAGGGCGCGGATCTCTTCCCGGACCACACCCAGCGACGGCGCCACATCCTGGTAGGGGGAGAGCGACGGCGCCGGGTAGACGGAGACGCACTGCGGATCGCGGTGGAAGAGGCGGAGCGCGTTCTCGAAGTCGGCGACCGCGGCGTCGCCGGGCGTGATGATGGCCGTGCGCCGGCGCTGCTTGTCCTGCAGCGTGGCGATGAGCAGCGCGCGCGCCTCCACCGTGGCGCCGGTGACGTCGACTTTTTCCTCGCCCGTCAGGCGCCGGAAAAACGACGCACGCGCCACGCGCGTGCGAAGGTCAGAGATGAGCGGTTCGTGGCGATCCATTTATGGAGTGCGGCGACGCCAGTCGCCGCTTTCTATGCCGCAGCGCGAGCTGCGGCGGCGGCAGCCTGCGCTGCCGCGAAGAAGAGCGGCAGCTTGCGCTGCCGCACTCCATATTATGGCGTGAAGTAGCCTTTGATCGTTCGGGCGGTGAGTTTGGGCGAGTCCAGCATCACCTGCACCCGCCGGTACTGATTCGCCTTCCCGAAATCCGACACCTGATATGTGATCGCGAACTGCGCGCGCAGGTCCTTCTCGATGGCTTCGTACTTGGCCATCAGGTTCTGCTGCGTGGCGGTGGCGATGAAGCCGCCGGTCTCGGAGGCGAGGAAGCTCAGGCGCTCCAGCTCGCGCGCCGAGTTCGCTCCCTCGTAGGCGATGAAGTACAGCGGGATGCCCGCCTCGCGGGCCATCTTGTGCGCGTCCTCGAACGAATAGTTCGACGCCGTGTCGCCGCCGTCGGTCATGACCACGATGGCGCGGCGGTTCTTCTCGTCGCGCAGCTCGCGCATGGCGGTGATGAGCGCGTCGTAGAGCGCGGTCTGTCCGTTCGGCTGGATGTCGCGCACGGCTTTGCCGATCTCGGCGCGGTCGTGCGTGAGAGCCAGCTTGCGCCGCGGCACTTCCTGGATGGCGGTGATGCTGCAGCGGTCGCCGTTCCTGAGGGCCTTCTCCACAAAGTCCGAGGCCGCCTTCGCGGCGTGCTTCATCGAATAGGTCATGCTGGCCGACGCGTCGAGCAGCAGCGCGATCGAGATCGGCTGGTCGAAGGCCTTGCCGAACTCGAGGATCTTCGCCTCCGCGCCGTTGTCGATGACGCGGAACTGCGAGCGATCGATGTCGTCGCGCGTGTTGCCGTTGCGGTCCACGACCGAGACGAAGATCGGAATCGTGCGGACCTGCATCTCCCCGGCCACCACCTCGCCGCCGGCCGACCAGAAGTCCGCCGCCTCTTCGCCCGACTTCGTCCGTGCCGTCACCTGCACGAACCCGTTCGCCAGCACCGCGTCCGGCACGGTCAGGCGATACGGCTCGCTCCTGGTCTCGCTCACCACCTGCCCGTTGTCCCAGAGCTGCACGAGCTCCACCGGGTCATCCTTCGGCGAGGTCGTGATTGCCTCGAACGTGCGCGCGTCGATCTGCTTGAGGCGGAGCGACAGCGGCAGGTTGCCGCGGTTGATGGTCGTCGTCCACTGCGCGCGCTTGCCGCGGGAGGCCGTCGCCGTCACCGTGATCTTGTGCTGCATGGGCGCGGGACCGAAGTCGACGGTCAGCCGGTACGGCGCGAGGAGGTTGGTGGCCACCTTCTGCCCGTCCACCGTCACCGTCACCTTCGCGCTCTCGATGCCGGGGTCGATGACCAGGTCGACCACGCCGGTGTACTCGGCGTTCTGCTCGCTCTGGTCGCCGCGTGTCAGCAGGAGCTGCGTCGCCGCGGCGGCGTCGACGGTGATGAGGAGAGAGAGGAGCGAGACACGAATCAGTGAGGCATTCATAACTCCGCCTGTCGTTATGACGAAGCCCTCGTGTCAACTAGTGTGCCAGATTCCTCAGCGCTCGTAGATCCTTCTGTATTCATTGCGGTTGCGAGTTACCGTTTTCACGTACAAACGGGTCTCCGCGTACGGGATCGACTCGATGAAGAGGTCGATCTCCTCCGGCGAGGTGCGCGACATCCACCGCTGCACCGCCGTCTCGCCGGCGTTGTACGCGGCGATGGCCAGGGTGAGGTTGTTGTTCGTCGCGGCCAGTTTCTGCGACAGCTCCGCCGCGCCGACGGCGATGTTCTTCTCCGGAATGAAGAGATCGCTCCGCGTGATCTCGCCGAGGCCGCCGGCCGTGCCGATGCGCGACGCCTCGGCCGGCATGATCTGCATCAGCCCGACCGCGCCCGCGTTCGAGACCGTGGCCGGCTCGAAGCCGCTCTCCTGCCGGATGATCGACGCCAGCATGTACGGGTCGTGTCCGCGCTTCTCCGCCTCGGCCCTGATGGTGTCCCAGTAGGCCAGCGGGAAGAGGATCTCCCAGAAGCGGCGCGGGATGTTCGTGCCGCCATGGCGGACGAACTCGCGGAAGCGCCGCTGCAACACGCCGTTGGCCTTGAACGGCTCGCCGCCGCGCACGTAGACGTCGGCCAGCATGAACTGCACGGCAGGATTGCTGTCGTATTTCGCCGCGAGCACTTTCATCTCGCGCGCGGCCGCGCGGTCGAGGCCGACGTCCTGCAGCGCGCGGACGACGTTCAGGCGCGGCTCGTTCAGCGCCGACACGTCGACGTCCGGGAACGTCGCCAGCGACTTCGTCTCCGTCATCCGGATGCTCGGCCACAGCTCCTTCGCGCGGTACGCGTAGTAGCTGAACGGATACTCGGCCACGATCTGGGCCGCCTTCGCGTCGCGCTCGGCCGTCCGTCCGAACCGGTCGTGGATTTTCGCCGACCAGAAGAGCGAGTTCGTCTTCCAGTCGCCGTCGGGATACGCGCGGATGTAGCGGTCGTAGACCGCGAGTGCCTCGTCGTATTTGCCCCAGAGCGTGTACGTCCAGCCGAGGTTCCAGAGATGCTCGTCGCCGGCCCCGGCATCGATGGCCTTGCTGAGATTGTCGACCGCCCGCGCGTAGTCGATGACGTCGGTGGTGTAGTACTTGGCGCGGAGGATCTTCGCCTCGATCGCTTCCTTGCTCGCGGGGAACTCTTTCTCGACCGCGTCGAGGCCGGCCAGGAAGAGCGCCGGCGAGTCGGCGCGCCAGGCCGCGCGGGCACGCGTCAGCACGAGCGCGGGATCGCCGAGCTTCACCCCGTCCGTCTCCGCGAGCAGCTCGGAGTAGTGCCGCGAGTTGAAGAGCGCGCGGATGCGCGTGGCCCGCGCCTCCGGTGCGTCCGCGGGGAGGAGCGACAGGGCCTGGTCGTAGCGGTCGGCGCGCGCCAGCTTCGCGGCCAGCGCGAGCCGCTCCGCCGGCGGCAGGCCGGCCAGCTCCCCCTTCACATGATCGAAGGTCTGCTCGGTGTAGCGGCCCTGCGTATAGGTGGTGAGGAGGCGCATGCGCGTGCTCGTGGCGAGGTCGGTGCGTCCCGCTTTCGCCAGCGCGTTGGCCATGCTCACGAAGTCGGTCTCGGTCAGCTCGTCGATGGCCACGGCATTCGCCTGCGCCCACGCGGAGTCCGTGGCCGCGCGGTCGCCGAGTTGCGCGTAGAGCACCGGAAGGCGCAGCCGTGCCACGGTGGCCGCGGAGGTGTCGCTGATGGCGATGATCTCCGAGAGCAGCGCCACCGCGCTCTGCACGTTGCCGCGCGCCACCTCCGCCTCCGCGATGCGCAGCCGCAGGAACGGCGCGATCTCCGGATACGCGGCCGCGGCCTCGGTCAGCGCGGGCACGGCGGCGTTCCACTCTTTTTTATCGAAGAGCGCCAGCGCGTTGCGGGCCAGGTCGCGCGGCGGCGGCGGAGGCTGCGGCTCTTCGACGGCCGCGATGGGAACGGGCTCCGGTTCGACCGGCTGTGGCACCTGCGGTTGCTGCGCGCACGAGGCCAGCACCGCCACCATCATCATCACACCCGCTACGCCACGACCCTGACCCATCTGTCCCCCTCACTGTTTTCAAAACCGACACGCCGGAAGAACTCCTGCGCGCCGCGTGCGTCGTCCACGATGATGCGGCGCTGTTCGAGCTTCGCCGCGAGCTGCTCGACCTCGCGCATCATCACGCGGCCGATGCGTTTCCGCCGGAGCGCGGGCGCGACGAAGATGTCTTGCACGCGCAGCGTGTCGCCGGTGATCTCGAGCGCCACCACCGCCACGAGGTCGCCGAGGAGCTTGCCGAGCAGCCCCCATGCCGGGGGCGTCCCGGTGCCGAGAAATGCGCCCACGGCGTCGTGATCGGTGGCCTCGATCGGCCGGACGTAAAGTCGTAATCCCTTCACTTCAATGCCTTTTCAGCATAATCTGCTAAGCAAATAAATGTTGACAAACTTGGGGCGGCGCGTAGACTTCGAGTCGGCCCATTCTCCCAATCCACGGCTAAAGTGACTTGACTATGAACGTGCAGCAGGCGATCGACCAATTCCTCCAGCATGGACAGACCGTCCGAAACTTGTCCGATCGGACACTTCGTGCGTATCAGTCCGACCTGGCGCAGTTCCACCTTCACATGAGTGACACCCCGGCGACGGACATCACTCCCGAGCATCTCGAGGTCTACCTCGACAAGCTCGGCGGCGGCCCGTACCGCGACACATCGGTGCGCCGCAAGGTGGCCGCGCTGAAAGTGTTCTTCCGCTTCCTCGAGGAGCAGGGGATCGTCACCGAGTCGCCTGCCCGCAAGCTCAAGATCCGCAAGCCGGTCGAGAACCGCGTTCCGACCGTCCTGTCAAATCGCGAGGTGCGCGCGCTGCTGGCCGCTCCGAAGGAGCAGGTCGAAGAGCTGGCCATGGCCCGCGATCACTCGGCCGGCAGCCGCAACCGCTACTTCTGTGCCGTGCGCGACAATGTCATCATCGAGCTCCTCTTCTCGACCGGCATCCGCATCGGCGAGCTGGTGGCGCTGAACGTCTCGGACGTCGACATCGACCGCAGGCAGATCCAGATCACCGGACGCGCCACGCGCGGCCGCGTGGTGGCGCTCTCGTCCGAGACGCTGCCCGAGGCGATGCAGAATTACCTCGAGCTCCGCGGCGAGCGCTCGCTCTCCACGCAGGCGCTCTTCGTCGGCCGCTCCGGCACGCGCCTGACGATCTACTCGATCGAGAACATCTTCAAGAAGCACGTCCGCCTCGCGGAGATCAAGCGCCACGTCACGCCGCACTCGCTGCGCCACACCATGGCCGCGCAGCTCGTCTCCAGCGGCGCCGACATCAAGGAAGTGCAGGAGATCCTCGGCCACGCGTCGATCCTCTCCACGCAGGTCTACACGCGCCTTCCGATCCAGAAGCGCGGCCGCACCGCGGCCTCCGCTTCCATGAGCGCCGAGCCACGGCTGCTCATCAAGAAAAAAGCATAAGCCTCGCACGAGCGAATGAAAAAGGCGGCCCTCCGGGCCGCCTTTTTTTGGAGTGCGGCAGCGGTGAGCTGCCGCTCTCCATGGCGGAGGCGCAAGCCTCCGCCGCCGCAGCTGGCGCTGCGGCATTGAAAGCGGCAGCTGGCGCTGCCGCACTCCATAACGGCACCGCGCGCCGTCACCACTGGTTCGCTCGCAACTGACTTTTCCGCGGATCGGGCTGGTCTTGCAGCGCGTGAATCCGTGCGTTGAGCGTGCCGATGCCGTCCGTGCACGCGCGCGCTCGTCCCTGGATGGCATTCATGTGCTCCGCGCACGCAACAACGTGCTCTCCGGGCACAACGATGTGCTCCGCGGGCATAACATTGCGCTCGCAGAGCGTAAAGTTATGCCCGGCGAGCGTAAAGTTATGCCCGGCGAGCGCGACGTTATGCCTGTTGAGCACGTGGTTATGCCCGGCGAGCAGATGGTTGTGCTCCGCGAGCAGATTGCTGTGCCCTGCGATCACATGTTTCCGGCCTGCGATCGAAAAATTGCGCCTCGCGGCGGCATGCCGCTTGCGTTAGGGAAGGGCGTCCAGGTCATCACCAATTAGTTCCGGCAGTTCCGAAACTCGTCATGAATGCCATGAACGGATCGGTTCTGCAGTTCGGCGCCTTTCATCTCGTGCACGGCGTCGAACTGCTCTATCGCGGCGGCGACGTCGTGCCGCTCGAGCCGCGCGCCGTGCGCGTGCTGCGCTATCTCGTCGAGCACAACGACCGCGTCCTCTCGAAGGAAGAGCTGCTCGAGGAAGTGTGGGCCGACGTGTTCACGACCGACGGCGTGCTGAAGCGGGCGGTCTCGCAGATCCGGCGCACCATCGGCGACGACGCGGAGCAGTCGCGCTTCATCGCCACGTATCACGGCCGCGGCTATCGGTTCATCGCGCCGGTGACACGCATTGACACCGCGGTGCCGAAAATTGTCAGTACGCCCCCCGCCGAGTCCCTGCCGGAGCTCGTGCCGAACTACGACCAGCTCGCCGCGCGCGACGCGGAGCTCCTCACGCTGCGCGCCGAGTTTCGCAGCGCGCGCGAAGGCGCGCCGCGGCCGGTGGCGGTGGTCGGCGAGGCGGGGATCGGCAAGACGCAGCTCGTGCGGCACTTCCGGCGATGGGCGGTCGAGCAGGGAGCGGTGGCGCTGTACGGCCGTTTCTTCGATTACCGCGGCGCGCGCCTCGCCCCCTACGAGCTGTTCCTCGATCTCCTGCGCAGCGCGGCGATCAACGGCAAGCCGTCCGGCGACACGCCGCTGCGCGACTCCATCGAGGCCGCGTGCGGGATCCGGCTGCCGGCCGAGCTCTTCGAGGAATCGAATCGCGGCGATGCGGTCGGCGGCAATGACGGCGATCGCTTCCGCTTCATCGTGCCGATCTGCCGCGCGTGGCTGGCGCTGAGCCGGCGGCAGCCGCTGGTCCTGGTCCTCGACGATCTGCAGTGGGCCGATCCGGCCAGCCTCGACGTCCTCGGCTGCCTCATGCGCATGCTCGACAGCGAGCCGCTGATGCTCGTCGCCACTGTGCGCACCGACGAGGCGGAGAGCGCGGATCACCCGGTGCACGCCTGGCTCGCCGAGCAGGCGGTGCGCCGGACGTACACGACCGTGCGCCTGCAGCGTCTCGCCGAGCGCGATTGCCGCGAGGTCATCGGCAGGATCTTCGGCATCCGCCGCGGCAGCGAAGTGCCGCGCAACGACCTCGAGACGCTGCACGCGCTCACCGGGGGGAATCCGTACTTCCTGGTCGAGACGCTGCGGCATCTCGTGGCCGCCGGGGCGATCGTGCCGGAGGAGAGCTCGCGCTGCTGGCGCTGGAACGGCGTGCGCGATCTGTCGCTGCCGGAGACGATCGTCACCGCCGCGCGCGCGAAGGTCGAGCGCCTGCCGGAGCACGTGCGCGTGATGCTCGAGCACGCGTCGGTGATCGGCGAGGAGTTCCACGTGACCACGCTCTGCGCGATCACCGGCGTGCGCCTCGACGAGGTCGAGGAGATGCTGAGTGAAGGCGTGCGCGGCGGCGTGCTGTCGATTCACGGACTCACTCCCGGCGAGGATTGCCGCTTCCAGCACTCCATCCTGCGGCACGTGGTGTACGACTCCATTCCGCCGCGCCGCCGGCGCGAGCTGCACGCGCGCGCCGGGGCCGCGCTGGAATCGGTGTACGGCGCGGAGAGCGAGCGCGTGGCCGAGGCGCTGGCGGCGCATCATGCGGCGGCGGGAGAGCCGCGGCGCGCCTTCGACGCCGGCATGCGCGCCTGGCGCGCGGCCGGCAGCCGCTCGGAGTGGCGGAAGGCGGTCGCGCTCATCGAGCACGTGGAAGAAACCTCCCGCTCCTTCACGCTGACCTCCGCCCAGTCCCTCGAGCTGCTGCTCGCCCTCGGCGAGTCGTGGCGTGCCGCGGGGCGGATCCGCGAGTCGGCCGCGGTCCTCGACCGCGCCGTCGCCGTCGCCGCGGGCGATCCGCTGCCGCTCGGCCGCGCGCTCTACCTGCGCGGCCTGACCGCGATCGCGCTGAGCGACTACACCGCCGCGCGCGCCTCGCTCACGCAGGCGCTCGATCTCTTTCTTGGTCTCGAGAACGGTCCGGCGATCTCGCGCACGCTCGTGCAGCTCGCGGCCGTCGAGGCGGCCATCGGGAACTACGAGCGTGCCGCGTCGCTGGTCGAGGAGCTGCACGCCGGCCAGCCCGGCGCGGAGCTCGCCGCGCTCGCCGACGGCATCATCGGCTGGTCGCTCGCCCTGCGCGGCCAGTACGCGGAAGGGGCGGTCCTGCTCGGGCGGGCGCTCGACTATCACGATCGGGTTGGGGCCATCCGCGAGCGCGCGCTGCTGCTGCGGCGCCTGCACTGGACGCACCTCTCGCGCGGCGAGTACGGCAAGGCCATCGAGCTCGCCATCCGCTCGCGCACCGACTCGGCCACCGTCGGCGACGTGAACGGCGAGGCCAAGGCGAACATGGGCATCGGCCAGGCGCACCTGGCCCGAGGAGAGCACGGCCAAGCCATCTCGTATCTCACCCGCGCCATCGGTCAGCTGACGTCGATCGGCGACGCGCATTGCGAGGCCGAGTGCCTCTGGCTCCTCGGACGCGCGCGCTGTGAGACGGGCGCGCTCGACGAGTCGGCGGAGCTGCTCGAGCGCTCCCTGACGATGATCCGCCGCATCGGCGACCGCGACGACGAGTTCCGCATCCTCACGGACATGGCCCGGCTGAAGATCGCCCGCGGCGATTCCGAGGCGGCGCGCGAGTGCGCGCTTGCGGCGCGCGCCATCGCAGCGTCGCTGAAGAACCGGCAGGGCGTGGAAGAGGCGGAGGCCGAGCTGGCGCGCTGCGACGGCGCGCGAGTCTTCGCCTCCATCACCAAAGCATCACCGGACCCTCAGGAGCTTTCGGCGCGCGCGCTCTAACTTCCTCCCACACAACACAAGGAGGAAGTGATGAAGAGATTCGTGGCAGTGGTCTGTCTATGGATGATGTGCGGCACGGCGCTCGCCGGAGAGAACTTCGAGCGCATGCTCGAGCTGTACCGCCAGTCCAGCTACGCCGACTTCGAGCAGCGCCGGCGCGATTACGAGGCGCTGCAGGAAGCGCGGCGGGCGAACCATGACCGGCACCTGCCGGCCGGCACGCAGTTCGATTTCGCGCGGGAGAGCTTCCGCAAAGTGCGCGCGGACGGGCCGGGGGAAACCGGTGCGAACGGCTGCGCGTGGACGAGCGCGGGGCCGACGAACCTCAACGGCCGGGTGAACTCGATCGCCATCGATCCGACCAACAACCAGCGCATCTACGCGGCCACGGTCGGCGGGCTGTGGCGCTCGTTCACCGCGGGACGGCGATGGGAGCGCGTGTCGGACGACTTCCTGGCCACCGTGTTCGGCGCGATCGCGGTGAATCCGGGCGCCCCGAACGAGATCCTCGCCGGAGGCGGCGACTCGCAGATGGGGATGCACCCGGTCTACAACGGCGACGGCATGTGGCGCTCGACGAGCTTCGGCGCGCCCGGCACGTGGTCGAAAGTGCTGCCGGCCAAGTTCGACAACGGCATCGTCTACCGCATCATCTACGACCCCGCGCCGCCGCATCACGTGTACGTCGCGGCGAGGAACGGCGTCTGGCTCGGAACGCACGACGCGAACGGCAACCTCACCTTCGATCGCATCGACGGCTTCGACGCCACCACGCACGACATCGCCGTCGATTTCTCGGTCAACCCGCGGATCATCTATGCCGGCGTGCGCGAGAACAGCCTCACGAATCCCGCCTGGACCGTCGGCGTCCACAAGTGGCAGAAGGCGACCTCCTGGCAACTGAAGAGCAACGGCATCCCGCTCGCCGACGCGGAGACGTTCAGCATCGCCATCTCCCAGTCCCACCCGAACATTCTCTACACCAAGGTCTCCCAGCGCTCCGACCAGACGCTGATCGGTCTCTTCAAGACCGTCACCGCCGCGGAGGGAGTGAAAGCATGGGAGCCGCTGCCGGTCCTGAAGGACGATGCGGTGCCGGACGAGGGGATGGGGTGGTACAACACGATGCTGGAGGTCGACCCCACCGATCCGCTGCGTGTCTACGCCGGCGGGATCGAGATGTGGATGTCGACCGACGGCGGCTACGAGTGGGACATGGCGAACGAGGAGACCGACCCGGCCTATCCGCTCATGGCCCACGCCGACTTTCACACGCTGGCGTTCGACCCGTTCAATCCGAAGATCATCTACGTCGGCAACGACGGCGGCATCGACCGCTCCACCGACCTCTCGCAGGCCAAGTGGCACTGGACCGACGTCTCGCACGGCATGGTCATCTCGATGTTCTACTTCATGACCTCGAACCGCAGCTTCCCGACGCTGCTCGCGGGCGGGATGCAGGACAACGGCACCGGCATCTCGTTCGGCAACCGCACCTGGTACAACCCCGGCGGCTGCGACGGCTTCGACGTCGGCTCGGATGCGAAGAACCCCGACACGCTCTACGCGAACTGCAACAACAACGAGGTCATCGACGAGTTCACCAACCCGGTGCCCGGCACGCCCGGCGGCCCCGACCCCGGCACGTTCTTCACCGGCGAGATGATCAAGTTCGGCGACCCGAAGCCGGGGCCGCCGGTGATCACCGACATCGTCACGCCGAAAGCCGCGCTCGCGGGCAGCGGCACCTGCGGCAAGAAGACCATCGTCAAGACGGTCGACGGGGTGGCGTGGACGGATACCAAGCCGAACTTCAAGGCGGGGGGCGCCGCCATCGCTCTCGCCAGCGCGCCGTCGGCCAATTTCCAGACCTATCTCGCGGCCGTCGCCTACAGGTGTAATGGTCAGGGGCCGGCGTTCAGTCCGTACGTGATCCGCACGGACACCGGCGGCATGAGCTGGGACACGGTCAGCGGTCTGCCGGCCGACGCCGAGCCGTCGTCGCTGATCTTCGATCCCAACGACAAGAACCGCTCCTACGTGACGTACCGGGATCCGGCCGCGCGCATCTACATGTCCACCGGCGGGCCGTACTTCAAGATCGCCGGCACGTTCCCGAACAACATCGCGTCCGACGTGCGGAAGGTAGTCGTCGATCCGTTCGACCCGAACGTGCTCTATGCCGCGACGTCCATGGGCGTCTACCGCGGCGTGCTCACGCCGGGCATGCCCTTCACCGCGAGCTGGGACACGTTCAATGAGGGACTGCCGGACGGCATGGAGATCAACGACATCTGGGCCGATCCGCAGACCGGCATCCTGTCGATCGGCAGCTTCGGCTTCGGCGCGTTCCGCCGCGACATCCGCAAGGAGGCGAGCTGCAAGGCGCGCATGCTCGTCGTCCGCGACTGCGTGTACGACGACGGCCGCGAGACCTCGCCGTGCGGCGTGCCGGATGCGGAGCATCCCATCGTCGACGTCGTGCTGCCGCAGGGCACGTTCTACAAGCCCGACGACACGGTGGCTGGCAAGGCGTGGTGGTGGACCTCGCGCGACATCCGCATCGACGTGCCGTCGAACGCGCCGTACAAGAACAAGATCGACAGTGCGGACTCGGTCGAATTCGAGCTCTGCCCGTCGTCCATCTCCGACTGCCCTGCCGGCTCGATCGTCGATTCCTCACCGGAGGCGTTCAAGGCCGCGCGCGTGTACGTGCAGGTCACGAACCGCGGCGTGGAGCCGGTGCAGAAGACGCGCGTGATCGTGCTCTGGAACAACTCCGGGGCCAAGTTCGAGCATCTGCCGGAGACGTTCTGGACCAAGACCTTCCCAGCCAACGGAGTCTGCGGGCCGCTCGATCCGACCACGGGCTGGCAGCTCGTCGACCCCGAGCAGCCGTGCCGCACGATCGCCTCGGTGGCGCCCATCATGCCGGAGGTGGCGCGCTTCGACTGGAAGGTGCCGTTCGGCGCCGACGGCGGCGCGACGATGCTGACCATCGTCGAGTCGCCCCAGGACACGCTCGATCCATCCATCCGCGACAACAACATCCTGGCGCCGTCCGTCCTCGTGCCGGGCTCGCGTCACATCGCCCTGCGGAACGTGCGCATCGCCCCGTTCGACGTCGACAGCGTGCGCGTGCCGAAGCTCTGGCCGCTCGACCTGCTGAAACTGCCGCAGGACATCCTCGACGTCGAGCTCGTGTTCGCGAAGCCCGGCCTGCGCGGCAGCGTGCGCATGGTGCTGCCCGCCGGCCTCACCGCGCGCGCGGGCGAGGGAAGCGTGCGGCAGACGCGCGTGACCGAGGCGGAGCTGGTGCGGAAGCTGGAGGCGATGGGACTCGATCCGGCCAACGCGTGGGAAGTTGGCAGTGACGAAGCCTCGCTGTTCGTCGACCTGCGCCCCGGCCAGCGGGTGACCGCGGGCGTGATCGCCACACCGGAGGGGAGGACCACGTCGCGAGTCTCCATCGTGCAACGTTCCCGCGGCGAAGTAGCAGGCGGCAGCGTCATGCTGCTGCGTCCGCAATAGTCTGGAGTGCGGCAGCGCCAGCTGCCGCTCTCCATGCGGCAGCCGCAGCTGCCGCGCGCGGGCGGAGGCTGCGCCTCCGCTAAGCAGACCGCTGTCAGGACGCCAACGGAAGCGGACCGCCGGCGTCCCGCCGGCTGTCTGTGGCGGCGTCCCGCCGCCACTGTGCGGGCGAGACGCCCGCACAGACAGCCGGCGAGGACGCCGGCGGTCCGCTTCCGTTGGCGAAGCTAGTGCGGCCTGCTTAGGAGTGCGGCAGCTCACCCGCTGCCGCACTCCCGCGCAGACTCGTCTTTTCATACCTGGGAGGGGCCGGATGCGCGCACATCCTTCCCCGCACCCGTCGCGTCGAAGATCAGTTGCAGGATCGGCCGCGCGACGGGCAGCCGCGCGGCGAAGCCGATGAGCGCCCACCCGAGGTGCACATGTTCCAGGGCGCGGGCAACCGCGGCGATGCCGTCCGCCTTGGTGCCGTCCGCAGCCTCGTAGCGCACGCGTTGGAGGCGTGTCGGATATGTGGCCGCATCGGCGAAGCGCAGTTGCCGCGGCCCGAGCGCGCGCACCCGCGACGCGAATTGGCTGCACACATCGCATCCCTCGGCGAAGTAGATGGTCGCCGGCTCTTCGATGTACGGCCGCCACGACGGGAGCCACGCGCGCACGCTCTTCGTGTACCGCTCCCCCTCCGGGCCGAAGCGCGCCAGATCGGCGCCTTCGTCCCACGCCGCCAGGCCGACGGAGTAGACGACGGCCATCGCGCCGATGAGCATCAGCCAGACGTTTGCCGTCATGAGGAACAGCAGCGCCGTGGCGAGCTGCATCGGGTTGCGCACGTAGGCGTAGATCCCGCTGCGCACGAGCCGTTTCGGCGGGTCGAACGGGAACGGCGTCCCGCCGCCGCGCTCGGCGAATTCCTGCACCGCGGTGAGGCCGATGATGGCCGCGACGATCATGCCTTGCTGCAGGAGCCACGGAATGTGCGTGGGGCGTGACGCGCCGGCGATGTGCAGCACCAACGCGGGGAGGAAGAAGACCACGAAGGCGCAGAAGAGAACGACCTGGAGCAGCACGCGACGCCGGAGGTGCTCGTCGCGCGCCGTCCATCTTGCCAGGAGCTGCGCCGGGATCAGCACGATGGCCGCCGCCACGAGCTCGCCGACGAGCCACTGCGGACCGAGGATCAGGACTGGCGTGCAGAGGGGCATCAGGGCGAGGTCGACGGTCACCATCAGCGCAATGATTGCCGCGAGCGGGACGCGCGGCATCAGCAGCGCGGGAAGCGCGCCCCACAGCAGGGCCCAGCCGAGGAAGAGATCGGTGGGCATGCCAAAGAAGCCGCCGCCATCGAAGCGGAAGGTCCACCAGCCGAAGCGCTGCGCGAGGAGTTGAACGAGGAGCAGCGAGGGCAGCGTCCAGAACGTCGCCAGGTAGACCGCGCCGGCCGCCCGCCGCGACGGCGGGCGCCAGAGCCACGCCGCCGCCGCGCCAAGGAGCGGCAGCAGCAGGGCCAGGCTGCGGATGGCCAGCACCCTCATCGCGGCGTGGCCAGGTTGTCGATCAGGACGCCCGCCGCGAGCCGCGTCGCGTAGCGCTCCCACGGCCCGAAGTACCACGCCGGGTCGAGCTCGCGGTCGTACACGATGCTCCACGTCACCTCCGTGCGGCGGGCGTCGAGCGGGCGCCAGGTCACGTGCGAGGAGCGCCAGGTCAGCCAGTGCGCGATGTGACTCGTGTCCGAGACCGCCTCGAACGTCACGGACGACGGCCCCCGCTCCGCGACGCGGAGCATGAGGTCTCCCGGCTTCCCCTCCCCGCCCGCGAAGCGCACCACGCGCATCGCTCCCGGCTCGAGCCCTGCCCCCGCGGTCCGCTCCGGTCTCGGAAACTTGAGGCGCAGGAACGACGGCAGCTCCCGCTCGAAGCGCGGCGTCTGCGCCAGCGCGCGCTCCACCTCTTCGGGTGTCGCTTCCACGATGCGCACCGCTGTCACCTCCTCGCGCGTGGCGAAGGTCAGCGCGGGCGTCACCCCTTCGATGCTCATCGCGAGCAGCGGCAGGAGGATGACGGCGCGCAGGACCGAGGAGCCTTCCCTGCGCCGGGCGCGGTCGATGACCAGGCCGATGATGATGCCCACCAGGTAGAAGAGCGGCGCGGCCATCACGATGCAGATGAACCCCTCCCCGAGGATCGGGCCGGACATCAGGAGGGCGATGGTCAAGCCCTTGATGATCGTCCCCGTGGCGCTCCCGGCTCGCGGTGTCATGGCCAGGATGATGGCCAGCACCGCCGGCAGCCCGATGAAGAGCGCCGCGGTCTGCTCGAGCTTCTTCATGACGAGCAGCCGGTAAAGCACGCCCCCCACCGCGAGCGCGAGGATGAGCGCCGCCAGCGCCCACTGTGCGCGATGGATGCCGGGCCGGCCCTCGGGCTCGATGGACACGGGCGCTTCCTCATTTTTGATCATGTTCAAAAGTATGGGTCGGAGGGAGGGGAAAGGCAAGGGGGAGGCTCGTGGCGGCGTGGAAGACCTGCCGCGTAGACCTCGAAAGCGGCCGTGCGCGCATGGGAGTCGATCAGCAGTTCACGTAGACGACCGGATTCTGCTGTCCTCGATGGAAGTAATCCGCGACGCTGCGTCCGAAATACCGGTCCCGCACGGCCGCGTCGGCGACGTGTCCGAGGAACTCGCGGCGCCCGTTGGTGGTGAGCTTGGCGGCATCACGCGTGACATACGGTGTCGTCGCGGCCGGATGCCATGGCTTGATCTCGTACACCTCCCGCACGACGCCTTCGAAGACGGCAACGCGTACTGCGCCTTCGTGCAACGCGTACCGAATTTCCAGACGCCGCGCGTTGCTTCGTACAGCTCCAGCGGCGTCATGTTGTGGCGGTACAGACGATTGATACGGATCAGCAGCGCCGGCACGTCGACTTCCACCGGTTTCGCCGCGTAGTACATCGTCAACTCCGAAAGGGGAAGCCTTCCGAGTTGCAGACTGCGCCAGCCGTGAACCGCGTTCGTCAGCGTGTCCAACCCGAAGAGATCGATCACCGCCGCCTCGATGCGAAACGCCGTCTCCTCGTCGTGCAGCCCGTGCGCGAGGATGTCGACCCGCGGCTCCTTTCCCTCCGCTCTCAGTTCGGCGATGCGTGCGCATTTGCGCGACTCGGCCTCCTCGCTGAGATGCGACAGCGCGCGCTCTCCTTGACCCTTACCGAAATAGAACGGCTGCTCGGTGCGCGGGTCGGTGTAGAGATACACGTAGTAGCCGAGGCGGTGCGCCACTTCGGGACGGAGCTGCAGGCCGTCAGTCGATTCGCGCATCACGCCCCCTACGCAGGTCGAGCAAGTTGAAATCGAACGAATCGCAGAGGTCGCGTGCGTCGCCGCGCAGCGGAATGGGGGCATTCCAGGTGACTGAGCTCTTCATCGGGTTCGATGGGATCGCGTCCGGCCGGTCATGACTCCAGACCGAACCGCTCCGCCAGCCTTTCCAGGGTGAATTTGTGCCGCAGCTTGCACGCGGTCAACTGGTTGGCGAACATGCCTTTCTCCCAATACGCCTGCTCGACGGGCACATGCTCGTCCCAGCGGACACGCACGAGGTATTCGGATTTTTCGGCGTCATCCGCATTCTCGGCCATGTGCGTTGCACGGAGTGGCACTTCGAGGATCGATCGCGTCGCTCCATCGATTTCGACGGTGAAGTCCCGAACCCGCACCGCCGGCGCAATCACCTCGCCATAGCCGACATACCCTTGACCCGGGACGCATGCGAAGACTCGCGCTCCGACGAAGAGCTTCTCCAGCGGCCGGTTGTACCAACGTCCCTGACCGCCTGAGACGAAGCCATACCGAACACAGTCTTCCCATGTCCGGTGCTCACCCTCTCCGATGGCGACGTAAAAGTCCTGTCCATTCCACGGCTCGCTGCGCCGCGTCACGGCCTTTTCCGCCCGCGCCTCGGCTTCATTCGGCTCGACGAACCAGCTCCGTGTCAGGTACTCGCGGCCCTCGTCGTGGAAGCAGCGGAAGAACACCGCATTGATCGGAATGCCGGACTCGGAGAGATACGAAACGATCCGCTCCGTGCTCGGGTCCAGCTCCGACGCAACGATGACCAGCCTGTGACTCTCGTTCAGCGTCTCCGGCAGTGCCCCAAAGCGTCCCCGGAACCCTTCTTCAAACGGGACGTCCGACTGTTCAGACCAGATGCGAGCAATGTCATCGCGGCCGAGTCCCTTCACCCACGATCCGTAGTCGAGGAGCTGCGCGACAACATCGCGCGGCGTGCGGTCCCGCTTCAGCTCAACAACCACCAGCGCACCGTCGCCATCGACCGCCAGCAGATCGATCCGCTTCCCGTAATCGGTCGGCACCTGCCGCCCGACGATCATCACGTCAAGGCCGAGGATCGACACGTCCCGGTGCACGATCGATTCGAGGCGCTCCTCGCGGTCCATCCGTGCGGGAACGATCGCGCGCGTGTCGCCGTCGATACGCCAGATTCCGAGCTCCAGAGGCATTGATGGAGGGTAGCGAGGGCGGAAAGGACGGTCAATCGCGCCACAGCGGATCACGCAGCCGAGGCGCTACGGGTGCGCTCATCACCACCTGTCGCTTCTTCGCGACGCACGATTGTGTGAAAGTGACCTTGTCTACCAGCGGCGCCTCACAGATACTCTGCCCCTCGGTCGAGTGACCGCGTCCAATCCCATATGAGCCCCTCGCCTGAACAAGACGCCCGCCGCCTGATCGATGCTGCACTGAATCAGGCGGGTTGGGTCATCCAGGACCGCGCCGCGATGAATCTCGCGGCCGGCCGCGGCGTCGCGGTCCGCGAATTCAAGATGGCCTCCGGCCACGGCTTCGCCGACTACCTGCTGTTCGTCGATGGCAAAGCTGTCGGCGCTCTGGAGGCGAAGCCGGTCGGATATCCGCTGATCAATGTCGAGTTACAGGTCGACAAGTACGCGCACGGTCTCCCTGCCGGTCTGAATCCGCCCGTCGATCCTCTTCCGTTCCAGTACATCAGCACCGGCGTGGAGACGCGCTTCATCAACGGCCTCGATCCCGATCCAAAGACGCGCGCGATTTCCGCGAACCTGCCGCAAATCCATCGTCCCGAAACTCTCGCCGAGTGGATCAGTGCGGAGACCCTCGATCAATGGGTGAAGCGTCTGCACGCCGAGGGCACTGGCCTGTATACAGCCGCCGACGACACGAAGCCATCGTCGTTTCGCGCCCGACTGCAGACCATGCCCCCGCTCGAGCGCGGCACGCTGTTCAAGAACCAGTTCGAAGCGGTCACGAACCTCGAGCACTCGATGAAGCGCAGCCGGCCCCGCGCCCTCATCCAGATGGCCACCGGCTCCGGCAAGACCATCGCCGCCATCACCGCCATCTACCGCCTCATCAAGTACGGTGGAGCGCGCCGCGTCCTCTTCCTCGTCGACCGCAGCAACCTCGGCGAGCAGGCTGAAACGGAGTTCCAGGGATATCGCGCGCCTGACGGCAATCGCCTCTTCACGGAGCTGTACAACGTCCAGCGGCTGGCCTCGAACAACATCATGGACTCCAGCCGCGTGGTGATCGCCACGATTCAGCGCGTCTACTCGATGCTGAAAGGCGAAGAGCTCGACCCGCTCGCCGAAGAAGTGTCGCAGTTCGAGTCGAGCGGAGCGGCGATGAAGGAGCCACTACCGGTCGTCTATAACGAGCGCTATCCGCCCGAGTTCTTCGACGTCGTGGTCATCGACGAGGTGCACCGCTCGATCTACACCCTCTGGCGGCAGGTGGTGGAGTACTTTGACGCCTTCCTCATCGGCCTCACCGCCACTCCCTCGAAGCAGACCCTCGGCTTCTTCAACAAGAACCTGGTCATGGAGTACGACCACGAGCGCGCCGTCGCCGACGGGGTGAACGTCGACTTCGAGGTCTACAACATCCGCACGCAGATCACCGCGCAGGGGTCGACCGTCGAAGCCACGCCAGACACGATGCTCGGCTACCGGCACAAGCAGACCCGCGCCACGCGCTGGGAGACGCCGGACGAGGATCTCACCTACGACCCGAATGAGCTGGACCGGAAGGTCGTGGCGAAGGACCAGATCCGCACCATCGTCCGTACCTTTCGCGACCGCCTGCCGGTCGACATCTTTCCCGGGCGGAAGGAAGTGCCGAAGACGCTGATCTTCGCCAAGGACGACAGCCACGCCGAGGACATCGTGGAGATCATCCGCGACGAGTTCGGCCGCGGGAACTCCTTCTGCCAGAAGATCACCTACAAGGTCACCTCGGCCAATCCGCGCGATCTGATCCAGGCCTTTCGCAATCAGTACGAGCCACGCATCGCCGTGACCGTGGACATGGTGGCCACCGGCACCGACATCAAGCCGGTCGAGATCGTGATGTTCATGCGCGCGGTCAAGAGCCGCGTGCTCTTCGAACAGATGAAAGGGCGCGGCGTGCGGGTCATCGATCCGAACGACCTGCAGGCGGTGAGCGGCGCCCACGCGCGGGCCAAGACGCACTTCGTCATCGTCGACTGCGTTGGCATGACCGAAACGCAGCTCGCCGACACGCAGCCGCTCGAACGGAAGCGGAGCGTGGCGCTTGGCACTCTGCTGGAGCATGTGGCCATGGGCGGCACCGATCCGGAGATGCTGTCGTCGCTCGCCAGCCGCCTGTCGCGGCTCGATAAGGAATGCGGGCCGAAGGAGCATGCGCGCATTACGGAGGTTTCGGGCGGCGTGGCGCTGAGCGACATCTCCCACGGCATCGTCGAAGGGCTCGATCCCGACCGGCAGCTCGCCGAGGCGCACCGGATGTTCGGCGTCCCCGAAGCGGAGGAGCCCACGGATGCGCAAGTTCGCAACGCTGCCGAGACACTGCTGAAGGCTGCCACCGTGCCGCTGGCGACGAGCCCGGCGCTGCGCATGCTGCTCGCCGATCTCAAGCGCGAGCTGGAACAGGTGATCGACGAGGTCTCGCAGGACGAGCTGCTCGAAGCGGGAGCGAGCGAAGAGGCGAAGGAGAAGGCGAAGGCGCTGGTGACGTCGTTCGAGCAGTTCATCGAGGAGAACCGGGACGAGATCGAGGCGCTGCAGTTCTTCTACGCCCAGCCGCACTCGCGGCGGCTGACGTTCCGCGACATCAAGGAGCTGGCCGCGGCGATCAAGGCACCGCCCCGCTCCTGGACGCCGGAGAAACTATGGCGGGCATACGAGACGCTGCGGAAGGACCGCGTGCGCGGCGCGTCCGGCCAGCGCCTGCTGACGGACATCGTCTCGCTGGTGCGGTTCGCCGTGCACAAGGACGACGAGCTGGTCCCGTTCGGCGAACAGGTGCGCGAGCGCTTCGAGCAGTGGCTGGCGCAGCAACGCGATGCCGGCCACGCCTTCACGCCAGAACAGCGCCGCTGGCTGGAGATGATGCGCGATCACATCGCGACGAGCCTGGAGATGACGGTCGAGGATTTCGATCTCGCTCCGTTTGTGGAGGAGGGTGGGCTGGGGAGGGCGGCGCAGGTGTTTGGGGGTGAACTTCGGCGGGTGCTCGATGAGCTGAATGGGGCGCTCGCGGCGTGAGCGAGCTGCCGCACGGCTGGGCATGGGTCGAAGTAGAGGATCTGGCCGCGAATGAACCTTCAGCGTTTACTGATGGTCCGTTTGGTTCCAATCTGAAGACCAGCCACTACACGGAGCACGGCCCCCGAGTCATTCGTCTTCAAAACATCGGCGACGGGATGTTCGTCGATGAGCGAGCACATATTTCTGAAGAACACTTTCAGCGTTTGCGTCGCCATGAAGCACGCGCGAATGACGTCGTCCGCGGCTGGGTTTGAAATGGCTGCGAAGCCTGAAGATGCCTCTGGCTCCCGTTCCCGAGCAGCACCGCATCGTCGAAGCCATCGAGTCGTACTTCACCCGGCTCGACCATGCCGTGGCGACACTGGAGCGGGTGCAGCGGAACCTGAAGAGCTATCGCGCCTCAGTGCTCAAGGCTGCCGTCGAAGGTCGGCTGGTGCCGACCGAGGCCGAGTTGGGCCGCGCCGAGGGCCGCCACTACGACCCTGCGACAGGTCTCGATGTTCCAGACCGCTCAGTTCTGCCGGACGGCTGGAGAAGAGTTAGCGCTGACGCGATCTGCGGTGCCGTTGTCAGTGGTTCCACCCCTGCTGCCGACAAGCTGTTCTCCGGAGACGGCGAGATTCCCTTCATCAAGGTCTACAACCTGACCATGACAGGTCAATTGGATTTCACCGTCAAACCTGCATATGTCTCAAAGGAGACGCACAACGGTCAACTGTCGCGGTCTCGCGTGTACCCGGGCGATGTACTCACAAACATCGTGGGGCCGCCCTTGGGCAAGGTGTCCGTTGTTAGCACTGAATTCCCCGAGTGGAACATCAATCAGGCGATCGCGGCCTTCCGACCGTCGGAAGGTGTAACTACAGGTTGGCTACGGCTCGTGTTGATGTCTGCGCCGGCTCAGACATGGCTGCTCGGCACTGCTAAGACAACGACCAGCCAAGTAAATCTCGCCATCACGAATTGCCGCCGGTTGCCTATTCCTCTACCGCCAGTGCGAGAGCAGGTGAAAATCGTTTCAGAGGCGGATCGACTACTGTCGTTGACCGATGAAACGGAGGCCGACGCAGGACGTCAGCTTTTGCAGATACGCCGCCTTCGCCAATCGATCCTCAAATGGGCTTTCGAAGGCCGGCTCGTCGATCAGGACCCCACCGACGAACCTGCGTCCGTGCTCCTCGAACGCATCAAAGCCGAACGCGCGGTGTCGGCTGAAACAACCAAACCGAACAGAAAGCCCCGCCGCAAAGGGAACTCCGCCAACGCATGAGCGACGTCGCCAACCGCATCGTTCAAAAACTCTGGTCCTACTGCAATGTCCTTCGCGATGACGGGCTGTCGTATCAGGACTATCTCGAACAGCTCACCTTTCTCCTCTTCCTGAAGATGGCCGACGAGCGCGCGCGGCTGACTGGCGACGAGCAGGCCATTCCGACGGGTTATCGCTGGGCGGATCTCTCCGCGCCGCACATGGAAGGTGTGGCGCTGGAGCAGCACTACCGCGAGACGCTGCGCGTCCTCGGGCAGCAGCGGGGCATGCTCGGCCTCATCTTCGAGAAGGCCCAGAACAAGATCCAGGATCCGGCCAAGCTGCGGCAGCTCGTCGTCGAGCTGATCGGAAAAGAGGAGTGGCTGGCCATGTCGGCGGACGTGAAGGGCGACGCGTACGAGGGGCTGCTCGAGCGCAACGCCCAGGACGTCAAGGGAGGCGCCGGGCAGTACTTCACGCCGCGCCCGCTCATCGACGCCATCGTCGACTGCATCCAGCCGCAGCCGGGCGAGATTGTGGCCGACCCGGCCTGCGGGACGGGCGGCTTCCTCCTCTCCGCGCACGCCTACCTGAAGAACCACTACCCGCTCGATCGCGACCAGAAGCGGCATCTCCGCTACGAGGCGCTGCGCGGCGTGGAACTGGTCCCGAACGTAGCTCGCCTATGCGGGATGAACCTCTTCCTCCACGGCATTGGTCCCGACGGCACGGACGAGCACGAGCCGCCGATCGCCATCGACGACGCCCTGCGCGACGAGCCGTCGGTGCGGGCAAACGTCGTCATCACCAATCCGCCGTTCGGCAAGAAGTCGTCCGTCACCATCGTCAACGAAGAAGGCGATACCGACCGCCAGTCCCTCACCTACAGCCGTCCCGATTTCTGGACCACCACGTCGAACAAGCAGCTCAATTTCGTGCAGCACGTGAAGTCGCTGCTGGCCATCCACGGCCGCGCGGCCATCGTCGTCCCGGACAACGTCCTCTTCGAAGGCGGCGCCGGCGAAACGGTGCGCCGGAACTTGCTGAACGAGTGCGACGTCCACACACTCCTCCGCCTCCCCACCGGTATCTTCTACGCGCAGGGGGTGAAGGCGAACGTGCTCTTCTTCGACCGCAAGCCCGGTGCGAAAGACCCGTGGACGAAGACGGTCTGGGTCTACGACCTCCGCACGAACAAGCACTTCACGCTCAAGACCAAGCGGATGACCCGCGCGGACCTCGACGAGTTCGTCGAATGCTACCGGCCCGGCGACCGTCACCACCGCAGCGCGACATGGTCAGAGCAGACGCCCGAGGGCCGCTGGCGGCCGTACACGTACGAAGAGATCCTTGCCCGTGACAAGGTGAGCCTCGATCTGTTCTGGCTGCGCGACGAGAGTTTGGAGGACTCGGACAATCTCCCGGACCCGCACATCCTGGCGCAGGAGATTGCGGATGATCTCCGCTCCGCGCTTGCGCAGATCGAGGACGTGCTCGGGGATCTGGAGCAGCGGGCGGCGGTGATTCCCGCTGAGTGACGATTGACGGCCGACACGTTGGCTCGTGCAGCGGCGGTACGACGCTCCGGACTCGCTGGCGCAGCACAACTGGAGCGGCTCCGCATTCGGGAACAGTGCGTAGATCGCATCTGCATCGAGTGCGACATGAGTCTCCACCGGGGCACTCACGACGGCCGCGTACCGGCGCGTGGCGACGAAGCGATGAAGCCTCTCTGTTCGTCAGCCTGCGGCCCGGCCAGCGCGTGACCGCGGGCATGATCGCCACGCCCGTGGGGAGTGCCACGTCCCGGGTCTCGGTCGTGACGCACTCGCGCGGGGAAGTGGTGGGAGGAAGCGTGATGCTGCTGCGGCCGGAGAGGCGGGCCCTCGATACGGACCGCCGGCGTCCCGCATGCAATGCGGTAGCGCATGTCCAATACGCGACATCATCTGTATTTTTGGCAGTCATCGTGAATGCCCTCCCTGCCGAATGGCGGCCCTCCCCCCCGGTGTAAGTGGTGAACGTGTGCTCATCAGCGGCGATCAGCCGTTGATTCGTACGGCGCTGGGGCTGCTCGTGAGCGGTGGCGGCCTGCACGTCGTCGACGAGTGCTTCAACCAGCCCGAGGCGCTGCGCCGTCGCGCCGCCGCGGCCGACGTGGTGGTCATGGAGCTCGATCTCGACGCGCGGCGGCTCACGCGGATGGAGAAGCTGGAGCAGCTCCTCGCCGCGGCGAACGGCTGTCCGGTGCTCATCGTCACGCGCAGCGACCATCCGAAGAGCCTCGCCGAGGCCATGCACAAGGGTGCGGCGGGGGTGGTGCTGGAGAGCCGTCCCGCGGAACTGTTCCTCCGCGCCATCCGCGTGGTGCTGGCCGGTGGCGTGTGGGTGGAGCGCTCGACGGCGGCGAGTGTCTTTCAGGTGCAGGACGATGCCGGCCGCCTCACGCGCCGCGAGCAGGAGATCGTCGAGCTCGTGACGCAGGGACTACAGAACAAGACCATCGCCGAGCGCCTCTCCATCACCCACACCACCGTGCGCCATCACCTCACGTCGATCTTCGAGAAGCTCTCCGTCGCCAACCGCCTCGAGCTGATGCGCTACGCGTACGACGGGGAGCACGACTCCGACGTCGTCCGGCGCTGACCCGGCACATTTGTGCCGGGTGTCCGGTCCTTTCCGTCCGATGCGCGCGCGTGGCATGCGGCGCCATCGTGAGGAGATGAACAGCAAACGGCTCCTCGTCCTCGCCGCGATTCTGCTGCTGGCCGGCGCGCTGCACGCGCAGGTCTTCCCGATCCCCACCCCGGCTCCCTGCACGCGCCAGCTCCGGGCGAACGTGGTCGCGCTCGATCAGGTGTTCTTCTGGAACCGCCTCGGCGCGGTGCAGCCGCAGGGGATGATCTACGCGCTGCGCCGCGACGTCGTGCCCATCGATCCCTCCCTCGGCATGGTGGCCGGCAACGTGCGCCTGCGCGACGGCAAGCGTCCGCGCCCGCTCGTGTTGCGCATGAACGTCGGCGACTGCCTGCGCATCGATTTCCAGAACCTCCTGCGCCGGCGTCCGGTCGACGACCAGCAGCCGGTCACGCGCACCGCGTCGATCCACGTCATCGGCATGCAGCTCGTCGGCAGCATCGCCTCCGACGGCTCGAACGTCGGCAACAACCCGAGCAGCCTCGTGGCGCCGGGCGGCAGCACGTTCTACAACCTCTACGCCGAGCGCGAAGGCGGCTACCTGATGTACAGCACCGCCGCGCAGACCGGCGGCGAAGGCGACGGCGGCTCGATCAACGCGGGCCTCTTCGGCGCCATCACCGTGCAGCCGCGCGACGCCGAGTGGTACCGCAGCCAGATCACCCGGGAGGACATGACGCGCGTCATCACCAGCGTGAACGCGTTCGGCTATCCGGTCATCAACTACGCCCAGACGTACACCGCCCCTCATCCGCGCGCCCCCGAGCCCGTGCTGAACATGCTCTACAACAACGAGATCATCTACTCCGATCTCACGGCCATGATCACCGGCCCCAACGCGGGACGCCACATCGACAAATACAGTCCCGTGGCCGTCGAGCCGGACCGCAACCAGCCCTTCCGGGAAGTGGTGACCATCTATCACGACGAGATCGGCGCGGTGCAGGCCTTCCCGCACTTCCACGACAAGGAGCTCGAGCCGACGCTGCACAGCGTGCGCGATGCCTTCGCCATCAACTACGGCACGGGCGGCATCGGCGCGGAGATCCTCGCCAACCGCTTCGGCGTCGGGCCGATGGCCGACTGTACGGAGTGCAAGTACGAGGACTTCTTCCTCTCCGCGTGGGCCGTGGCCGATCCGGCCATGGTCGTGGACGTGCCGGCCAACGCGCCGTGCACGAAGGACGAGATCCAGGGAGGGAAGCTCGACTGCTTCACCATCGGCAAGAAGGCCACCAAGGCCTTCTTCCCCGAGGATCCGTCGAACGTCTACCACAGCTACCTGCGCGACCACCTCAAGTTCCGCATCCTGCACGCGGGCTCGAAGGAGCATCACATCCATCACCAGCACACGCACCAGTGGCTGCACACGCCGGACGAGGACGACTCCTCGTATCTCGACAGCCAGGCCATCGGGCCGGGCAGCGCATTCACGCTGGAGATGGCCTACCACGGCAGCGGCAACCGCAACCTGGCCGTGGGCGACTCGATCTTCCACTGCCACTTCTACCCGCACTTCGCCATGGGGATGTGGGGGATGTGGCGCGTGCACGACGTGCTGGAGCTCGGGACGGTGCTCGACGGCGAAGGGCGTCCGGCCGCGGAGTCGCGCGCGCTGCCCGACGGCGAGATCGAGGCCGGCACGCCTATCCCCGGCATCGTGCCGCTGCCGACCATTCCGATGGCGCCGCTGCCGCGGGCGAAGGCGTTCATCGAGAAAGGGCAGGTGGTCATCAAGGGCGACGGCAATCCCGGCTACCCGTTCTTCATCCCCGGCGTGGCCGGACACCGCCCGCCGCATCCGCCGCTCGACACCATCCACGACGGCGGACTGCCGCGCCACATCATCACCGGCGGCACGTTCTTCGAGCTGCACACCCGCACCGACTTCACGAAGATCCTGCTGACCGCCGACGCCTTCGCGCTGCCCGAGGCGGGGACGGACGTGGAGCAGGCGGCCATGCGCTTCCACGAGCAGCGCGAGCACGTCACCTTCAAGCCCGACGGCACGCCCGGGCGCTTCATCACCAACGGACTGCCGCGGCAGCCCGGCGCGCCGTACGCCGACCCGTGCGTGACCGACGACGGCCAGCCGACCGGCAATTACCGGCGCTACCAGTCGGCCAACTTCCAGCTCCCTGATATCAAGTTCAATAAGGTCGGGTGGCACTTCTTCCAGCAGCGCATGAGCGCGTTGTGGGACGACGTGGACGACACCATCAGCGGCGCGCGCGCTCCGGAGCCGCTCTTCTTCCGCGCCAACAGCCGCGACTGCATCGAGTTCCAGCTCGTCAACCTCGTCCCCGGCTTCTACGAGATGGACGACTTCCAGGTGCGCACGCCGACCGACATCACCGGCCAGCACATCCACCTCGTGAAGTTCGACGTCACCGCCTCCGACGGCGCGGCCAACGGCTTCAACTACGAGGACGGCAGCTTCTCGCCGGACGACGTCATCGAGCGCATCGAGGCGATCAACAAAGGCGGCGGGCTGCTGCTCCCGAACGGCACGCGCATCGACCTCGAGCCCAAGCCGCATCCGTTCTTCCACGTGAAGGGCGCGCAGACGACGGTGCAGCGCTGGTACGCGGACGAAGTGCTGAACAACGCCGGCGTCGACCGCACGCTGCGCACGGTCTTCACGCACGATCACTTCGGTCCTTCGTCCCATCAGCAGGTCGGCCTGTACGCGGGACTGGTGGTCGAGCCGTTCGGCTCCGCGTGGCTCGATCCGGAGACCGGCAATCCGTACGGCGGGCGCTTCGACGGCGGCCCCACGAGCTGGCGCGCCGACATCCATCCGCCCGCCCGCAACCAGAGCTTCCGCGAGTTCCTCCTCGAGTTCGCCGACTTCCAGCACGCGTACGAGGCCAAGGCCGAGCGTTTCCCCAATCCTGACCTGGTGATCAACCCTCCGGGCAAGAAGGAAGTGGGACTGCCGTTCCTCCTCGCGCCGCCCGACCAGTGCGATGAGGTGGGCAACAAGCCGCCGTGCCCCGAGGCCATTTCGGCCGACGATCCCGGCACGATGGTCATCAACTACCGCAACGAGCCGCTCGCGCTGCGCGTGCGCGATCCGAACACGAACACGCAGGCACCCGGACTGGCCGGCGATCTCTCCTTCGCCTTCCGCTCCGACATCACCCGCGCCGATCCACTGCTGAACGTGCAGCCGGCGTTCTATCCGCCGCTCAGCAAGAACGTGCAGCCGGGCGATCCGTTCACGCCGCTCCTCGAGGCGTACGAGGGGGACCGCGTGCAGATCCGCATCCTCGTCGGCGCGCACGAGGAGGGGCACAACTTCTCGGTCAACGGCGTGAAGTGGCTGTTCGAGCCGTCGTATACCGACTCCGGCTTCCGCAACTCGCAGATGATGGGCATCTCCGAGCACTTCGAGTTCATCATCCCGGCCCTGCCGAAGACGGCCGAAGGCAAATTCGGCGACTTCCTCTACACCGCCGGCCGGGCCACGGACGATCTCTGGAACGGCCTCTGGGGAATCATGCGCGCGTACAAGGGAGAGCGGCCGGTGCTGCGCCCGCTGCCCAGCAACGCCGACGCGCGCGCGAACTTCAATCCGCTGACGGTCGACGGAATCTGCCCGAGCGGCGCGAACCCGCAGAACTTCCAGGTGGCGGCGATCCGCGCCGACGTCGCCCTGCCCGCGAACACGCTGGTCTACAACTCGCGCACGAACCAGGGCGGCAGGCTGCACGACCCGACGGCCATCCTCTACGTGCGCATGTCGGACCTCAACCTGCTCACCGGCAAGCTGAAGCCCGACGCGCCGATCGAGCCGCTCGTGCTCCGCGCCGCGGCGGGCGACTGCATCAACCTCACGCTGACCAATCTCCTGCCGTCCACGCCGTACGACCTCGACGGCTTCAACACGCTGCCGATGATCGTGCGCGACTTCAACAACAACCAGATCAAGCCGTCGGTGAACGTCGGCCTGCATCCGCAGCTCGTCTACTACGACGTCACCGACAGCGACGGCTACAACGTCGGCTTCAATCCGACGCAGACCGTGGCCCCCGGCGGCTCGATCACCTATCAGTGGTACGCCGGCGGCTTCGAGGCCGATCCCTTCGGCACGATGGTGCACGTGCCGCGCGAGTTCGGCTCGACGAACCTCATGCCGTCCGACACGATCAAGCACGCCCACAAGGGCGCCATCGGCTCGCTGATCATCGAGCCGGCCGGCTCGACGTGGTGGGAGGACCCGAAGATGCGCGCCTCGGCCGTGATCACGGTCGGCGAGAAGCAATTCCAGGAGTTCGTCCTGCAGTTCCAGACAGACATCAACTTCCGCTACGGCAACGACAACTCGGCGGTGAAGCTCCTCGCCGAGACCGAGGATCCGGAGGACTCGGGGCACAAGGCCTTCAACTACCGCACCGAGCCGATGTGGAAGCGCTTCAGCTATCCGCCGCAGACGCCGCTGGAGATCACGCGCACGATCGATTTCACCAACGCCTTCTCGAACGCGCTCCTCGGCGTCGATCCCGAGACGCCGCTCTTCAACGCCAAGCTCGGGCTGGCCACGCGCTTCCGCATCCTCGCCGCCGGCGGGCACGCGCGCAACAGCGTCTTCAATCTGCACGGCCACATCTGGCGCGAGCTGCCGTACATCAACGATTCGCGCGTCATCGGCGCCAACGGCAAGTCGGAATGGACCGGCACGTTCATGGGCATCGGCCCGTCCAGCCACTTCGACGCGGTGCTGGAGCACGGGGCCGGCAGCCTGTTCCGGATCCCGGGCGACTACATGTACCGCAACCAGATGTCGTTCATGCTCGACGGCGGCATGTGGGGGATCCTCCGTGTCCATCCGTAAGCTGGTCTTCCTGTCGCTCCTGCCGGCGCTCTTCGCGAGCGCCGGCACTCCGCAGAAGGTCGAGCGCGACGGCGTGACCGTGGAGTTGCTGTCGGCCGAGGCCACGGCAGGGGAGGACGTGACGCTGCGCTTCTCCGTGCACGGCGACGACGGCCTGGGGCTCCGCGGGATTCGCCCGGCCGCGTGGATCGACGCGCGCAAGGGCTCCACCACCTGCAAGGACAAGATCCAGTCGTTCCTCGGCGGCACGCTGCGCGCGCGCCCGGTGGTCGACCTCAACAGCTACCACGTCATCACCCTGAACGTGGAGCCGTCCGTGGCCGTCATCGATCCGCTGGTCGGCTTCGGCGGCAGCAAGCTCCTCACCGCGGTGACGCTGCTCAGTCCCGGCGTCGACTGGGCGCTCACGCGCGACCAGCGCCGCCTCTTCGTCTCCATGCCCCTCGTGAACCGCGTGGCTGCCATCGACACTGAAACATGGGAGGTGATGCAGAACATCGAGACCGCATTCCGTCCGGCGCGGCTCGTCCTCGATGCGGAGGAGCGCCTCTGGGTCACGCATCAGAACGAGCGCGCCGGCGACCCGTCGCTGTCGGTCATCGACACGAAGTCGCTGACGGTCCTCACCACGCTCGCCACCGGCCGCGCGCCGCATCAACTCGCCTTCGACGGCACGCGCGCGCTCGTCACGAACGGCAGCGACGGCACGGTGTCGGTCATCGAGGCCATGAAGCGCGTCGCCAACATCGCCACCGGACCGTCGCCGTACGGCATCGCCGTCTCCTCGCTCAGCAACGCGGCCTACGTCATCGACCGCGACGACGGCTCCATCTCGGTCCTGAACGTAGGGCGGGCTTCAGCCCGCCTCTCCACGCGCATCGCCGCGAAGCCCGGCCACAACTCCATCCAGTTCGCCCCCGGCGGCCGCTGGGCCTTCGTCACGAACGGCAAAGAAAACACGGTCTACATCCTCGACTCCGCCACCGCGAAGATCGTCACCGTGGCCACGGACGTCGGCAAGGAGCCCGACCACGTCGCCTTCACCGACGACTTCGCGTACGTCCGCGCCGCCGGCTCGGATCAGGTGAAGATGATCCGCCTCGGCGCCCTCGGCCAGGACGCCAACGCGAACATCGCCACGTTCCCCGGCGGACAGCTCCCGCCCGCGGCCGCGGAGACGATCAGCTTCGCGCCGGCCATCGTCCCCGCGCCGGAGCCGAAGGCCGTGCTGGTCGCCAATCCCGCCGACCGCCTCGTCTACTACTACATGGAAGGAATGGCCGCGCCGATGGGGAACTTCCGCGCGGCCAAACGCTCACCGAAGGCGGCCATGGTGATCGACCGCAGCCTGCGCGAGTCCGAGCCGGGCATCTTCACCATCCGCACGAAAGTCCCGGCCGCGGGAACGTACGACGTGGCCTTCTTCCTCAACGCCCCGCGCGTCGTGCACTGTTTCGACCTCGCGGTGAAGGGCGCGCCGCAGCCAACCCGCGGCGAGGTGGCCATCGAGACGATCCTCGACAAGAAGCCGATCCTCGCCGGCGAGGAGCTCGAAGTGCGCTTCCGCCTCACCGACGCCGGCACGCGCGAGCCGCACCACAACGCGACGGACGTGCACGCGCTGGCCTTCCTCACCCCCGGCACGTGGCAGCAGCGTTTCGCCCTGGAGCCGGGCGACGACGGCACCTACCGCGTGAGACTCCCCGTGCCGAAAGCCGGCATCTATTACGTCTTCCTCGAGTCCGATTCCCTGCGCCTGCGCGTCAACGCAGGCCGCCCCTTGATCTTCGAAGCAGTGGAAAGATAAAGCGAAGCTCTGGACTGCGGCAGCGCCAGCTGCCGCTCTCTATGCGGCAGCCGCAGCTGCCGCGGGCGGGCGGGAGGCTGACGCCGCCGCTTTGAAAGCGGCAGCTCGCCCGCTGCCGCAGTCCAAACCTTCGATCCCTCCCTCCCGTATAACCGCCTCATGTTGCGCGTCGAGTCGGTCTCCAAACGTTTTCGCTCCGGAAATTACGGCGTCCGCGACGTCTCCTTTCACGTCCAAGGGGGCGTGCTCGGCCTCCTCGGCCCCAACGGCGCCGGGAAGACCACGCTCATGCAGATGATTGCCACCGTCACGAAGCCGACCGAGGGCCGCATCTTCTTCCGCGACACCGATGCCGTCGCCAGGCCCGACGACCTGCGCCGCCGCCTCGGCTATCTGCCGCAGGACTTCGGCGTCTACGAGAACCTGACCGCCTTCGAGTTCCTCAGCTACTTCGCCTCGCTGAAGGGCATCCGCAACCGCGCAAAAGTGCAGGAGCTGCTGGAGATGGTCAACCTGCACAGCGTCGCCAGCCGCGCCGTGGGCGGATTCTCCGGCGGCATGAAGCAGCGCCTCGGCATCGCCCAGGCGCTCATCAACGACCCCGACCTGGTCATCGTCGATGAGCCCACCGCCGGACTCGATCCCGAGGAGCGCGTGCGCTTCCGCAACGTCCTCTCCGATCTGGGAGAGGGACGGCTGGTCATCCTCTCCACGCACATCGTCTCGGACGTCGAGTCGATCGCCACGGAGATCGCCATCATGCGCGAGGGGACGCTGGTCACGCTGGCCACTCCCGAGGCGCTGATGCAGAGCGCGGCCGGCTCCGTGTGGGAAGTCGTCCTGCCGTCGCCGCAGTTCGACGAGGTGCGCCGCACCATGCACGTCAGCGGCGCGGTGCGTAAATCCGACGGCGTCCACGCCCGCATCGTCTCCCCCGTGCGCCCCGTGGCCGAGGCGCGGCTCGCCGAGCCGACCCTCGAGGACGCGTTCCTCTTCACCATGAACCGTGAAGCGGCGGCCTTTTCGCCCGCCGTCAAAGTGGCATGAGCGCGCAGCGACTCTGGGCCATCGTCCGTGCCGACTTCCTGGTCCGTCTGCGCCGGCCGTCCACGGCTATCGTCTTCCTCCTCCTCTCCGCGGTCCCGTACCTCTGGGTCCCCGATCCGGCCACGGGACGCGCGCTGATGGAGATCGCCGGCAAGCGCGCGCTCTACAACTCCGCCACCATCGGCATGGCCACGGCCACGCTGGGGACGCTGTTCATCGGCCTCTTCGGTTTCTACGTCATCTCCAACGCGCTGCGGCGCGACGTCCTCTCCCGCTGCGGCTACGTCATTGCCTCGACGACCATGCGCGGCAGCGAGTACATCGCCGGCAAGTTCGCGGGGAACGTGGTCTTCCTCTCCGTCTTCACCCTCGGGTTCATGGCCACGTCCATGGCCATGGTGCTGGTGCGGGGCGAGGCCCCGCTCGATCCGCTGCTGTTCGCGAAGCAGTACCTCCTGCTCGCGCCGCCGGCCATTGCGTTCGTCTCCGCCATCGCCATCGCCTTCGAGTGCACCCCCGTGCTGCGCACGAAGTTCGGCGACGTGCTCTATTTCTTCATTTGGATGGCGCTGCTGGGCGCGGTGGTCTCGACGCTGGAGAAGAGCGCGGGCGCGCAGTGGGCGCACCTCTTCGACATCTCCGGCTTCGGGATGCTGCAGGAGCAGTTGCGGACGTTCTACGGCACGAAGTCCCTCTCCATCGGCGCCACGAATTTCGACGCCAGCAAGGGGACGATGGACTTCGGCGGCCTGCGCCTGACGCCGCGCTGGCTGATGATCCGCGGCATCGCCGCGCTCTGGCCGATGAGCTTCCTGCTCTTGGCGCGCCTCTTCTTCCACCGCTTCGACCCGGCCCGCGTGCGCGCGGTGCCGAACGAGAAGTCGCGGCGGAGCTGGCTGGGACGCCTGAACTTCCTGGCCAAGCCGCTGGCCCGCCTGGCCGTGCGCGTCCTGGCGCCGCTCTCGCGCACCCCGGCCCTGACGGACGCGCTGACGACGATCGCCGGCTTCCCGCTCGCGCTCGTGGCAATCGTCGGCTGCGCCATCGCCGCCCTCGCCGCCGGGAGCGCGAAGACGCTCTTCACCGGCGTGCTGCCGCTGGCCACGGCCGCCTGCGCCATCGCCATCGCCGACATCGCCGCGCGCGAGAAGCGCGCCGGCACGTCCGCGCTGGTCTTCGCCGCCCCGCACCTGCGCGAGCGCTTCGTCTTCTGGAAGTTCTCCTCGACGCTCTTCGTGGCCCTGGCCTTCCTCGGCGTGCCGCTGGCCTGCGCCATCCGCACGCGTCCGCACATGACCGTGGCGCTCCTGGCGGGCGTGGTGTTCCTCACCGCCGCCGCGACGGCCCTCGGGATCGTCAGCGCGAACCCGAAGACGTTCATCGTCGGCTTCCTCACGTTCTGGTACATCGCCAGCCAGGATCGCGGCGCCACCCCCGCGCTCGACTTCGCCGGTTGGTTCGGCACGGCTACGCCGGCCATCGTGGCGGCGTATGCCGCGGGCGCGCTGCTGCTCCTGGCCGCCGCGCAGCTCTTTCACGCCCGCGAGCTGCGCAGCCGGTGGTGATCACTCCGGCAGCAGGTCCGCCGGCGGCGCCAGCGGATCGAGCCGCCGCGGCCGCGACCGTCCGATCATCAGCAGCGCGATGCCGCCCATGAACGCCGCGCCGATGGCCAGTCCGTAGCGCCCCAGCGAGAAGCAGAGCCACGCCAGCCCGGCCATGACCGGCGTGCCGATGATGGCGCTGATGAAGTTCACCGTCGATCCCGCCTTGAACTGCACGCCCGGCACCCGCGCCAGCTCCGCGAGCAGCGCCTTCACGAAGGGGCCGTACGTCGTCCTGCGGTCCTCGAAGTCGGCGAAGCCCGCCCAATGCACGTGGCGCAGGTCGACCCGCCCGAACTTCGTGTGTATGAAGCACTGGTAGTACTCGCGCTGCTTGGTGTGCTCGTACTTGAGGTGCACCTTGCGCACGTTGCTGAAGAGGCACGTCAGCTCCGGCGTGTCCGCCCCTTCGATGACCATGCGGTCGGGGTAGAGCGTGTACGTGCGCTCCTTCTCCAGCGCGGAGCGTCGAAACGAATAGCGAGCCAGCATGCCCAGGATTATCCCCCCGCCGACCCCTACCGCCCCCCTACCGCCCCGCCCCTACGGCCCTCCTGCGGCCCCCTTGCGGACCCCCTGCGGCCCCCTTGCGGACCGCCGGCGTCCCGCCGGCTGTCGCGCAGGCGTCCCGCGCCTGCGCCCCGGGCGGGTGGTGGGACAGGCGTTAGCGCTGCAGCGCCAAGCGTTCGCACGGCAGCGCCAGGCGTTTACACGGCAGCGCCAAGCGTTAGCACGGCAGCGCCAAGCGTTTACACGACAGCGCCAGGCGTTTACACAGCAGCGCCAAGCGCTCGCACAGCACCGCCAAGCGTTTACACAGCACCGCCAACCCATGTACGCGCCTTGACAGAACCGTAAATCCTCACCAGCGCGTCGGATACGTCCCCAGCACCCGCACCAGATCCGCGCAGCCGCGCAGCGTCTCCAGCGCCCCGGCCAGCGGCTCGTCCGCGGCGTTGCCGACCGCGTCTACATAGAAGCCGTACTCCCAAGGCCGTCCTTCGATCGGCCGTGACTCGATCTTGGCCAGGTCGATCTCCCGCAGCGCGAACGCGCCGAGGGCGCGGAAGAGCGCGCCCGGCTTGTTGGCCACCCGCAGCAGCAGGGACGTCTTCCAGCGCCGCGGCGGCGCGTCGAACCGCGGACGCAGCTCCGCGTCCGCCGGTCCCGCCAGGAAGAAGCGCGTGAAGTTCTGCGCGTGGTCCTCGATCCCCGCCGCGAGCGTGGCCGCGCCGTAGAGCGCTCCCGCGCGGCCGGAGGCGATGGCCGCCTCGTCGCAGCTGCCGCGCTCCATGACCATGCGCACCGCGCCGGCGGTGTCGTGGACCGGCACCGCCTCGATCCGCGGACGCGCGCGGAGGAAACGGTCGCACTGCGCCAGCGCCACCGGATGCGAGTAGACGCGCCGGACGTCGCCCGCCGCCATCCCGCGCACGCCGAGGAGGTGATGCACGATGCGCAGGTTCGTCTCGCCGAAGATGGCCAGCCGCGAGTCGAGCAGGAGATCGTAGTTCCGGTGGATCGAGCCCGCCAGGCTGTTCTCGATCGGCGCGACGCAGCAGTCGGCCTGGCCGGTGCGGACCGCGTCGAACATCTCCTCGAAAGACGCACACGGCAGCGCCGCTGCCTCCCCGAGCAGCCACCTGGCCGCGCTCTCGCTGAATGCCCCCCGCTCTCCCTGATACGCCACACGCAGTTCGCTCACGGTTTCCTCCAAAACGCAAAAGGCCCGCTCCTGGGGGAGCGGGCCTTGGCGGGATTTCTGTGGACGATCGTCTAGCGCGCCGGCAGCTTCGCTCCTGCTGATGGGTGGCCGCTAAAAAATCGATTGCCGTTCATGGAAGCCCCCAGCATCTCACAGGTTCCCGGCGCCCGTGCTACACTCCGCCTGCTTCCCTGGGCGGGCGTAGCTCAGTTGGTAGAGTAGGAGCTTCCCAAGCTCTTGGTCGCGGGTTCGAATCCCGTCGCCCGCTCCACGATCAAATGCCTGACATCAGGCCACTTGCGTGATGAGGCCATACTTAATTCGCATCGCTGCTTCCGCGCATGATCAAGAGGCACTTCCACGATGTGATCAACGCGGCGACGTCGGATATCACGAATGCAATGTCCGAATCGGTGAACTCACACATCCAGCGCATCAAGAAGCGCTCCAGCGCCTCTCCGTCGGGCGCGTCCGCGCGTGCAAACCGCGGGTCGCCATCCTGCGCGATCGACACCGGTGAAAGAGCAGCGAGCAGCAACAACGCGACTAGAAGCGTGCCAGCGAGAGCCATGAAGCCTCCGCTTTCGTCGGGCAAAGAGGTAACCGAGAGTCGCCTGCGGCGGCAGGAGGCGGCGCGCAGCGGGGATCGTTCATCTCGCTGCACATGCGCATACTGACGAGGCGCGCCCGTTGTTCACACGGATGCTGCAGATGCTCTCCGTTCCTGGCCGTGCGCGATTGCCACTGCGCCGAATGCCAGCGCGGCGGCGAAATCTTTGACCACAGGCACGGTCACATGAAATTCGCGGTGTGAAGCTGTGAAATCGTATCCGCCTGTTCCGGGGTGAAGCCGGCGTGGAGGAGGCGCTTCACGCGCGAGGCATGCATGGTGTCGAGGAGCTCGCGGAAGGCCGCGTGGCCGCGGGCCACGGCGCCCGGCTCCGTGCCGCGGGCGGCGAGGACGATCAGCGCGTCCTGCACGGGAGCGGGGACGCCGGCCACGCCGTGGAGCGTCGCCGCACGGTGCCGCACCGCCTGTTCGAGGCGCGCGTAGAGCGTCGAGTCGCAGGCGAGGGCGGCGCGTACGTGCGCCAGTCCGAAGTGAACGTGCCGCGACTCGTCGGTGCGCGCGCGGTGCACGAGCTCCGCGGTGGCCTCGTCGGGCGCGTGGCGCTCGACGTACCCCAGCAGGTCGAGGAATGTGCCCTCGCCGAGCACGGAGAGGAGGAACGCGGCTTCGCTGAAGTCCGACAGTTCCAGCAGCGACAGCAGCGACCGGGAGGTGGTGACGGAGGACACGCCGAGCCGCGGCCCGCTCAGGCGGGCGCGCCGGAGAAACACCTCGATGTGGCGGGCCTCGTCCGCAAGTTGCGTGGCCAGGAACATCGACACCTCCGCGTACGCGGGGTGGATGCGGGAGATGAACTTCGACGGGAGATAGAGCGCGGACAGCTCGTTCTCCGCGAGGAAGGTCATGATCTGGACGACCGCTGCTTCGAGCGCCGGGGCATGGCCGCCAGCCTTGTCCCACGGGATATCGCGGCTGGCGTTCCACTGCGCGGCCACCGCTTGTTCGTAGAGCTTCCGGATTTCGGGCGGCGCAAGGTGATCGCGCTCGAGGAGGTCGAAGGGATAGGCCGGTCCGCCCGGCTCGACGTCCGCGCCCCGGGGCGCGAATCCGGTGATCGGATCGGCGCGCTCGGGCATGGCCTCACCCGCTTCCTGAGCGGCGCGGAGGGAGAACCGGCCCCGCCCGATGAGGTACCGGCGCGCGCCGCCGGCCGTCTCCTCGCTGCCGAGGTACTCGTGCCCCTCCGCGCGGCACCAGGACGGCAGGTCGTCCACGACGCTGGCGCTCGACGAGAGCACGGCCACGATCCCGTCTTCCTCCAGCAGCCGCAGCGCCGGGCGGACGAGCGCGAGGAGGCCGCCGCCGACCGTCAGCTCGCCGCCGTCGATGGCGACGACAGCCATGCGGCCTGATGGGGACTGGGATGTAGACATGGGCTCCGCGCTATTCACGACCGGACGTTTACGGCCTGCGAGTCGAGCGCCTCCTCCAGCGACCGGTATCCTTCTTCGCGCGGCCCCACCCACTCGTGCAGCCCTTCGAGCTCGAGGAGGCGGCGGTGCGCCGGCTCGTCCCAGCGCATGGCGAAGAGCGCGCGCTGGAAGGGTTCCGCTTTCGCGCGCGGCAGCGTGGGGAGCGCGTCGAACATGCAGTGATCGAAGGGGGGCGTGGTCCAGAGCGCCTCGAGCTGCGAGGGATCGATGTGGCCGGCGGACTGTTGGTTCGCCCAGATGAGGTCTCCGACCGTGCCGGCATCGGCGTCGCCTTGGCGGACGGCGCGCAGTACATCGAGCTCGCTCGTGCCGGTGTCGCCGTGCTTGCCGAGGTCGGTGTCGAAGGGGAGGATGCGGACGCGGTCGAGCTCGACCCCCTCACGCTGCAGAAAGTAGAGCGGAAGAATGCGGGCCTGGGTCGAGTCACGGCTGCCGACGGCGAGCGTCTTGCCGTGCAGATCGGCCAGAGT
>Ga0196976_1000053_pt1 | contig 75197 bp, 69 predicted proteins | sample S3v_513CmetaG_FD_148644 | JGI IMG/M metagenome (GOLD analysis project Ga0196976, IMG submission 148644) | Soil microbial communities from Anza Borrego desert, Southern California, United States - S3+v_5-13C | ecosystem: Environmental > Terrestrial > Soil > Desert | place: USA: California...
GTCCAGCCGGGATTAAGCGGCTAGAGCGTAAGTTTCGTCGTTTGCGACTATACTTTTTCAGATGGATTTACGAGGAAACCTGAACCCTCGGTATGCCCTGCACTGCTTTGCAACCCACGTCGAAGCCGGGTCGGCCCCAATGATCTTAAAGCTGTTTCTATGACCGGCAATAATCGGATTAGTTGCCGGCTCGCCATTATACGTCGTAAGCCTATTTATTCGCAGCGCGAACGATACGTGCTTTCTCGCGTTGCCAGTCGCGATCCTTCTCCGTGGCACGTTTGTCGAATTGTTTCTTGCCCTTGGCCAGGCCAATCTGCACCTTGATCCTGCCGCGGGTGTAATGCATGTCCAGCGGCACCAGTGTGTATCCCGCGCGCTCGACCTTGCCGATGAGCTTGGCGATTTCCTCATTGTGTAGCAGCAGCTTGCGTGTGCGGATGGCATCAGGTCGAATATGCGTGGAAGCGGCGCCAAGCGGCGTGACATGGCAGCCGATCAGGTAAATCTCGCCGCGCTGGATAACGACATAGGCCTCCTTGAGGCTGACCTTGTGGTCGCGGATGGCCTTGACCTCCCAGCCTTCGAGCACAATGCCGGCTTCAAACTTCTCTTCGATGAAGTAGTCGTGAAAGGCTTTCTTGTTCTGGGCTATCGTCATAAATGTATTCTGCAAGCGAATGCGAATCGCGAGCTCAATAAAGAATCGGCTAAAATCGCCATTTTACCTTTCAAGCAGCCCATATGGCACAGGTTGAGAAAACAGTTCTGGTAGGTCATTCAGCAGAACGCATGTATGCGCTGGTGGATACTGTGGAAGATTATCCAAAGTTCCTGCCCTGGTGCGGAGGTGTTGATCTGATCCAGCGTGACGAAAGCTCTACCGTGGCAACGCTGCATATCGATTACCATGGCATCCGGCAGAATTTCACAACGGAGAACCACAAGACGTTCCCCAGCATGATGGAGATTAAACTGGTTAATGGGCCGTTCCGGCATCTGGAAGGCCACTGGCGGTTCATAGCGCTGGCTGAAGATGCCTGCAAGATCGAATTCCGGCTCAATTATGAATTCTCCAACTTTTTGCTGGAAAAGCTTATCTCACCTGTCTTCAGCCATATCGCAAATACCTTTGTGGATGCCTTCGTCCACCGTGCAGATCAAGTCTATAAATAATTCGAGAATTCATGTCTCAGGAAATCACGGTGGAAGTTGCCTACGCATTACCTGCGCAACAGGTCATCCTGCCTGTCACGGTTGCGTCCGGCGCCACCGCTAAAGCTGCCATCGAGGCCTCGGGGATGCTCATCAAATTTCCTGAAATCAATCTTGAGAAGAACAAGATCGGCATTTTCGGCAAACTCTGCAAACTCGATACGCCGCTTCGCCATCGGGATCGGGTGGAAATCTATCGTCCGCTGATTGCAGACCCCAAGGAAATTCGCCGCCAACGCGCGGCGGAAAGCAAGGCATAAAAAAGGCGGCGAAGACGCCGCCTGATTCACCAGATCAACTGCAGTATTTGTCAACTTCCATCTGGGCGTTTTCCAGGCCCTGAGCCAAATCTGAATCACCCATATATTCGCGCTCGCCCTGCTCATTCATCTTGTAGACACGGCCACCCTGCTGGAAATTGGCCAGATTGGCCCGTGCGGTAGCGCAATTCTCCTGTTTCTGCCGCTGCTCGGCCTCTGCTGTCTCTGCACTTTTACGCCCAGCTTCTTCTTCGGGTACTGGACCTTCAGCTGCAGGAGGTGTTTGTTCTGGTGTCTGCTGAGCTGGCACAGGCTCAGACGGCGCATCAGACGCTGCAGATGGTGCATCCACCTGTGCCGGCACCTTGTTCGCCTTTTTGCCTAGCGACTCATGCGGAACATTTGAAGGTGGAGGCACATCGGAATAACGGATAACCCCGTTCTTGTCCTTCCATTTGTAGATTTCGGCATGTGAGACGGCCGGCGCTAGAATCAGCACCACGGAAAGTCCCCACAGGAATTGTTTCATCTGGATTTCCTTGCTTATGATTAGGCTTACATTAAGCCAACTGAAGTTGTATCGTCAATCATCAGAACGTCTTGGGACGTAGCCGAGTTGACCGCTACCAGCTCAGGAAAATTCCCAAAACATTGATCCATGCTGTGTATTACACAATAGACCTGTCGACGTGTAATACATCAATAATTGCTTGAGTTTTTCGGACTCAATTCAACACCGTGCCATGTGGGGCCAAGTCCGACGTGACTTACGGTAGAAATTCAAATTCGGTATAATCGCGTTTTGCCGAAAGGTGTCTCATGCGTCTCTTGCAACAAGCCCTCACTTTTGATGATGTACTTCTGGTTCCGGCGCACTCCACTGTGCTGCCTCGCGAAGTTGACCTCTCCACCCAGCTGACCCGCTCCATCCGTCTGAATCTGCCGCTCGTTTCTGCAGCGATGGACACCGTGACTGAAGCTCCGCTGGCAATTGCGCTGGCACAGGAAGGCGGCATCGGCATCATCCACAAGAACATGAGTGAGGCGCAACAGGCAGCGCATGTTTCACGCGTAAAACGTTTTGAGTCCGGCGTCGTGGTCGACCCGGTCACCATCCAGCCGCACATGACGGTACGCGATGTTCTCGCACTCACGCATCAGCACAAGATTTCAGGCCTGCCAGTCGTGGACGGCAACAAGGTCGTCGGAATTGTTACCAACCGCGATCTGCGGTTCGAAACCAATCTGGATCAGCCCATTCGTAACATCATGACGCCCAAGGAGCGGCTCATTACTGTCAGCGAAGGTGCGAGCCGCGAAGAAGCGTTGACACTGCTGCACAAGCATAGGCTGGAACGTGTATTGGTGGTGAACGACAGTTTTGAGCTCAAGGGCCTAATTACCGTCAAAGACATTCAGAAATCCAGCGAGCACCCGCTGGCCTGCAAGGATAGCAAGGGCCGTCTGCGTGTTGGCGCAGCAGTCGGTGTAGGCGAAGGTACTGACGAGCGCGTGGCTGCACTGGTGGAGGCCGAGGTGGATGTGATCGTGGTGGATACCGCGCATGGCCACTCTCAAGGCGTACTCGACCGCGTCAAATGGATCAAGAAGCGTTACCCGCATGTGCAGGTCATCGGCGGCAACATCGCCACTGCCAGCGCAGCAAAGGCACTGGTGGATGCAGGCGCTGACGGTGTGAAGGTCGGCATCGGCCCCGGTTCCATCTGCACCACGCGTATCGTGGCCGGTGTTGGCGTGCCGCAAATTACGGCCATCAGCAACGTATGTGAAGCGCTTGAAGGCACCGGCGTACCGTTCATCGCCGATGGGGGCATTCGCTTTTCGGGCGACATCTCCAAGTCCATCGCCGCAGGTGCCTTCTCAGTCATGCTGGGCGGCCTGTTCGCCGGCACTGAAGAGGCACCTGGCGAAATCGAGCTGTTCCAGGGGCGCTCATACAAGTCCTATCGCGGCATGGGCTCCATCGGCGCTATGCAGAAGGGTTCGAGCGACCGTTACTTCCAGGACAACATTACCGATACCCAAGGCAATGCCGACAAGCTGGTTCCCGAAGGCGTCGAAGGCCGCGTACCGTACAAGGGCAGCGTAATTGCCGTCATCCATCAGCTTATGGGCGGCCTGCGCGCTTCCATGGGTTATGTCGGCGCGGCGAGCATTGATGAAATGCGCACCAGGGCGGAATTTGTCCAGATCACCTCTGCGGGCATGCGTGAATCACACGTCCACGACGTGCAGATCACCAAGGAAGCCCCCAACTACCATATTGACTGAGCTGGCACCTGACAATGTCCAGCCACCGCAACCGCATTCCTGAAGCAGCCATTCTTGGCTTGTGCCTGCTGATTGGTTTGGCAGTTCTGGGCTACCTGGTTTCGCACAGTCTCACGCAGCTCAAACTCATGGAGCGCTCGGTCGAGGTCAAGGGCCTGTCGGAACGTGAGGTTGCTGCCGATATCGCCATCTGGCCCATCACCTTCAGCGAACCGGGTAATGATCTGGTGCAGCTCTACCAGACCATTCAGGAGAAAAACGACCTGGTGGTGAAGTTTCTGCAAAGCAATGGTTTTTCTGCAGACGAGATCACCATTTCAGCCCCGGCAGTCGTTGACAAACAGGCGCGCGAATATGGCGATGCCGGCGCAAACTCACGTTTCCGTTATACCGCGACCTCCACCATTACCGTCTACAGCAAGAAGGTAGATGCCGTACGGCAGACCATGATCAAGCTGGTCGAGCTTGGCAAGCAGGGCATCGCTATTGCCGGTGAAGGCTACAACACGCAATTCCTGTACACCGGGCTGAACCAGATCAAGCCGGCGATGATCGAGGAAGCCACGCGCAATGCGCGCGAGGCCGCCAACAAATTCGCCAAGGATTCCGAAAGCACGCTAGGCAAGATCAGGCGCGCAAATCAGGGCCAATTCAGCATCGACAATCGAGACTCCAGCACGCCGCACATCAAGAAGGTGCGCGTCGTCTCCACGGTTGAGTATTACCTTTCCGACTAATGCCGGCTTGCGCAGGCATTCGTTTTATTCACTCCCAGCACGTGACCTCCTCATGCACCAGAAAATCCTGATTCTCGATTTCGGCTCCCAGTACACCCAGCTCATTGCGCGCCGCGTGCGGGAGGCCAATGTCTATTGCGAACTGCATTCATGGGATGTCACGGATGATTTCATTCGTGAATTCAATCCTTCGGGCATCATTTTGTCCGGTGGCCCCAACTCGGTATATGAAACCGAAACGCCGCGCGTACCGCAGGCCGTGTTCGAAATTGGTGTTCCTGTACTGGGCATCTGCTACGGCATGCAGGCCATGGCGGCACAACTGGGCGGCAAGGTGGAAAGTGCCAATGTGCGCGAGTTCGGCTATGCAGAAGTGCGTGCCCATGGTCATTCAGCACTTTTCATGCAGATTCAGGATAGGTCCAACCCAAACAGTCACGGTCTTCTCGACGTATGGATGAGCCACGGCGACAAGGTCACCGAGCTGCCCGATGGCTTCAAGATCATTGCCAGTAACGAGGCGACGCCGATTGCCGCCATCGCAGACGAAACCCGCCGTTTCTATGCATTGCAATTCCACCCGGAAGTCACGCATACCAAACAGGGCAAGGCCATCATCGAGCGTTTCGTGCATGTCATTTGCGGCTGCGGCCGCGACTGGAATATGCCGGATTACGTCGATGAAGCGGTTGAACGCATTCGTGCAGAAGTCGGCAATGACCAGGTAATCCTGGGCCTGTCGGGCGGCGTAGATTCCTCCGTCGCCGCGGCGCTGATTCACAAGGCCATCGGCGATCAGCTCACCTGCGTGTTCGTGGATAACGGTTTGCTACGCCTCAACGAGGCCGAGCAGGTCATGCAGACCTTCGCCAACAATCTCGGCGTCAAGGTTATCCACGTGGATGCCAGTGCAAAATTCCTTAGCGACCTGGCTGGTGTGGCCGACCCGGAAGCCAAGCGCAAGATCATCGGCCGCGAATTCGTCGAGGTTTTCCAGCAGGAATCGGCAAAGCTACCGCAAGCCAAATGGCTCGCCCAAGGCACCATCTACCCGGATGTGATCGAATCTGCAGGCGCCAAGACCAAAAAAGCACACACCATCAAGAGCCACCATAATGTCGGCGGGCTCCCCGATACGCTGCACCTCAAGCTGCTGGAGCCATTGCGCGAGCTATTCAAGGACGAAGTGCGCGAACTCGGTGTTGCCCTGGGACTGCCGCGCGAGATGGTCTACCGCCACCCCTTCCCCGGCCCCGGACTCGGCGTTCGCATCCTGGGCGAAGTGAAGAAGGAATACGCGGACCTGCTGCGACTGGCGGACAACATTTTCATCGAAGAACTGCGCAATTCCGGCTGGTACGACAAGACCTCGCAGGCATTCGCCGTGTTCCTGCCGGTGAAATCCGTCGGCGTCATGGGCGACGGCCGTACTTACGATTATGTGGTCGCCCTACGCGCAGTCGTCACCAGCGACTTCATGACTGCACACTGGGCTGAGCTGCCTTACAACCTGCTGGGTAAAATATCCAACCGCATCATCAATGAAGTGCGCGGCATAAACAGGGTGGTCTACGATATATCCGGCAAGCCGCCGGCTACTATCGAGTGGGAATAAATTGCATCAAACCTGATTCAAGATGACTTTGTTGGCAACGTCTTCAGCACCTAGCCGTACTTCGTGTACTGCCTTCGGCGCTTCATCCTTGCCGCCTCGTCCTCTTTTCCCAGTTTGCGCAATTACACTTGATCAAGACGCTAGTCACTTCTTAAGCAAAAACACAATCGCAGATATTTCGTCTCAGATTATTGTCAGTTCCTAGATTCATCTATCATGGGTTTTTGCATCAAATATATTCATCATGAGCCGCGGATTTGTAAAAGAAGACGATCTGGAGCACGCTGGCACTGATTTGCCGGAGCGGCCGGTCAGTCAGCATCCCAACTACGTCACGCCTGCCGGCATGAAGCTTCTGCAACAAGCTGCAGAAAAGCTGGAACAGGAACGCGCAGAGCTTTTCCCGCGCAAGGAAGACCCAGCCGTCAACCAGCGTCTTGCTGTGGTCCAGCGCGACCTGCGCTATTTCGAGGCCAGGCTGGAACAGGCGATTCTGGTGGATCCGACAAACCAGCCGGCGGATACTGCGTTGTTCGGTGCCACGGTTACCGTCGAGGATGAGGAAGGCGAAAGCCGCACGTTTACAATCGTTGGCGAGGACGAAGCCGATATTGCCGCCAACAAGGTCAGCTGGGTGTCACCGCTGGCACGCGCGCTGATCGGACATAAAGCGGGCGACAGCGTGACCTGGGTACGGCCCGCCGGCAACCAGATGCTGGAAATTACAGCGATCAATTATTGATTCGAGGATAGAACATGAACGTAAGTGAAGCCATTGAAACACGCCGCGCCGTCAAAGCCTTTGATTCGGCGCATCGCATGAGTGAGGCCGAAATCGGCCGGCTCATGTCGCTCGCCATGCTCTCTCCCACCGCTTTCAACATCCAGAACTGGCGCTTCGTATTGGTGCAGGATCCCGAGCTGCGCCAGCAGGTACGCGCGGCCAGCTGGGATCAGGCGCAGGTCACGGATGCCTCGTTGCTGATCGTGCTGGTCGCCGACCTCAAGTCATGGGAAAAGCAGCCCGAACGCTATTGGCGGAACGTGGATGAACCTGTGCGGAATTACCTGGTTGCCGCCATCGACCAATACTACCGCGGCAAGGATCGCGTCCAGCGCGACGAAGGCATGCGCTCTTGCGGCATGGCCGCGATGGCGTTGATGCTGGCCGCCAAAGAGATGGGCTATGAATCATGCCCCATGGATGGTTTCGATTTCGATGCTGTGGCGAAGCTGCTCAACTTGCCGCCTGACCATACGCCGGCGATGTATGTCGCCATCGGCAAGGGTATCAAGGAAGCCTATCCGCGCGGTGGGCAGCTGGCCATGAGTGAAGTAGTCATCAACAACAAATTCTGAATTCAAACTGAATCCGGCTACCACCGGAATGACGGCCGGGGCCACCATCCCGGCCGAATCTTTTTCAAGGAAAACCCGTGTTAATCAGCAACAATATAACCATGCAATTCGGCGCCAAGCCGCTGTTCGAGAACGTCTCTGTCAAATTCGGCGACGGTAACCGCTATGGCCTGATCGGCGCCAATGGCTGCGGCAAATCCACCTACATGAAAATCCTGGCTGGCGTGCTCGAGCCAAGCGCAGGCAATGTCGCGCTCGATTCGCATGAACGCATGGCCTTCCTCAAGCAGGACCAGTTCGCCTACGAAGACCAGCGCGTACTGGACGTAGTCATGATGGGCCATGAAGACATGTGGCGTGTTAACCAGGAGAAAAACGGCATCTACATGAATCCCGAGGCAACCGAGGACGATTACATGAAGGCCGCCGAGCTGGAAACGCAGTTTGCAGAATACGACGGCTATACGGCTGAATCGCGCGCAGGGGAATTGCTGCTGGGCGTAGGTATCCCCACAGAGCAGCACACAGGTCCAATGAGCGCCATTGCCCCCGGCTGGAAGTTGCGTGTGCTGCTGGCGCAAGCGCTGTTTGCCAATCCCGATATCCTGCTGCTCGACGAGCCTACCAACAATCTCGACATCAACACTATCCGTTGGCTGGAGAACGTCCTGAACAACCGGGATTCCACCATGATCATCATCTCGCACGATCGGCACTTCTTGAATCAAGTGTGCACGCATACTTGCGACATGGATTACGGCAAGCTCACGGTTTATCCAGGCACCTACGACGACTACATGGAGGCGGCACAGCAGGTGCGCGCTCAGCAGGCCAAGGATAATGCCAAGGCCAAGCAGCAAATTGCAGACCTGCAGGAATTCGTACGGCGCTTTTCTGCCAATGCCTCCAAGGCAAAACAGGCCACGAGCCGCGCGCGCCAGATCGACAAGATCAAGGTGGAAGAATTCAAGCCTTCGAGCCGGCAATATCCTTTCATCCGCTTTGAATATGACGAGCGTGAAAAGCTGCACCGCAATGCGGTGGAGGTACAGAAGCTCAGCCATGGCTTCGACAAGCCTTTATTCAATGACTTCAGCATGATGGTGGAAGCCGGCGAAAAGATCGCCATCATCGGCGAGAACGGCATTGGTAAAACCACGCTCTTACGCTGTATCGCCGGCGACCTCAAACCCAATCACGGCAATGTGAAATGGGCTGAAAAAGCCACGCTGGGATATTTCGCGCAGGACCATGCTGCCGATTTTGAGAAAGACCTCAACCTGTTCGACTGGATGAAGCAATTCACCAAGGCCACAGATGATGACCAGCAAGTGCGCAGCATGCTGGGTCGACTATTATTCTCGGGGGACGATTTCAAGAAATCGGTCAAGGTGTTATCCGGGGGCGAAAAGGGCCGCATGATGTTCGGCAAACTGATGCTGGCCCGTACCAATGTACTGCTGATGGACGAGCCGACCAACCACATGGACATGGAATCCATTGAATCGCTGAATACCGCGCTTGAAAAATATAAGGGCACACTATTCTTCGTGAGCCACGACCGTGAATTCGTCAGTTCGCTGGCGACGCGCATTATCGAGATCAAAGCGGACGGCGTGGTCGATTACAGTGGCAACTATGAAGATTACCTCGCCAGCCAGGGCGTGGAATAATTCCTGGGGCTGTCATCGGATAGCGGAGTATTGCGTTAGGAAGGCAGGCGAATTATTAATATCGCCTTCTGTCCTTAAAACTACAAACTGATTCAACAACCACATGCCCTATTTGCTAGCAGCCCTGCTGTTGCTCCCTTCTGTTGCGCTCGCCGATACCTCCATCTGGTATCGCGATGACGATCCGCTGAAAACGGAAGCGGAAACGCCGCCGCAAATCCCGGCCGGCTATCTGGATGGGCAGTCGCCGTGTGCGTCGCAAGATGCAGCGCAGCCCCTGACACTTGCTGAAGTGGCCAATGCTTCCCTATGCAACAACCCGCAGACACGCGAAGTGTGGGCTAATGCACGGGTTCTGGCAGCTAGTGTCGGCATTGCCAGATCCGCCTATCTGCCCGCGGTGTCAGACAATATCTCAGCGGACCTCAACTGGAACAGACCGGAATCCTCCAGCCGCAACAATCCGTATATCGGCTTGAGCAACAGCATCGCGGCCTCTTACCTGCTCTATGATTTCGGCGGGCGCGACGCCAACCTGGAAAGCGCACGTCAGCTGCTGGCAGCAGCCAGCGCCACGCAGAATACGGTGCTGCAGAATATCCTGCTTGCTGCCGTCCAGGCCTACTACCAGGTGCAGGCAAGCATCGCCGCACTGGACGCACTGCGTGAAACGGAACGCGCAGCCGAGGAAAGCTTCCGCGCAGCCGATGCCCGCCACCGTGCAGGTGTTGCAACCCCCGCTGACAAGCTGCAGGCGCAGACCGCGCTTGCTCAGGCCACGCTGGACCGCATCACCGCAGAGGGCTCGCTACGGACTGCATATGGCGTGCTGGCCAATATCATGGGCCTGCCGGCGAATCAGGAATTGCGGCTGGCATCCGCCAACCCTGTACCGGCTAATCCCGAAATCGTGCAGGACATCAATGCGCTCATCGAACAGGCGCGCGAGCGTCGGCCGGATCTGGTGGCAAGTGAAGCCCAGCTCAGGGCGGCTGAGGCCGATATCGAAGTCAGCAAGGCTGCGGCCAAACCCAACGTATCGGTATTCACCGGCTACAGCTTCTCCGACGGCAGCAACCTGACCTCCAACAACAATTCTGCCGTCGGCATCAATGTTGAAATCCCCATCTTCAACGGCTTTGCCAACACCTACCAGATTCGCTCGGCCAAGGCGCTCGCCGATTTGCGCGCCGCCCAGCGCGATACGCTGCGTCTGCAGATTTCACTGGACGTCTGGCGCGCCTACCACAACCTGCGCACTTCAGCGCAATCCATCAGCGCCGCTCGCACACTGGTTGAGAGTGCGGAAGAATCCGCGCGCGTTGCCTTTGGCCGCTACAAGGCAGGTGTCGGCAACATCCTCGATGTGCTCAATGCACAGAGCGCACTGGCCGACGCTCGCCAGCAGTTCGTGCAGGCCAGTCTCAACTGGAATATCGCGCGCGCATCGCTGGCGCAATCCATGGGCGCGCTGGACAATGCCATGATCCAGTCGCTGCCAACCGATCCCGACAATACGAACCCACAAGCACGGATACAACCATGAGCCGCTCCATCAAAAAAACCATTGTCTGGCTGCTGATTCTGGCGGCCGCGGGTGCCGCTTTATATTTCTACTCGCAAAGCAAGACACCCAAGCCTGAGCAGCTCTACCGCTTCCAGCATATCAGCCGCGGCGATGTCACCCAGACCATTTCGGCCAATGGCACGCTCAACCCGGTCACCCTGGTGAATGTGGGCACGCAGGTATCCGGACGCGTCAGCAAGCTGTATGTTGATTTCAACGACGAAGTGGAAAAAGGCCAGGTGCTGCTGGAGCTGGACGACTCCCTGTTCACCGCCCAGATCGAGGAAGCGCGTGGCAATGTGCGTAATGCCCAGTCCTCTTTGGAACTGGCGCAGGCCAACGAAGCCCGCATGCGCTCGCTGTTCCAGCAGGAATATGTCTCCAAGCAGGAGCTGGATCAGTCTGTTCAGGCATTGAAATCAGCGCGGGCGCAAGTTGAAACTGCCCAGGCACAGCTGCGCCGCCACGAGACCAATCTGGGTTACTCCATCATCCGATCGCCGGTATCGGGCGTGGTGGTAGACCGCGTGGTAAATATCGGGCAAACCGTGGCAGCCAGTTTTCAGACGCCAACACTGATCACCATCGCACAAGACTTGACCAAGATGGAGATCAATTCCAGCTTCGCCGAGGCTGACATCGGCAACATCAAGGTGGGGCAGAAAGCCAAATTCAACGTGGACGCCTACCCCAATCGCAGTTTTGAAGGCATCGTCAAGCAGGTACGGCTAAACCCGACCATCACCTCCAACGTCGTCACCTACAACGTGGTGGTCTCGGTCGACAATCCAGACCTCATCCTGCTGCCCGGCATGACGGCTTACGTCAACATTGCCGTCGCCACCTACGTGAATGTATTGCTGGCGCCCAACTCTGCGCTGCGTTTCAAGCCCAGTGCAGAGGAACAGGAAAACGAGGCCGACAAGCCCCGACCCACTAGAAAACAGGGTAGCGCCGACAAGCCCATGGGCAAGATATACATTCTGCAGCAAGGCCAGCTGCAGCCGATTCCTGTTGAACTTGGCATCACAGATGGCCGCTTTACCCAGATCACGACTGCCGAACTCAAGGAAGGCGATCGGGTAGTCGTCGGCGAAATCGGCGGTCCGGATAACGATCAGCAGCGCCCCGGCGGCATGCGCATGCGGATGTTCTGATGAGCACACCCGCGCCTTTTTATGCCGAGGACGAAGTTATCGCCGTGCGTGGCCTGCACAAGGAATACTATACGGCGGCCGGCCCATTCCCCGTGCTCAAGGATGTCGATCTCTCCATATCAGCCGGTGAATTCGTCGCCATCATGGGGCCTTCCGGTTCCGGCAAATCCACGTTCATGAATATCCTGGGCTGCCTGGACAAACCCACCGGCGGCGAGTACATCCTCAACGGCCATCGCGTGTCCGCAATGGAGAACGATGCCTTGGCCAAAGTGCGCAATGCCACCATCGGCTTCGTGTTCCAGGGTTTCAACCTGCTTTCCCGCTTCAGCCTGCTCAACAATGTCGCCCTGCCACTGGTGTATGCGGGTGTTGACAAGGAAGAGCGGCTGGCACGCGCAGCCGAGCTACTGAGGAAGGTCGGCCTGGAGAAGTATTTCAGTTCCTGGCCCAACCAGATCTCGGGCGGCCAGCAGCAGCGCGTCGCCATCGCCCGCGCGCTGGTCAACCGGCCCCGCCTGATCCTCGCCGATGAACCGACCGGCAACCTGGACAGTAAAACCAGCGAGGAAATCATGGCGCTGTTCGAAGAGCTCAACCGCGAGGGCATCACTATCGTGCTAGTGACGCACGAACAGGATATCGCCGACCACGCGAGCCGCCAGGTACGTTTCCATGATGGTCAGATTGTGGAAGATACTAGGCCGGACCATAGTATTCATCATGACCGCAGGAAACCCCACGCTCCTACAGCCGCCCATCCCGGGGAAGATGCCTGATGCAAGTCGTTGACAACACAATCAACGACGACGGAGCGGACGAGCACGCAACGCGGCTACTACCTAAAGCGGCTGGAGGTTCTTGCTAATGTTCGGCGCGATGCTCGGTGAAGCGTGGCACGCCATGGGCGCCAATCGCCTGCGCACCTTCCTGACCATGCTGGGCATGATGATAGGCGTGGGTGCCGTAGTCATCATGATGGCCGTGGGCCAGGGCGCGCAATACGCCGTCATGCAGTCCATCAACGCCATGGGCAGCAACCTGTTCATTGTGCTTTCCGGCGCGCCGACTTCCAGTGGTGCACGCACCGGCAGCGGTAATGCGGTGTCGCTTACCATGCAGGATGCCGAGCTCATCGAGGAGCTTGAAGGCGTCAGCGGTGCAGCGCCGGTCCGCATGTCGTCCGCGCAGCTGGTCTTCGGCCCTAGCAACTGGAACACCAGTGTGCTGGGCACCTCGCCCAGCTATCTGGATGTACGCGGCTGGAATCTGTCCGACGGCTACGTTTTCTCCGATTCCGACATGCGCTCCGCGACACGTGTGGTACTAGTCGGGCAAACAGTGGCGGAAAACCTGTTCGGCGATATAGATCCGGTCGGCAAAACCATTCGCATCAACCAGAGCCCGTTCACCGTGCTGGGCGTGCTGGACAGAAAAGGCCAGAGCATGGATGGCCGCGACCAGGACGACACCGTGATCGTGCCGCTGACCACCGCGCAGCGCAAACTGTTCGGCGGCCAGTTCTCCGATAGCGTACGCATGATCCTGGTGCAGGCGTCCAGCCCGCAAACCATGAACATGGTGGAAAACGGCGTCAACAGCCTGCTGCGGCAGCGCCACAAGCTACGTGAAGGCATGCCCAACGATTTCACCGTGCGTAACCTGACTGCCGCAGCCGAGTCCGAGGCTGAAACCACGCGCACCATGTCGCTGCTGCTGGGCGCGATCGCTTCCATTTCCCTGCTGGTAGGCGGCATCGGCATCATGAATATCATGCTGGTCTCGGTGACAGAGCGCACGCGCGAGATCGGTATCCGCATGGCTATCGGCGCGCGCGAGCGCGATATCCTGCTGCAGTTCCTGCTGGAAGCCATCGTCATTTCGGTGGTTGGTTGCTTCATCGGTCTGGTCCTCGGCATAGGTGGCGCCGTGCTGGTCAATATCTTCACGCAAAGCCCCGTTATCGTGTCGGGCAGTTCAGTCATCATCGCGTTTTCAGTAGCCGCCGCAGTAGGCATCTTCTTCGGCTTCTACCCCGCACGCAAAGCCGCACAGCTCAATCCCATAGAAGCCCTGCGTTATCAGTAACTTGCCGATAATCTCTTTGTAATCCAAGCCACATACGCAGCCTCGCAACGGGAATATAGTCTGGACTAACAGACGCCGGAGGCTTCATGTTCGCGAATTCCGTTCCAGTCATTCTGCTCGGCCTCATCATCGGCCTACCGCCATTACTGTTCCTGGCCTGGGCTCTACGCAATGGCCAGTTCGAACATCTCGACGAGACCTCGTTCGAGATTTTTGAAGAAGAAGAGCTGCGCTACCTGCGCCCGTGGGAAAAACCCAAACAGGTAAGCGAACGCATGCAGAAATACGGCAAACTGCTGCCGGCTCAGCGCGAAGGCTGGAAGAGATGGCTGTAGAGAACAGCCCGGCCTCGCGTCCTGAAAACGCGGTAGAAAATGCCACCCGCCGCGACAGTGTTATCGATCACTCCAAGATACGCGCCAACGTTGCGCAGATCGCTCTCCTCGACCGCTCTAGCAGGTTCCCTGTGCTGCTGGGCTTTGCGCTTGCCCTCATCTGGCTGCTGGAAGGCACGCTGCTCGGTGATATCGCCAGCTTCAAATTCGATTTCCCAGATTTCCTGGGCAGCCAGGAATACCTGACATTCGGCCGTGTGCGGCCTGCCCACCTCAACGCCATGGTTTACGGCTGGGCCTCGACTGCCATGTTCGCCGTTTCGCTATGGATGATGCCCAGGCTATGCCGTACGCCGTTGCAGTGGCCGGGCCTGGCGACAGGCGGCATCATCGTGTGGAATATTGGTGTTTACATCGGCATCATCCTGCTGATGGCAGGCGTCACCGATGGCCTGGAGTGGCTGGAGCTGGACAATGTCATGGCTGACCCGCTGCTGGTCATTGGGGCAGCCATGGTCGGCGCCTCGATATGGAAAACACTGGCTGCCCGCAATGTCGAGCACCTGTATGTTTCGGTGTGGTATGTGGCAGCCTCATATCCCTGGATTGCCATCATTTTCATCGCCGGCAATCTGCCCATCTATACCGGCTCCGAGTCTGCCGCCATCAACTGGTTTTATGGTCATAATGCCCTGGGGCTGTGGCTCACGACCATCAACCTCGGGCTGATCTATTACCTGTTGCCCAAGATTGTCGGCCGGCCTATCTACTCCTACTGGCTGTCGCTGATCGGGTTCTGGGGCCTGGCGCTGTTCTACTCCCTGAACGGCATGCATCACCTGATCGGCGGGCCGATTCCTTCCTGGATGATTGCAACCTCAATCACCGCCAGCATTCTCATGGTGATTCCCGTGGTGGCTGTGGGCATCAACCAGCACATGACGATTGCCGGCCGTTTCGGCGCCATGCGTTACTCCCCGGCGCTGACATTCCTGGTGCTGGCCGCCATGTCCTATACCGCGGTTTCATTACAGGGGATTCTGACTGCACTGGTCAACGTCAATCGTGTCACCCACTTCACGCACTGGACCATCGCCCACTCCCACCTTGGACTTTACATGTTTGTCACCTTATCGCTGTTTGGCGGCATCTACTACATCCTGCCGCGGCTCATCGGGCGGGAATGGCCCAGCGCCAACATGATCCGTGCGCACTTTCTGCTGGTCGGCCTGGGCATGGTGATTTATGTCGTCGCGCTCGGTAGCGGAGGCGTCATGCAGGGCCTGAGCATGCTCGACCCTGCCATTCCGTTCGAGGCTTCGGTGGAGGCCGCCAAACCGTGGCTGTTGACGCGCAGCTTCGCCGCCGTGCTGATCTCCATCGGCCATGTGATTTTCGCGGCGCATGCGCTCATGCTGGTGCTGCGCGGCCGCTCCAGCGTACCCGAGGACCCGCCCTTCTTCTTTGTGAGACCCGTGCTGGTTCGGAACGACAAGGCCAGGTAGGAGGCCATGACCCGCGCTATCATCCTGTTCCTGGGCGCAATGGCAACAGTGCTCTTTGCGCTGGTCGTACTCATCATCCTGCCCAATGCGATGATGTCACAACTTGAGGCGCCGCCGGATCTCAAGCCTTATACCCAGGAGGAGCTGCTGGGACGCCAGGTGTATATCGATAACGGCTGTGTTTACTGTCACAGTCAGCAGGTACGGGATCCCAGCTTCACAACCGATGTCGCGCGCGGTTGGGGCAGCCGACCCTCGGTGCCGGCTGATTATGTCTTCGACAAGCCCCACCTGATGGGTACCATGCGCACCGGTCCCGACCTGATCAATGTCGGAGCACGGCTGCCTGACGCACAGTGGCATCTGCTGCATCTCTACCAGCCTCGTGCACTGGTTCCCTGGTCCATCATGCCGCCCTACCCCTTCCTGTTCGAACACAAGGAGACAGCAGCACCTGATGACACTGTCTTGACCATCCCCCAATCTCACGCGCCAGAATCAGGGGTGGTTGTGGTGACCGACGAAGCCCGGGCGCTGGTCGCATACCTGTTGGCGCTCAAACGCGATTATCCGGTCAATAACCAGGCGCCCACACAGGCCGAAGGCGAAACTGGTGAGGGTGAGGGAGCCAACAAATGAGCGAACAGGACATGGAAAAGCCTGATCCCAGCGACAAGACCTCGACCCAGCCTTTATCCGATCCGGTGGAAAGCGAGCTTTCCACGCTCGACATTCATCAGGCCCTGATGCGCGAGGCATCGGAACCTGATGAAGCCTTCGACCCCGGACCGCTATGGTTCTGGTTGATCACAGTTGCAGCCATCGTGGTGGGCAGTTTTTACCTGGGCAAGCATATGGGTGCATTCAGCACGCAAACCCATATCGGCTTCCTGCAGCCAGGTCAGACGCCAAACGCTGAAGCGGCTGGCCAGACCACGGAAAAAGCCCAAGTCTCGGGGGCTACGATATACACCAGCAAATGCTCGGTCTGCCATCAGGCCAACGGACAGGGGATGCCTGGCGTTTTCCCGCCACTCGTGAAATCGGAATATGTTCTGGGTGACCCATCCATACCCGTGCGCATCGTGCTGCATGGAATGCAAGGGCCGGTAGAGGTGCTGGGCCAGACATACCATGGTGCGATGCCTGCCTGGGCCAATCAGCTCAATGATGACGAGATAGCAGCCGTGGTTAGCTACGTTCGCAACGAGTTGGGTGGCAATACGGCCGAGCCCGTCGACGCCGATTTCGTGGCAAAGCTCAGGCAGGAAACAGCAGAGCAGAAAGCGCCTTATACGGCCGAGGAACTTGCCGGAGAGCAGCAATGACGTCAATCACCAAGCACGGTGCCACAGCCGGCAGTCCAGAGAATGCGCCCGTTTCGTACACCGTTTCCGGCTTTTTCAGGGATGAGGCCGCGGTCAGTGAAGTGCTGCATGCCTGCGTACGTCGCGGCGTACCACGTGACCTGATTGATGTTGCGGTATCCGAGGCGGCAGCTCCCAGCTTCTACGGCGGACGTGCGCGTCCGAATCGTGACTCCTGGTTCTCGTGGACCGGCCGCGGCGCACTGGCGGGATTGATCATCAGCGCTACCATCAGCCTGATCATCATCATGATTCCCGGTTTCAACATGTCCGAGATGATGGCCATCGTGCAGCTGCTGGGCCCGGATATCGGTGTGATCGTGGGTGCCTTTCTCGGGGCGATGTATGGCTGGATGAAAACTGGCGATGTCAGGCCTCAGTTCAGGCGCGCCACCCTGCGCAATGATGCGGTGCTGATGCTGGTTCACCTGCAGCCGGAAGAAGAGGCACAGGAATTGCAGGGCATCTTCAACGCGCAAGGGGGTGAAGATGTTGTGATGGAGCCGGACCTGGCTACCTCGGTGGGAGCTGAGTAAGCAGCGCAGTCGCCAGGATTAGCAATCCCGCAAAGAAAATCTCAGTACCCAGCTTGTCGTCGTATGCACTTTCGTCAGCGTCCGCATTCTTCAGCAGCTTGCGCAAACCGGTCGCCCCGACAACCACCCCGCCTACTGCGATAAGCTTAAGCGCCAGCATTGCCACATACAGCGCGCCCAGGCCGCTTTCATAATCATATTGAAGTCCCAGCCGAATCAATCCCAGCAGTACGATGAGCAGGAAAAGCGGTAGCGCAATATGAGAAAAGGTGCGCAGGGCCGCATATTCAATCCGCCACTCATCTCCCAGCCGTCCCGCCACCAGCACGCAGAAGCCGCCTATCCAGGTCAATGCCAGCAACAAGTGCAGAGCGCCTGACCAGTACAGCGATGCCCCCAAGCCATATTCACCGGAGTGCCCGCATGCTGCCAGCGCAAATCCTGCGCCGACAGCCGCGCTCCAGGCAGGCCAGGCATGACGCACCAGCAACATCGCCACCGTCAGCAAGCCCAGATACAGTAGCCAGGCGTTGCCATAAGTCGTATGCAGCAGCATCTGCTGGTAATCCGCAAAGGTCAGCGAGGTCTGCTGCATGCTGGAGGATGACGAGAACGGATCAACCGCGTCCGACAGCGAAGCATTGATGACGAGAAAGGCGCCGACGAACGCGGCAAGTAAAGCTGTGATCTGATAGGCCAGGATACGTTGCGGGGCTGAACCAAGCAGCCCCATCCATAACCGCAAACCTAGAACAATGGATAAACCCAGATAGGCCAGGGTACGACCAAGAGCACCATCCAGCACGTGCGGATGGTCTGCGAATGCCTTAATCGATGCTGAACTGAAGAACTCCACGCTGGCGATGTCCATCCCGTGATAGTACGCTCCAGCGCACTTTATAGCGACCTGGCGCAAGCGTGGGGAGGCTGGCTTCCAGCTGTTTTGCCTGCTGTTCCACTTTCAACGAATTCCATCTTTCTTCGCCATCGTGCGACCACTGCAGCTGACTGAAACCCTTTTCAGGTGGCGCAGAAAATTTCAGTATAACGCGCTTCGGTGCAGCATTCAGTACGGCTCCAGCTGCAGGTTCCGAATCAATCAGCCGGGTGTGAGCGAACGCCGGTGAGACATTGAAGGCAAAAAGCACAAACAGCAGCGCAGCCAGGCAAGCCTGTGCCAAGGTCTGCGCTGTTGTCTTGCTGCTACTGCTAGTGCCGGGCGTAAGCTGTGTGATCAGCCTTGTGCGATGAACGACTGAACATGTAGCCGGCTGCGAGTGCGGTGCCGGCCAACGCCAGCACAGTACCTTTGGTGAAAGTTCTGGCTGTGTTGTAGGCAATCTCGCCGACATAGGGTTTGGCCATGTGCACGCGGCGACGCGTCCATTCGGCACCCAGCTCGGCCAGCCTATCCTTGCTGATGTATTTCTCGGCTTCGGGGAGCAATGTGGTTTCTTCATCCGCCACATGATGCATGATCTCGCGCATCAGGGCCATCACGGCTTGATCATAGCCCTTGCCGGCTGGGTCTGCGCCACGCAGTCTGTCCATGATCTGCCGCATTTCGTTGTGCTCTGGCTCACTCTTGTCGAGCACCGCATCATCATGCTTGACCTTGCGCATCTCGGGGTAGAACAGCTCCTCTTCCAGCTGCGCGTGCATGCTCACGGCCAGACAGATGTTGTCCACAATTGCCCGCTTCTTGCTGGGACTGCTGCTCAACATGTACTGATGGAAGGTCGCCATGACGTGCGTATGATCCATGCGGATCATGCTCAGGATGCTGGGGGAAATCTTGTTAACGAGTTTCGACATATTTTGTCCTCCAATGGATTTCGGTTAAGGCTGCGGCGAACCCGGATGGCCGTGAATGCGTCCGCTGTGGCTGGGTTTGTACAATGCGCCCTCGGGATCAATAGGCGCAAAATCTTCCTGCTGCCGGTCTACCTGTTTGGCCGCGAACTTGTCGGCTAGGCTTGGCGTGTATTTAAAGGCGCTGGTATTCAGCACCGACATGGCGCCAACGCGCACATCGCGACCGCCCTCAGTCGCCGTTTCCAGGATGACCTCGGCCACCTTGTGGGGGTCAATCATGGGCGACGGCAATTTGGGCTCGCGGTCCATGTAATTCTTGGCGTTATAGGGGAATGGCGTGTTGACGGCTGTCGGCTGGATCAGGGTGATGGAAACCGGCGCCTCATCCACCTCCTCGACTTCCACGCGCAGCGCATCGGTGAAGCCCTTCACTGCATGTTTGGACGCTGAATACATGCCTTGCAACGGCACTACGGCATCAGAGACTTCACTGCCGATATTAATCAGCGCGCCGCCATTCATCCGTAAATATGGAAGCGCTGCGAGCGAACCGTTGACCACGCCCCAGAAATTGATGTCGAACAAGCGCCGGCTGTCAGCCTCGCTGACCTGTTCCAGCCTGCCATAGATGGAAGTTGCAGCATCGTTGATCCAGGTATCGATACGCCCGAAAGCGCTGATCGCGGTTTCGGCGATGGCCTCCACCTGTTGCCGATCGCTGACATCGGCCACGACATATTCCGCCTCACAGCCATTGGCCTTGAGCTCGTCCGCCAGCGTCTGCAATACATCTTCGCTACGCGCCGCCAGCACCAGCTTGGCGCCCTGTTCCGCCGCCATCAGCGCCGTACATAGGCCGATGCCGCTGGAGGCGCCGGTGATTACAATGACCTGTTCCTCAAGAGGTTTGAGTTTGACTGCCATGATCTTCTCCTTACTATGCAAAGATTCAGGCTAGTCGGGCATATGGCTGGGGTATGTACGAAAACGTACTGTTTGGGTGATTGTGCAGATGGGTCAGTAAAATCCCTGAATGTCGTTCCACGCCTTTTCCAAACGCTTGAACGACACCGGGAATGGCGTCTTGAGCTCCTGCGCAAATAGCGATACGCGCAGCTCCTCAATGAGCCAGCGGTAATTCTGTAATTCCGCTGTCAGCTCGCCGGCTTTCCTGCGCTTATCCACTTCGGTTTCCCAGTTCTGCCAAAGCTGAATGATGGAGTAGGCATGCTTGGTATCGCGGTCGGGGCTGCTGGGGAACTTGTCCATACGCATGCGCATGGCCTTGAGATAGCGGGGCAAGTGCTGGATGTTTTCCCACGGCGTTTGCGAGAAAAAACTTTTATAAAGCAGACGTCTGAGCTGCTGCTCTATTTCAGCCTTGATACGTGCAGCACCGCCTGGCTGGGCCAGTTTCGCCATCAGCGCCTGATATTCGATGGCGATGTTCTGCGCCTGGCGCGTAATAGCGTCCGTCACTGCCGGCAACCGCGTGCGTGCGCGCTGCTTGAGCTTCATGAATTCGTCATTGCTGCGCGGCAGCGGGTCATCGCCGATGAATGCGCGGTCAGCAATCGCAGTCAGCATGTCCTCGCGCAGATCATCCGGGCTCACAACGTTACGCAGGACAAGCGCGTATTGCGTGAACCCTGGCAGTCCTTTTTCCAGCTGTTTCATCTGCGGGTTGAGCTCAAAGCGCATCAGCCTGCGCACCCCTGCGCGATGCGCTTCCAGTGCCGCCAGCGCCGTATCGTACAGCCGCACCGCGACGGAATCGCCGTTGTCCTCTACGGCCGGATAGCCGGTCAGCGTAGAGCCGTCGCGGGTGAAGGTCAGCGATTCCGGCAGGTCGCCGAAATCCCATTGCTTCAAGCCATCACACTCGATGTCGGGCGTATGTGCGTTGGTGCGGAAAGTGAGTTGCGCCGCCTGGCCCAGCTGATTCTTGAGTACGTTCCAGTCGCGCCCAGTGGCGAGCTCCTGCCCAGCATCGTCCACCACCTGGAAATTCATGGAGAAATGATCAGGCAGTTTTTCGCCGTTCCAGTCGTCAGTACCGACCATCAGGCTCGTTTGTTTGCGAATAAATTCCGCCAGCGCTTCGCGCACCGGCTTCTCCCCGGGTTTTGCCTGTTCCAGGAATCTGGTCACGAAATCCGGCACCGGCACGCATACGCGGCGAAGGGTCTTAGGCAACGCCTTGACCAGATGCGTGATCTTGTCGCGGACCATGCCAGGCACCAGCCAGTCGGTCGTGGCCGGGTTGAGCTGGTTCAGCACATGCAGCGGGACAATGGCTGTTACCCCATCAAGCGCATGGCCGGGTTCGAATCGGTATTTGAGCGGCACCGTGATGACACCGATGTGCAGCTCTTCGGGGAACAGCTCTTCGGTGACGTTGGCGGCCGCATGCCGCATGAGCTCCTCTCGCGTGAGGAACAGCAAACGCGGCGTGACCCTTTCGGCATCCTGCCGCCACTTCTCGAAGCTGATGCCGTTGAAAATGCCCTGCGGAATGCGCGCATCGTAAAAACCGAACAGCACATGCTCGTCCACCAGCACATCCTGCCGGCGCGCCTTGTGTTCCAGCTCCTCAATCTCGGCAATCAACCGTTTATTGGCGGCAAAGAACGGCGCGCGCGTGTCGAACGCCATATTGGCGAGCGCCTCGCGGATAAAAATCTCGCGTGCTTCCTGCGGATTGATTGGCCCGTAATGCACGCGACGCTTGGGCACGATGGTCAGGCCGTACAGGCTCACGCGTTCCCAAGCCGTAACCTGCGCCATCTTGCGATCCCAGCGCGGGTCGGAGTAATGGCTTTCGGTCAGGCCCTTGGCCAGCGGTTCTATCCAGTCCGGCTCGATTTTCGCCACCACGCGGGCATAGAGTTTAGTGGTCTCCACCAGCTCGGCCGCCATCACCCACTTTGGTCGCGCCTTTTTCAATGAAGAACCGGGCGCGATACTGAAGCGGATGCCACGCGCACCCTGATAGGAATCGGCTTCGCCGTCCTTGAAGCCGATATTTCCCAACAATCCGGCTAACAATGCTCTATGCACCTGGTTAAAGTCTGCATCCTTCTCGTTGGGTCTGAATTCCATCTCAGCGGCAATTCCCGCAATCTGCCCATGCAGCTCGCGCCATTCCTTGAGACGCAGGAATGACAGGAAATTGGTGTGGCACTTGTTGAGCAAGTCGCGGTTGGATTTCTTGTGCTTGAGCGCTTCGTCGTACCACGCCCATAGCCTCAGAAAGCTCATGAAATCCGATTTCTCATCAGCGAACTGCGCATGCGCCTGGTCGGCTTGTTCCCGTTTGTCCATGGGCCGATCACGTGGATCCTGGATTGCGAGGGCGCTGGCGATAATCAGGATTTCGCGCAGGCAGTTCTCCTTGCGCGCGGCGAGAATCATGCGGCCGATACGCGGGTCCAGCGGCAGCTTGGCGAGCTGGCTGCCGATCTCGGTAAGCTGATGCCTGGCATCCACCGCACCCAGCTCGCGCAGCAACTGGTAGCCATCTGCAATCAGGCGCGAGCTCGGCGCTTCGAGGAATGGGAATTCGGCGACGTCGCCTAACTTAAGCGCCGCCATGCGCAGGATGACCGAGGCCAGCGACGAGCGCAGGATTTCGGGGTCAGTGAATTCCGAACGGTTACTGAAATCTTCCTCTGAATACAGGCGCACGCAGATACCGTTCGAAACGCGGCCACAGCGCCCTGCCCGTTGCCGCGCTGCCGCCTGTGAAATCTTCTCGATCTGCAACTGCTCGACTTTGTTGCGAGCGCTGTAGCGGTTGACGCGCGCCAGGCCGGTATCGATGACGTACTTGATGCCGGGCACGGTGAGTGAAGTCTCGGCGACGTTGGTGGCCAGCACGATGCGCCTGCCGCCGCTGGGCCGGAATATCTTCTGCTGATCCTCAACTGACAACCGGGCAAACAGCGGCAGAATTTCCGCGCCTCGATTGCTACCTACAGCATGGTGTTTACGCAGATGCTCGGCGGTATCACGAATCTCGCGCTCGCCTGGCAGGAACACAAGGATATCGCCGCCGCCAAGTCTAGAGAGGTCGTCCACGGCATCGACAATCGCCGACTCCATGGTTTCTTCCTGCTCGTCCTCGTCGGTTTCCTGCAAAGGTCGGTAACGGATTTCAACCGGATACATGCGGCCAGACACCTCGATCACTGGCGCATTGTTGAAATGCCTGGAGAAACGATCCGCATCAATGGTCGCTGAAGTGACGATGACCTTGAGATCGGGCCGCTTCGGTAATAGCTGCTTTAGATAGCCCAGCAGGAAGTCGATGTTGAGGCTGCGCTCATGTGCCTCGTCGATGATGATGGTGTCGTAGGCGTTGAGAAAGCGATCACCCTGCGTTTCGGCCAGCAGGATGCCATCCGTCATGAGTTTGACGTAGCTCGACTCCGACAGTTTGTCGTTAAAGCGCACCTTGTAGCCGACGTGCTGACCCAGCGGCGACTTCAGTTCCTGGGCAATGCGCGCCGCCACTGACCGTGCGGCAATGCGGCGAGGTTGCGTATGGCCGATGAGCCCGGCAACACCCCGGCCCAGCTCAAGGCAGATCTTGGGTAATTGCGTGGTCTTGCCTGAACCGGTTTCACCACTGACGATAACCACTTGGTGCTTTGCAATCGCTTCGGCAATCTCATCCTTGCGAGTCGAGACCGGAAGCTCTTCCGGGTACTCTGGCTTGGGTAATGATGAGAGCCGCGCCTGATACTGCGTCTGCGAATGCGCAAGCTTGCTGCGGATTTCCTGCTCCAGACGCCCTGCCTGGTCTCTGAGCTTATTGCTGCTTAATTCGCGCAGTTTGCGCCTGATTGCAAATCTATCCTTGATGAGGCAGGTATTGAGCGCGGACTCGAACGGATCGGGCGCCTGATCTGGAGCTGTCATATGGCAGCGATTTTACATGACCTGATGCAGCCCGCCTAAGTCTCCAGCAGGCGCATCAGCGTCAGCGCGTCCGGAATTGCCGCGCCCAGGGTCGTGTTATCGAAGATGCACCAGGCAGGGCTTTTTTGTTGGTTCAGCTGTGCTGCGATCTCTTGCAGGAATGTCTGACTGTATGCCGAGTAGTACATCCTCGGAGAACCATGCAGTCGATAGTAACGAAAGCCGTCCCAGCCGCCGGGCTGGCTAACTGCAGCAACTTCGGTCAAGGCACGAGGGGCAGGGTCTGCCGCGACGCGTGCTATCTTGAATTCACGCAGCAATGCTTCGCCTTCCGCAGAAAACCAGCTTGCATGGCGCGGCTCACAGGCAGCCAGGCCTTCATATGATCCGCGCAGCAGCGTGAAGAAATGTGCCGCAACGGCTGTATTCAGTTCAAGTTTCGGCGGCAGCTGGATCAGCAGCACCGACAACTTCCGGCCCAGACCTGCGACTTCGTCAAGAAAGCGCTGCAAAGGAATTTCGCAGTCGGCGAGCTTGCGCTCATGCGTGATTTCTTTCGGAATTTTCACAGTGAAAGTGAAGTGATCCGGCACGGCGCCGGCCCAGCGCAAATACGTCTTTTGCTGATGCGGACGATAAAAGGACGAGTTGATCTCAACCGTATCGAATATCCGCGCATAACGTTCCAGATGACTGCCCTTGCCTTCGAACCGCTGAGAATGTGCGCCTGGGATTGACCAGCCGGCGCAGCCGATATGAAGGTTAGTGCGGCGCATCGTTACGGATCAGTTCAGGACGCAATCCTCAATTCCCGTATTACCGCCCTTGAACTCGGGCTCGTAATAGAACTTATGGAAGCTCAGTTGCCCACGCTTATTCTTCATTTCGGCGATGCCGGTGCCGTAGTCGCGCGTCTCCTGGTCGGTCAGCGCGAAATGCATGGCGAGATGGTTGCCGTTGCCCGCGGCGTGACCGAGATAGGTGCCATAACCCGGCACTTCGAGCTTGAAGTCATAGCTGGCGTATTGGCCGCGGCTATGAGCCGGAATCAGCTTGAGCGTGACTTTGCCAGTGTATTTGCCTTCGTGCGCATCGTCGCCAGTGCATTGATAAACGCCGCTGTAATCCGGCCCGGTAAATGCCGCCGCCTGCACAGCACCAGCGAACATGACCAACAATATTCCCCAATACTTCATTCGATCTCCCCTTTTAGTAAACAAAACGATCACGCAGCTCTTCCAGATTGAGCTCTTCCAGGATCTGCTCCAGCCGCACCTGCGCATTGCGCCGCGGGCTATTCTTGTAGCGCGCGATGATGAGCTCGTTCTTCATGGAGTGCTCCCAGCCCACGAGCTCGGTCACGGTGACGTTGTAGCCATGGGACTCCAGTTGCAGGCAGCGCAGCACATTGGTGATCTGGCTGCCGAATTCACGCGTATGGATGGGGTGGCGCCAGATTTCCGAAAGCGGCGTTTTGGCAAATGATTCGTTCTTGTGCCGCCGCAGCACTTCGGCGACCTCGGCCTGGCAACACGGTACCAGCACGATGGATTTGGCCTGTTTTTGCAATCCGAAGCGGATAGCGTCATCCGTCGCGGTATTGCAGGCGTGCAGTGCAGTCACGATATCCACCTGCTCGGGAATCTCGGAAGAGACGATGGATTCCTCCACCGAGAGATGCAGAAACTGCATGCGTTCGAAACCCAGCCGCTGCGCGAGGTCCTGAGATTTCTGCACAAGCTCTTCACGCGTCTCAATGCCGATGATGCTGCCTGCCTGCTGCTTCATGAACAGATCGTAGAGGATGAAACCGAGATACGACTTGCCGGCGCCATGGTCCACCAGCACCGGATCCTCGTTTTCAATCAGCACCTCGGTCAGCAGCGGTTCGATGAAATGATAAAGGTGATAAACCTGCTTGAGCTTGCGGCGGCTGTCCTGGTTGATCTTGCCGTCGCGCGTGAGGATATGCAGCTCCTTGAGCAGCTCAACAGATTGGCCGGGCTTGATTTCGGGAATCAGGGTCATGGCGTAAGTTTAACCGAGGGCAACTTATGCCCCAATGGTAAACTGTGCGTTGATTTTTCGCGCTTCTGAAATGCGCAGACCAATGCAGCACCGCTCCGTTTCAAAATCATAAAAAACTGAGAGCCGAGCCCCAGTTAGAGTCAGGCTCCTCTTCGAAATCGGTAATGACGAGAAGGCGAGTTGAAGACAGTACATGTTCGTACGGCGAAACGAGCCGACAAAGTCAGTATCGATTTTCAAGAGGAGCAATGATGATTCAGTGGTTTCCGGGACACATGGCTGCGGCGAAGAAGAAAGCGGCAGAAACCATGGAATTCACCGATCTGGTGATTGAGGTACTGGATGCTCGCGTGCCCGAAGCCAGCAGTAATCCCATGATTCGTGAGCTGCGGCTCTTTCGCCAGCGGCCCAGCCTGAAAATCCTCAACAAGGCAGACCTGGCTGACCCCGATGCCACCCAGGCCTGGCTCAACCATTACAACAGGCAGGATGGCGTAAAGGCAGTTGCGCTCTCATGCAAGAAGCCGGGCGACGCCAACAAGATACCCAAACTCGCACTCGAGCTTGCACCGCATCGCAGTACGCCGCTCAAGCCGTTGCGCATGATGATCATGGGTATCCCCAATGTCGGCAAATCCACGCTGATGAATGCACTGTTGAACCGGCGTATTGCCAAGGTAGGCGACGAGCCGGCAGTCACTAAATCGCAGCAGCGCTTCGACCTTAGCGACCGCATGAGCATCACCGATACGCCGGGACTCATGTGGCCCAAAATCCAGTACGAAAGCGACGGCTACATGCTGGCTGCCAGTCATGCTATCGGCAAGAATGCGGTCATTGATGAGGACATCGCTATGTTCCTGGCGGATGTATTGCTGCGCCGCTACCCGCAGTTGCTGGAACAGCGCTACGGCTTCAAGACCGGGAATATGGACGGCGTGGATGTGGTGGAAGCCGTTGCACGCAAGCGCGGCTTCTTGCTCAAGGGCGGTATTGCCGATATTGAAAAGGCCGCAATGACGCTGCTGGTGGATTACCGCTCCGGCACCCTGGGGCGCATCAGCCTGGAAACGCCGGAAAGCCGTGCCGAAATGATGCGTCAGAGCGAGCAGGCATCAGCGCCTGAACCGCAGGACGACGTTCAGGACTGACCTACTTGCACTGATTGAGAGCGATCTCAGCCTGTGTGCAGGCGCGCTCTTCGCGGCCCTTCTTCAAACTTTCCTTGAAGGCCGACCATCCGCTTTTCTCAGCTTGCGAGGGTTCCTTCTGCTCTTCAGCTGCCGGTTTGTTTTCAACCGGCGCGGCGGCCACAGTGCTTTCTTCCACGGGTACGGTCACTTGCTCCACCGGCTCTTGTTTCTTTGTGGATTTGGCGGATTTGCGTTTTGGCGTTTCTGCCTTGGTGCTCGCCTTGGCTGTCGCGGTTGAGGACTGCTTCGCAACCGTATTATTCGCGATGCCATCGTCTGGCTTGGCCATCACGGGTGCGACCGCCTGAAGGCCAGGGGCATCCGGCTGCATAGCCTTATCCTGCCTGGCAATCGTAGATGCTGATTGCGGCGCAGCGGAAGAAACATCCGAAGCCTGTACCTCAGCCACATTGCTTAGCTCCGGCGTCGCCAGCATGTTGCTGACCAGCATGAAACCGCCTGCGAATATGGCAATCGCGACCAGCGCAACACAGCCCCACAGGCCATAACGGGACAGATTTTCGTTATTCAGCAGCCGGGTAGCTACGGAAACGTTGGCTGCAGTTGCCGCCGGCGCAGCCTGCGATTCCGGAGCAAATGGCTCTTCCTCCGACGAGCGGATGGAATACACCTCGTGCTCGCGCACATGCTTGTCCTGCCTTATGCCGAAGTACGAAAACATGCCGGTGATTTCTTCCGTCAGGCGCGATGTGATTTCGTAGTAAGAGCGTGATACCAGAATCTGGTTGGATTCGGCGAAACTCATGACACGCTCGGCCACGTTGATGCCGTCACCCAGGATATTCGGGCGGCCGTTGATGTCGCTCACCACGCGCACCGGGCCGAGGTTGATGCCGGTGCGAACGAACAGCTTGTGCTCGCTTTCCTTGTTGAATGTCATGATGCTGTCGCGGATGGTCATGGCGACGAATAGGGCTTCTTCCGGAGCCCCCAGCAAGGCGATGGCCGCGCCGTCACCGGTATCCAGCAGGATTCGGTCATTCTGCGCGACATCCTTGATTGCTTCATTGATGAAGCTGTTGAACAGATCCTTATCCCTGATCTGCTCGGCTACGGGCTTTTTCGACTGATTGACAATGTCGAGGAATACGACGCTGCAGATGGATGTCTTATTGAGTCTTTCGCTCATTTTTTTCTAATAGTGGTGACGCCGATAGCTAATTAAACTACAAATCAGCGTCTCCATGTGAATCGCTTGCGCCATGTCGCGATGACGCAGTGAGCAGAATGACTGGCGATGCCCGCCTCTGCTTATTTACATTGATTAAGGGCGATTTCCGCCTGGGTGCAGACGTGCTGTGTAGTGCCCTGTTTGAAGCTCTTGCGGAAGTCGTCCCACAGGGTTTTCCCACGTTCCCCTACAGGTATCCGCCTTTCTTCCACAGCAGGCCCATTTCTTGGCGGTGGGGACGCAGCCACTTTTTTCGGCTCCTCTTGCGGCACCACAACCGGCTCTTCCTGTATGGGCTCCGCAACCTCAAGGACTGGCTCGCTGATTTCAGGCAAAGCCGTTTCGCTCTCAATCTTTTCCACCGTTTCCATGGATCGAGTCCGTTTGCGTTTTTTTGTTGATGTCTGCGTGCTGGGCAGTTGGGCTTCTGACTCAAGAGCAGTCACTGTTTGCGGTGCAGTGGACTCGACAACTGGTTCATGTCCACCAGATTCGGCCAGGCCCAGGTCTGCTTCAGGCATGGCCGGTGCTTCAGTTGCCGCCGCAGCGGGGACTGACACAGCACGCAAGTCGGCGGCAGGAGCCGTAGGTTTTGAATCGGCAATCACAACGCCCAGGTCGGGTCGCAGCAGATTGGCGATCAGAAAGAAACCGCCTACCAGGACAACGATAGCGGCAAGCGCGGCACTGCCCCATAAACCAAAATGGGATGAATCTTCGCTATGCAGCAGACGGGACATCAGTGGGGTGGTATCGGCGAGTTCGGCTGCAGATTCCGCGACAAACGGCTCTTGTTCTGGAGACCGTATGGCATAGGCCTCGTGTCCGCCTTCAAAGGGATAGAACATGCCGGCAATCTCGTCCGTAAGTCCGGAGGTGATATCGTGAAAGGCACGCGAAACAAGAATCTGATTGGGGCCCGCCAGGTTTTTCATGCGCTCGGCAGCCTTGACACCTTCACCCTGGATACCCGGAAGGCTGCTGATGTCCTCTACCCTGACCGGACCGATGCCGATACCGGCCCGCATCGCGAGTTTCTCTTCATTGGCCTTGTTGTGTTCGACCACGGCATCACGAATCATCATGGCAATAAAGATGGCTACCTCCGGCGCACCAAACAGCGCCAGCGCCGCGCCATTCCCTGTATCCATCAAAATGCGGTCATCCGGGGTTACATCCCTGATCGCTTCGTTGATGATGCTATCGAATAGCGCTTTATCCTGGATCTGCCTGAATACGGGCTTGCTCGACTGGTCAGGAATGTCGAGATAAACGACGCTGCAAATGCTCGCCTTGTTGGATCGTTCGTTCATGTTGCTCAATAAAACGCGTGTTCCGCATGACGTAAATTGAGACGAAGCCTACACCGGCGCCCAGTCGCGTATCAGTGCGGCTTGCCCCTTATGATTGCCTTGTTCGTCTATCACGTTCCAGACCACAGCATTGCGGATCAGGAAGCGCAGCCCGCTCTTTGCGATGCGAACCCCGGAGTAATCGTCCACAAAACCTTGCTGCGTGACGCGTTCGAGCAAACCGCTGCGCTCATCCTGTCCAGTAGGTTCGGCAGAAAATCGCGAGGGCAGCCCGATGATTTCATCCCGCTCCATGCCGAACAGCTGCAGCGCAGCATTGTTGGCATAGTTGAATACCGGGTCTTCCATGGAGTCATGCGACGCCACGGCAAATGGCGCGTTCATCAGTTCCTCCACGCCTTCGGGCGTATCGGGATCATTCTCGATGAGCCGCATGCCGGTCCAATGCCGATAGCTGTCGCACAGCAAACGCGTGTGCAGCTCCAATGTTTCCTGTGCCTGTGGTGTCGTCTTCATGATGTCCCTACCAGTAGTTTTCAACAGTAATGTGACCGGGTTCCCTGCGTCGGTGTTTCCTGAGCCCGCGTTCCTTGAGCAGATTGGTGATGTCTTCAACCATTTGCGGATTGCCGCACAGCATGACCTGGCTATCTTCTGGGCTCAGTTTGAGCTTTACGCGCGCCTCCAGCTTGCCGTCGATAATCGCCGTGGAAATACGGCCCGGCATGGCGAACTGAGAAGCCTCACGGCTGATGAAAGGAACGTAAATAAACTGATCCGGATAGCGGCGCTGCACTTCATTGATGCGATGCTGGTAACTGAGCTCGGCCAGCGTGCGCACTGCATACACGAGCACTACCTTCTCATAGCGCTGCCATGGCTTATCGGTATCCAGCATGGACAGGAACGGCCCGACGCCGGTGCCCGTCGCCATCAGCCACAAATGTTTGCTCTGTGGAATCTCATCCAGAATAAGAAAGCCGTTGACGCTGGGCGCAACCAGGATGGAATCGCCGGGCTGCAGCTTCACCAGTCTCGATGTCAGCGGACCTGTGGGGACTTCGATATAGTAGATTTCCAGCGGGCTTGTGCCAGGCGCATTCACCAGCGAATAGGGACGACCGACAATCTCGCCGTCGATTTCCAGGCCTATGCGTGCGAACTGCCCGGCTTCAAAGGGTGCGATGTCGGCATCAATGTAAAGCGTATACAGACTGCCGTTCCAGTTGAGGTTCTTGACGACCTTGCCTTCATTCCACGTTGCCATGCGCGTTCAATTCTCCTTGTCAGATAAGCGTAGTTTAACTGCTGACGCCGTTTTCGTTGGTGGTTCAGCCGCCATAGGAATTTAGAGGATGACATGCCGACCACGTAGCGGCTAAACTTGCGCGCTCCTGAAGTCCTGAATCACCATGCTGTCGAAACTCAATTCCCCGCAACGCGAAGCCGTTAAATACTTGGATGGCCCCCTGCTGGTGCTGGCCGGCGCCGGTAGCGGCAAGACGCGCGTCATCACGCACAAGATTGTCTACCTCATAGAGGAATGCGGCTATCAGCCGAAAGAAATCGCGGCCATCACCTTCACCAACAAGGCAGCGCGCGAGATGCAGGAACGTGTCAGCGATCTGCTCGCAGGCAAACCCAGCAAGGGCCTGACCATCGCCACCTTTCACTCGATGGGACTCAAGATGCTGCGCGCCGAGGCGGCACTGCTGGGCTACAAACCGCAGTTTTCCATTCTCGATTCTTCCGACAGCTTCAAGATTCTGGCTGATGTACTGAGCACGACCGACAAGCAGCTGCTACGCAAAACGCAGTGGCAGATTTCGCAATGGAAGAATGCCTTCGTCAATCCGGACCAGGCGAAGGCTAATGCCGACGAAGAGCTCACACACGCCGCCGCCAAGGTCTACCAGCTCTACCAGCAGACGCTCAAGGCCTACCAGGCGGTGGATTTCGACGACTTGATCAAGCTGCCAGTCGAGCTGTTCCAGAATCATCCCGAGGCGCTGGAACGCTGGCAGCGCAAGCTCAAGTATTTACTTATAGACGAATACCAGGACACCAATGCCTGCCAGTACAAGCTGGTTAGGATGCTCACTGGCGTGGAAGGCCGTTTCACTGCTGTGGGCGACGACGATCAGGCCATCTACGGCTGGCGCGGTGCCGACGTGGAAAACCTGCGCCAGCTGACCGAGGACTTTTCTCGACTTAAAGTCATCAAGCTGGAGCAGAACTACCGCTCCACCGTGCGTATCCTCCGGGCAGCCAATCAGGTCATCACCAACAATCCCAAGCTGTTCGAGAAAAAGCTGTGGAGCGAACTGGGCACGGGCGACCTCATCCAGGTGTCGGCTGCGCAGAATGAGGAGCACGAGGCTGAATCACTCGTCATGAAACTCATGGCGCACAAGTTCGAGCACCGCACGCGCCATGCCGATTACGCCATTCTCTACCGCGGCAACCACCAGGCGCGCATCATCGAACAGCAGCTGCGCAACAACAAGATTCCCTACACGGTTTCAGGCGGCCAGTCGTTCTTCGACAAGGCCGAGATCAAGGATATCGTCGCCTACTTGCGGCTCATCGCCAATGAGGATGACGACCCGGCTTTCATCCGCGCCGCGACCACACCCAAGAAAGGCATTGGCAACACCACGCTGGAGCGGCTGGGAGAGTTTGCCAGCCGCAAGCACATGTCGCTGTTCGAGGCCGCATTCGAAGCGGAATTCCAGCATGACATCGGGGCGCGCCAGCTGGAGGATCTGCTGACCTTCTGCCAGTTCATTAACCGCTTGCAGGAGCGCGCCGTGCGCGATCCGGCCGGTGACATCCTCAACGACATGATGGCCGCCATCCAGTACGAGGCTTACCTGTACGACAGCGAGGAACCACGCGCTGCCGAATCCAAATGGAACAACCTGCGCGATTTCATCGACTGGCTCATCAAGCGCTCCAAGGCCGACGAGGAAGAAGAGAAAAGCCTGCTGGAGCTGACGCAGACTGTCGCCCTCATGAGCATGCTGGAAGGACGCGAAAACGGTGAGCCGGATGCGGTGAAGCTCTCCACCTTGCACGCCGCCAAGGGCCTGGAGTTCGGCCATGTATTCCTGATCGGCGTGGAGGAAGGCACCCTGCCGCACCGGGAAAGCATAGACAACGGCACCATCGAGGAAGAGCGGCGGCTCATGTACGTGGGCATCACGCGCGCGCAGAAATCACTACACATCTCCTGGTGCAGGAAGCGCAAACGCGCAGGCGAAACCGAATCATGCGAACCCAGCCGCTTTATTGCCGAGCTGCCGCAGGATGATGTGCGCCATGCCGGTCAGCCTTCATCTGACCCTGCCGCCAGCAAGGAACACGGTAAGGAACGCATGGCGCAGATCCGTGCCATGCTTGCTAATAAATAGCTGGCAAACAAGTAGCATCACCCGTCCGGAACGCGCAGCAGATCCGGAATCTCATCAGCAGGTACGGGCTTGTAGAAATAAAATCCCTGGAATTCATCACAGGACTTCTTGCGCAGGAAATCGGCCTGCGCTTTGGTCTCGACACCCTGTGCGACCACAGTCAGGCTCAGCGCCCTGCCCATGGCGATGATGGCCTCGGTCAGCGCCTTGTCGCCGGCGCTCTTGGCGACATTCTTGATGAAAGAGCGATCGATCTTGATGGTGCTGAGGGGAAATTGCTGCAACGTCGTCAGCGAGGAATAGCCTGTCCCGAAGTCGTCAATCGCAATCAGGATGCCCATGGACTTGAGTTCGTTGAGAACTTCCAGGGTCTTTTCCACATCGCGCATCAGCAGGCTTTCAGTGATTTCCAGCTCCAGCAGCCCCGGATCCATGCCGGTTTCCTTGAGTATTTTTTTCAGGTCGCGCACCAGGTTATCGTCAAAAAACTGGCGTGCGGTCATGTTTACCGAGATGCTCAGGCTTGGCAGCCCCTGCTTCTGCCAGGCAACATTCTGCGCGCAGGCCGTTCTCAGCACCCACCTGCCGATAGGAATGATGAGGCCGGACTCCTCCGCCACCGGGATGAATTTCATGGGGGCCACCACGCCCAGATCCTTGTGATTCCAGCGCAGCAATACCTCCATACCGGTAATCCGGTCATCGCGCGAATCACGCTTGGCCTGGTAGTGCAGTTCGAATTCGTTGTTTTCCAGCGCCTGCCGCAGGCCGGATTCCAGCGTCAGCCGCTCCAGGGAGTTTGCATTTAGCTTGTCAGAGTAGAACTGGAAGTTGTTCTTGCCTTCCTGCTTGGCCTTGTACATGGCGATGTCGGCATGCTTGGTCAGCGTCTGCTCATCCTCCCCGTCATGCGGGAAAGTGCTGATGCCTATGCTGACCGTCACGCGGTATTCCTGCCCCGCCAACACGAACGGTTCGGCCACGGCTGCGAGTATCTTGCGGGCAACCGAGGCGCTGTAATTTTCCTCATCCAGCTCCGGCAGGATGGCAACGAATTCATCGCCGCCCATGCGCGCCACCACATCGCTTTCGCGCAGGCAGCTCTTCAGCCTGCTGGCGACCTCCTTGAGCAGGTCGTCGCCTGCCTCATGGCCCAGCGTATCGTTAATCTGCTTGAAGCGGTCGAGATCGAGGAACAGCACCGCCAATTTGTGGTTATAGCGCTTGGCGCTGCTGATGCTCTGCGACAGCAGCTTGCTGAACAGGCTGCGGTTCGGCAAGCCGGTGAGGCTGTCGTGGAATGCCAGGTATTCCACCTGCTTGGCATGCGCCATTTGTTCTTCCACCGCATGCTGGCGGCTGCGTGCCAGCTCACGGCTCAGGCGATACAGCTGAAAAATCACGAAAAGCAGCAACACGCTGCCGCCAGCCGCGCGCCAGATATAAATTTCCGTATTCCTGCGTGCTTCTGCCAGCTGCTCCTGTTCGGACAACCCCACCACCACGGCTAGCGGCAAGTCAAATAGCGGCCGCGCGCTCACATAGCGTTTGACGCCGTCCGTGGTGCTTATGACAACATTGCTGGCACTGACGCCATCTTCATTCGCCACCAGCCTGTTGTAGTCCTCATGCCCATCGCCGGCGGTAGTGAAGTCGCCAGTGCGCCTCACGCGGAACACACCATCCGACCCAAGCAGCCCCAGCAAACCCTTTTCGCCCAGTTTCGCGGTGTCATAACCACTCACGAAGTAACCGGCATCCACACCCACCATCACCACGCCGGCAAAATCACCATTGTTATCATTGAGCCTGCGGCTAAACAGCAGCTTCCACTCGCCGGTTTCAGGGTCACGCTGAGGCTGGCCGATGGACAGCTCATCGCTATCGCGCTGGTTCTGGAAATAATCCTGATCCGCGATATTGTTGCCGGCGATTGGACCGGTGCTCTGCACAATATTGCCTTCACTGTCCGCGACGCTCACCGTGAATAGCAGGTCAGGCAGCATCAGCGCTCTGTCCCTGAGCTCATCCAGCACGCTATCGCTATCCCGGGATTCGAAGATGTACTTCACCAGCAGAAGATTCTGGTTGATTTCACGCAAGGAGCGCAGCACTTGCGCCTCATAGGTTGAAGCCAGCTCCTGGCTGGAGAGAATCGCCGCATTCTCGGCGGCTACGCGCTGCACCCTAGCCAGGTTGTATGTCATGCCCCAGATCAGCGCGAGCACGACAATGGCTACCGTCGGGAACAGCAGTGCCGGCTCGGTCGCGCGACTCAGCCAATGCTTGAAACCACTCAGGGTATTGAGACGGACGGGCTGTGCTGTGGAATCGGGTTTTTCGTTTTGGGGCATCGTTTATCCTGCAGTTTCCTAAGCGCAATGACATAGTCTTCCCAACCTGCTGGATATAACAGTTTGCTGGCGAACTTAATGAGAGGCCACCGCAGATATGGTGCAAAACAGACAAACGGGATGGCGGGAATTGCAGGTTTCTGGTCTTTGAGAGTAAATGGCAATTGGCGTGACGCGACTTGCACTGTCGCAGACGCCTTAGCTAAACTTTGATGACACCATCCATTGCATTCGGTAGCATTACTGTACGATCGTACAGGATGCACCATGAAAGTAGTTATACTCGGGCCCGTCCCGCTTAACCCTAAACCACTTAACCTCCCGCTTTATTCTCCCAAGGTTTCAGCAGGTCAATCCCGCTTTGCATCCGCGGCGCAGGGCTATGAGCTGGAAGGCCTTGACCTCAACCAGCGCTATGTCGTGAATCCCCCAGCCACCTTTCTCGTCAGGTGCGAGGGCGACTCCATGATGAATGTCGGCATCCTGCCCGGGGCCGTGCTGGTCGTGGATAGGTCCATCAAGCCCAAGTCATCGCATATCGTCGTCGCCGAAGTCGATGGCGAATTCCTAGTCAAAACACTCTACAAGCGCGGGCAGGTCATCCGGCTGCTATCCGAGAACCTGGCCTATCCTCCCATCGAATTCAGTGAAGGACAGGAGCTGGTCATCTGGGGTGTGGTCACGGCGGTTATCAATGAATTCTATGCGCCCTATTTTCGCGCTCGCTGACGCCAACTCGTTCTACGCTTCGGCTGAGCTCGTTTTCCGGCCCGACCTGCGTGGCAGACCCGTTGTTGTCCTTTCCAACAACGACGGCTGCGTCATCGCGCAGAACAAGGAAGCAAAGTCCGTGCTGGAGCTCTACATGTGCCGTCCGTGGTTTGAGGTGCAGGAGGAAGCGCGGAAGTATGGGGTGACGGCCTTCTCCTCGAACTACGAGCTATATGGCGACATGAGCACGCGCTTCATGGACACACTGCGCACCTTTAGCCCGCGCATCGAGGTCTATTCCATCGACGAATGCTTTGTCGACCTCACCGGCTTTACCGGCAATCTGTCGGCCTATGGGCAGAAGATGAAACACACTGTGAAGCAATGGACCGGCCTGCCCATCTGCGTCGGCATCGCGCATTCCAAGACGTTGGCCAAGCTGGCCAACCACTGCGCCAAGAAGCAGCCGGCGTTTGACGGCGTCTGCGATTTCACCGGCATGAGCAAAAAAAATCTCGATGCCCTGCTGGCGCAACTGCCGCTGGATTCCATCTGGCACGTGGGCCACAGGCTTGCGCCCAAGCTGGAGCAGCTGGGCATCAGAAACGTGCTGGAGCTCAAGAATACAAACCCGAAATTCCTGCGCGACCAGTTCAGCGTACTGGTGGAGCGGACGGTGATGGAGCTCAACGGCGAGCCTTGGCTCTCGCTGGAAGAGATGCTGCCGGAAGCCAAGCAGATGATGAGCTCGCGCTCTTTCGGCGAGCGTTTGCACAGGCTGGAGGATTTGGAGAAAGCCATTGCATTCCACGCCCGCACGGCATGTGAACGCATGCGCAGCCGCGGCCTGTATGCCAATGGCGTATTCGTGTTCATTCAGAATAGCCCGCACGACAAGGCTGAATATTATGGCCCGTGCGCCAGCATTGGCCTGCCAAGCACGACTGATAGCACGCTGAAAGTTACTCAGGCCGCCACATGGCTGCTGCGCAAGATCTACAAGCCGGGCGTTTTCTACCTGAAAGGCGGTGTCATGCTGCTGGAGCTGGTGGATAGTCCGGGCCGGCAAACCGATTTGTTCGGTTATTCGGGCAATGAAGCCAAAACGCAGACACTGATGAAGGTGCTCGATAAGGCCAACAAGAAATACGGGCGCGGGACCATCAAAACCGCCGCCGAAAGCACGGATGAAAACTGGCAAATGCGCAGGGTGCTGAAAAGCCCGAATTACACGGGCGAGTGGAAAGATATTCGCAGGGTAAAATAGGCAGCGGAATCAAGAACAACTAGATTCCAGCATTCAATCGGCAGCAGCCTCAGCCGCCAGCTTCAAATCCGCAACCAGCCTTTGGTAGCGCATCTGTTTATCCGCCTTGTCCGGCGTACGCAGGATGAATGATGGGTGGTAGGTCATGACGACCTGCCGGCCATTGGTCAAAGAAAGCACCTGGCCGCGATTCGCTTCCAGGCCGATTGCTTTTCCGGCCAGAGCACGCGCCGCGACAGCACCCAAGGCAACAATGACGTTCGGCTGGACGATCTCGATCTCGCGCTGCAGCCACGGCAGATAGAGTTTGATGTCGCGCACATCCGGGCTGCGGTGCTGGCGACGGTTACGCATCATGGTGAATTTGAAATGCTTTACCGTATTGGTCACGTAGACCTCGGAGCGGTCCACATTCGCTTCCTGCAGTGCCTGGTCCAGCATCTTCCCCGCAGGCCCCACAAAAGCCTGTCCGGCCAGGTCTTCCTGGTCGCCGGGCTGTTCGCCCAGCAGCATGATCTTTGCCGGTGCAGGGCCGGAGCCGAAAACCGCCTGCGTGGCAAAAGCGGCGAGTGGGAATTCCACCGAGTTGAGCATCTCGGCGTTAAGGTCGCGTAAGGCAGTCGCTGCATCTTGGACATCACGTGGCGGCACGGTCTCCTCCTTCTCCGCCACATATTTCACGATTTTGCGCTGCGGCTCCGTTGGCTGGGCCGCGATCATCTCTTCCTTGCGATTATTGGCATTGGCAACTAGCTCGGCAATCAGCTCGGCCTCGGGCAGGTTGCGCCAGTATTTCTTTGGCATCTGCGACTGCATGGCCGACACCTTCAGCCGCGCAGGGTTGAAGATGCTGCTGTAATACGCACGCCACAAGTCCTCGCCGGCATCCTCGGCGGGCGCATCCGCTTTGCTCGCACCCGGGCTGTAGCTCAGCGTTTCGCCGTCCCAATGCATGCAGATGTCGGGCGTGAGGATGGACCAGCGCATATTGGTGAAACGGCCCGTGAAAAATGGCGCAGATGCCTCGACAATGTGATGGCTGGGCTCGAACCACGCAACGAAGCTTGACTCACCAGTATCCTCATTCTCGATCTCGCGAAAGCGCACGAAAGCCTTCATCTTGTGCAGGTCGCGCTGCACGGCTTTTGCCATGGCATGCACCTGCGCCACATCGGGATCGAATGAAACCTGCAGCAGCTTCGGTTCCTGCCTGAGCCGCCACAGCAGGCGATACAGAAAACTGAAACGCGAAGTGTCGCTGTGAAGGATTGCCGTCTTGCATAGCGCGATGAAATCGCGCGGCACCGTGAATTGCTGACCTTGCGGTGCCGTAGGCGCAAACTCGGGTCCATCAAACAGGCCGCTACTGCCCTCTCCCACACGCCATTCGACATTCTCAGGCGCGATGTTCTGCGCCAGCAAGGCACGAGCAGCGTTACGCCAGCCCTCGAAATCGGTTTCGCTCGGGAGCCGGACCAGCTGCATCAGATGGGTTCGAACAGGCCGAGCTGTTGCGGAGCAACTGACTGCAGCAAGCGCTGTTTCAGATTGGTGTCGTCCAGGCTGCGTCCGGGATGATGATCCGGCAGCACGATGAAAGGCAGCACCTTCTTGAGCGACAGACGCATGCGGGCCAGGTCGTCGTAGCGGATGGCTCGCACAGTTCGCGCAGTCAAAATGCGTTCAACGCTGGTCACACCAAGCCCGGGCACTCGCAGCAGCATGGTCTTGGGCGCACGATTGAGATCAACAGGGAATTGCTCGCGATGTTGCAGTGCCCAGGCCGTTTTCGGGTCCAAGTCAAGATCGAGCATGCCGTCTGGCTTCGTTACGATTTCATCAGCATCGAAGCCGTAAAAGCGCATGAGCCAATCCGCTTGATAAAGTCGGTGCTCTCGCACCAAAGGCGGCGCTTTGAGCGGCAGCATCTTGCTGGCATCGGGGATCGGGCTAAAGGCCGAGTAGTAAACGCGCCGCAGCCGATAATTGCCATAAAGGTTGGCACTGGTATCGAGAATGGCGCGGTCGTCCGTGGCATCCGCCCCCACGATCATCTGCGTGCTCTGGCCACCAGGCGCAAATCGGCGCGGCTTCTTTCCCGTCAGCGTCTTATCCTTGCCCTCGTCTATCTTGAGCCGCAATTGCCCCATGGAACGGCGGATCGCCTGGCCATCTTTCTCGGGTGCCAACGTGTGGAGGCTAGCTATCGTCGGCAGCTCAACGTTGATGCTAAGCCGGTCCGCATACAACCCGGCACGCGCCATGAGTTCAGGGCTGGCATCGGGAATCGTCTTGAGATGAATGTAACCGCGAAAATCGTGCTCTTCGCGCAGTACGCGCGCTACTTCCACTACCTGCTCCATCGTGTAGTCCGGGTTCTGGATGATGCCCGAGCTCAGGAAAAGCCCTTCGATGTAGTTGCGGCGGTAGAAGCTCAAGGTGAGGTTGACCACCTCCTCCACACTGAAGCGCGCACGCGGCACGTTGCTGCTCACGCGGTTGACGCAATAGACGCAGTCGTACACGCAGAAATTGGTCAGCAGGATTTTGAGGAGCGAAATACAGCGCCCATCAGGCGCATAGCTGTGGCATATGCCCATGCCGGTTGTCGAGCCTATGCCTTTGCCGTCAGTCGAGGCTCGCTTGTCGGTACCGCTGGAAGCGCATGAAGCATCGTATTTGGCGGCATCAGCCAGGATTTCGAGTTTGCGCTTGAGCTCCATGCGGTTCTTCTTGATAAGTCTTCAGCTATGACCTCGGCTGCCAGCCCCGGTTCGGGCTTCGAGCAGTAAATTCCGGGCTGCTGGGTGCGAAATTCCGGCTACTTCAAACCCGGCGGAATTGTTAAAGTGCAATCCTGCAAGAAACAATCTCCATGAGGAAAGTGCGATGAAACAGATCTTATTCCCGGCCTGCCTGGCCCTCCTACTCTGCAGCAACGCCACCGCCGCAGACATGCATGACGAGCAGCACAGCAGCGCCTACAAAACCGAAACACTCGCTAAATCCAGTAACGCCTGGGATGGTTCACCGCTGCCGGAATATCCCAGAGGCACACCGGAAGTCGCCGTGCTCAAGATCACCATCGCACCCGGCCAGCAACTGCCCATGCACAAGCACCCCGTCATCAACGCAGGCGTCGTACTCAGCGGCGAACTCATGGTATTCACCGAAGACAACAAGACCCTGCACCTCAAGCCCGGCGAAGCGCTCATCGAGCTGGTGGACAAATGGCACTACGGCAAAAACGAGGGGAAAGTCCCGGTAGAGATCGTGGTGTTTTATGCGAGTGTGGTTGGGGAGAAGTTGGCGGTAAGCAAATCAAAATAGTTGGACCGATTCTAAGAAACGCGAATCATGCATTTTCATGAAATAACTCCGATGTATTGCATGTGCCGCATTCTGCGAAGAACTGCTTTTTTTGTTTGCGGGTTTTTTTCTGAGCATTGCAGGTTGGGCATGTATTCTTGATCGGGGTGTTTTTCTCGCAATCCAGGCAGTGGAAGTAATAGTTGTGGCCGAAAAGTATCTCTAGCTTCGTGCCTTTGCAGTGCTGACAAAAACTGCCACTTGGAGCTAAGCTGGATCGGTATTCAGCCAGAGGCTGCTCTACTGCTAATACAGCAGGCGCTGCTTCTTCTGGTTTTTTTGTTGGTTTTTCTGAGGGAGTCAATGTCCGCTGCGCTAAAGGCGAATGGCTGGCACAGAGAAACTCACATATTTTTTCGATGTGATTTACATCCAGAACTTGTTTCACCCCAGCTTTGCTTGCTTTGGCCACAGTGTCTGTGATCCTATCGGCCACTTGGTCTGCTTTGCAGACTTCATCGAGCACACCGGTTTTCGGCCACAGGATAAGCCCATCATCAGAGATGGCAACCATTACATCAATTGGAACACTGTCGAAAAACCCTTTTGGCTTAGCCGCGTTGTTCAACACATCTCTCAGGAACTGAGCTTGTAGGCGAGCTTGAGTTACAGGCGAAGCCATGCCTTTCGACTCCTTCCCGTACCAGCGTACCCATTGGCCATCATCCTTAAGCTGCAATTTGCCGTGCACGCTCTTGCTTTCTACGATTGCCATGCCGAAAGGATGTATAAGCAAGTGGTCTATCTGGGCCGCATCATCGTCCGTTGCGAGACGGATGTGGTTCATGACGTGAATTTCTGAGTGACTACTGAAAAAGCGCTTGAGATAGAACGCCATCTTCTCTTCAGCTTTGCGACCAGCGACAGCGTATTTATCAGTGCTCTCGAATAGATCCAGTTCTTTTCTTATCATGTTTTTCTTAGCAGCTTTAGAAACGATTCAGCAATAACTTAGGTACGCCTGGATGGGTTACTTGGGGATTCAAAATCAATCTGCATTCCCGGCCATTTCCTCATAATCATCTAAAACCTTATCAGAGAGATGGGATAAGTGCTTCAGCTCAGCAATCTCCTTGACGTCGTCATACGACAAGTAAGTACACATTTCAGCGAGCACACGCCCTTCAATCAAAGAAAAGACCGGTCGCTGGATCTCTTGCATGACTTTGTCTCGTTTATTAGCAGGAGCAACGATATGCATTTTGATATTGATATTCGGCTGCAAAGCAACCAAATCCGCCATTCGAAGAATTCCTGAATAGACTGAAGTCGTATGCTCGACTTCGAAAGCTCGAACGATTGATCGTTTTTTTAACCAGAGAACGTCTATCTGCTCGATTGTCTTGGTGGTGGCGGAGTTATAACCCAAGGGTAGATCATCAAGCAGTTCACCCACTTTAGGACTCCAGACTTTTAATACCCGGCTTCGGTCAGCACGTGGCAACCACACCCTACATCCCATAGTGGCGCCAATCATGGCAATCAAAGCCTGAATTTGCATAGATTCCCGAATTTCCTCCGGGTCTGTTTCGTCTGTTTCGTTAGCATCTGAGATAGTAGGAATAGTTACATTGATACTTTTATCGATTTGCTTAACGCTATGCTCTCCTTTCCAAAGGCTTTTCATCGGAGGAGAGTAGCTGAACCGGGTTAGAGTACGAGCAGAGCCAGTTAGTCCAAGGGCTCTAAAACCATCGAGTATGAGGCTGTTGGTAGTAACGATGCGGGTGCCTATAGAGGCTGTATCCCAGTCAAAAGGAAGACTAAAACCCAGGAACTCGATGACTGCACGTCTATCATTAAGCGAGATTATCGAGAGGTTGTTGAAAGGATCATAAGCTGCAAGGAAAGCACCGATGGCATTTCCACTCGGGCCTGTCAGATTGTTCTTTTGGCCCTCATTTTCTCTATACAGTTGGTCGATCAAATCAGCCTTATGGGTAGGATCGACTTCCTCCATTATCTGAGTAACGAGAGTGCCTAACCTTTTATTGGTACGAAATTCATTGAACATGCGACGCCATGCACCCTGAGGAATCATGGCTCTCGCCACGGCTTGGCTGTCTCTGGTATTTCCTTTCCCGTTCCGATCCAATATTTTGATGATCTCATCGCATTCCGAGTCGGAGATAACGTTGGGATCATTTCCCATCACCCGTTCATACCAGAATTTCCTGAATCGCTGACTTTGCTCAGCCCAGGCCCGATCCTGCGTCACTGCATCGTAAGAATTTTGAAACTCATTCACTAGCGCTGAAATATCTGGAATCAAGATGGAATTACCTCGCTTTTCGTAGTGTTAATGCTGGCTTTCCGCCTTGAACTTCTCTTTTTGTCCTGAGTTGGCAGCATGCTGGTGATTTTCTGGTACAACTCGAAAAGAAAGGCGACTCGGGCGGCATCCGTTGGGGCGCCCTTGAAGCCATAGGCGGCATCCACAGCTTTGTCCAGATAATGATGCGCCTTGAGCAAATTGGCAGGCATGGTCAGTGGGTCGTAAAGATCGGCGAGTGAAGCATTCGGATGCGCTGCGCGCGCATCCAGCACGGCTTGTGCATCAGCTTCAATATTGGCGCGCTGTTTGTCGTTAGGTTCCGGCCAGGGGAAGTTGTTGTAGACAATGCCCGCGGAATATCGAAAGTCACTTTTCAAACGGCCGCAAACTGCTCGGACCCAAGCCATATGCATTACGCTGGATAGGCAACCCAATTCAAACAAACCTACGTCTTCAATAACCAAACAGAGGTTGGTGGCAATGGTGTCGGAATTTTCGAAACCAAATGGGATATAGCTGCGTCTCTCGGAAGAAACGCTAGGCACCACCACATAACTGGCAGGATTTCTGGTCTCTCTAAATACAGCAGGCGTGGCAGCCAAAGCTATTGTGTCTCCAGCAACACCTTCTTCAGCTCTAAATTTCCTGCATTTTTCTACCCGATCCATCACAAAAGGATAGCTTCGGATAACGTTGGGGGGTGTATTAACTAACCACAAACAATATCGTTTCTGACCTTGGAGAAACTCGCGAGCACCTATCAGACGTTTAAGTAAAAATCCAGCTTCTGGATGCTTGGATAAGAAGGACTCTTTCTCTTTGGGGCTAAGAATCAAATGGCCACCATCAGTTGGTTGGTTGCCCTTATTTATCATTGGTATCTTGCAAATTGGCCTCGATCTTCTTGGCAATACCAAATCAGGTGCGTCTACTAAATACGGATTGATATTCTTTGCCTTAATAGCGTGAGGCTCGCCTTTTATATTTTCGTATTCATAGATAGTTTTATCTTGTATGTCCTGCATACCGAATCCAACAATTACACAGTGCACTGCCGCTTTGCCGCGAGCCTCGTTGCTCCAGCTGAAGGTGCGATGAGCAAAATGAATCTTAATGCCATGAGTCAACATCCAACCCCAGAGCACGCCCACCTGCTCGCCTTGGGTGATGCTGTTGGTGGAGACAAAAGCGCAGCGTATTGCTGCATCACCCTGAACATAACGCGCAGCCTTTACATACCACGCTGCTACGAAATCAAGCAGTCCAGCGCTATCCATGCCAGAGAATACTAAGTTGGCGTCATTACGCTGGGCATCATCCATATACTTGGAACCAACAAACGGCGGATTTCCAAGGATGTAACTGCAACGCTCTGGCTTCAGCACATCAGTCCAATCAAGTCGCAGTGCATTGCCATGCACGATATGCGGCGTGGCCTTGAGCGGAATGCGTGAAAAGTAATTTCCAAACTCTTCCGAGATTTTCAGGTTTATCTGGTGGTCGGTCAGCCAAAGCGCCACCTGTGCAATCTGTGCCGGGAATTCCTCGATCTCTATACCGTAAAACTGGTCAACATCGATATTGATGAGACTTTGCACGTCCAGCACTTGCTGGCCACTCTCGCGGCTGGCACGCAGCACTTCCAGCTCTAGCAGACGCAATTCACGGTAGGTAATGACAAGGAAATTGCCGCAACCGCAGGCCGGGTCGAAAAAGGTCAAGCTGCGCAACTTTTTGTGAAATTCGAACAGCCGGTTTCTGTTATTTTTGACCTTGTGGAACTCCGCCCACAGCGCATCAAGGAACAACGGCTTGATGAGCTTGAGGATATTTTCTTCGCTGGTGTAATGCGCGCCGAGGTTGCGCCGCGCATTGGCATCCATGATGCTCTGGAACAAGCTGCCGAAAATTGCAGGCGAAATGATGCTCCAATCCAACGCACAGAGATCAAGCAGAGCTTCGCGCATTCTTCGATCAAACTGAGCGGGCGGCAGCGACTCTTCAAAAAGCTTGCCGTTGACATAAGGAAATGCTGCCAGGCTTTCGTCGAGGTTTGTCAGACGTTTTTCATGCGGGGTGTTGAGCACATAAAACAGACTGCTGAGATGGTGCGCCAAGTCGCTGCCGTCTTCTCTGGTTTTGATCTCGACGTAATCTTGGAATTGCCGCTTGTCAAAAATCGTGGTGTCTTCGGCAAACAGGCAGAACAGCAAGCGCACCAGATACAGCTCCAGCGGATGGCCTGTGTAGCCCACTGCCTTAAGCGCATCGTGCAGCTTGCCCATGCGCTCGGCAGCCCTGATGTTGATGGGGTCTTGCGGCTTGATGACTTGCGTCTGGTAACCCGCGATAAAGCCGAAGAGCTTGACGTTCTGGTACAAGTCCTTGAGAGCGAATTCAACCTGTTCGCCGGTATCGAGATTGTAGAGCCGGAATTTTGAAAAATCGGAAACAAGAATGTATTTGGGAAGATCGCGCTCTTTCAAGCCGGGAAAATAATCCTTGGCCTGAGTGAAAGCCTTGTCGAGACTTTTGCCGCGAGACTTGTGCTCAACCAACAACTGGCCGCGCCACAGCAAATCAATGAAGCCGCCTTTGCCGTCAGCTTTATGGATGGGCTCTTCGAAGCTGGCGATGCGGCGGCGTGTAATGCCGAACACATTGAAGAATGCATCCCAGAAGGATTTGGCTTCGGCGTCTTCACGGCTTTCGTCCTGCCATTCCCTTGAGAAGGCCGTGGCACGCGTTTTGATTTCATTCCAGGAAAGAGGCATCTTATTTGTGTTAAAGCCTTCAGATGCCTTGATGATAACAAACAAGTTCTGCGTATCCCACAGCTTAGGGATTAGATTGCCCTTAAGCAGCGGGCATGAAACTAGTTTCGATTGAAGTAATTCGATTTACTTAGCTCTAACATAAATCGAGCATCTTCAGGAGCTGCCATGAACGAAGTTTCTTCCTCGCGCGGCCTGCTATTTGACCTCGACGGCGTGCTTTACGTCGGCAAGGAAGCCATCCCTGGCGCGATTGAAACCGTGCAAAGCTGCGCCAGCAGTTCACCTGCCGCTTTATCACCAACACCAGTACGCTTTCGCTGGCTTCGCTGCAGCACAAGATCAACGCTTTGGGCTTCGATTATCCAGCCTGAAGAGATCATCAGTGCGCCGCAGGCGGCGCTAAGTTACCTGGAGTAGCAATTTGACCCGACTTGCCGTCTGCTGCTGGCCGAGGATGTGACGCGCGATTTCGCCAACTTGCCGCAATCTGATACCGACCCGCGGTTCATTATCGTGGTGATATTGGCGATGCGTGATCTTACGCTTGCTCAATGAGGTTTTCGACAACCTGATGAATGGCGCGAAGCTCATCGCCGTGCACAAGAACCGCTTCTGTCAGACCAAGCACGGGTTGCAGCTCGATATTGGCGCCTTCATTCATGGCCTGGAATATGCATCCGGCAGCGAGGCGGTGATTATCGGCAAGCCAACGCCTGCATTCTTCCAGGTGGCGCTCGACGAGATGGGATTGAGCAAGGACGAAGTGCTGATGATAGGCGACGATATTGATTCGGACATCGGCGGCGCACAGAAGGCAGGATTGAAGGCGGTACTCGTGCGTACCGGAAATACCGCCAAGCCTATGCCGAAGCTTCAACTATCAAACCTAACTACGTCATCGACTCCATCGCTGACCTGCCTGCGCTGCTGGGCGTATAAGCCTTTTCGCACTGAAATCGGGCATGCACCAAAGCCGCGCATGAGGTAGAATCGCCGGCCTTTTCGTACTGAATCCCTGCAATTGAAAAACGAATTTTTGCGCTGGCTGGCGGGCTTCAAGCCGCAGCCGGTGACTGTCTCATCTGGCGAAAAGCTGCGTGCCAGCCTTGGCGCTCTGATCGGAATACTCCTCACTGGTTGCGCAACATGGTGGCTTTTGGGCGACACGGCATCGCTGCCCTTATTGATTGCGCCCATTGGCGCCTCTGCCCTGCTGTTATTTGCCGTGCCGGCAAGCCCGTTGGCGCAGCCGTGGTCCATCATCGGCGGCAACATCGTAGCTGCCATCATTGGCGTAACCTGCGCCATGCATGTGCCTGAGCCCTTGCTTGCGGGTCCGCTGGCTGTTGGGTTGTCCGTGATCGCCATGTTCGCGCTGCGCTGCCTGCATCCGCCGGGCGGTGCTGTCGCGTTGAGTGCCGTACTCGGCGGGCCTGCCATCCATGCGCTTGGTTATCAGTTCGTATTGTCGCCGGTGATGGTGAATTCATTTCTACTGTTGGCGACAGCGCTCGTATTCAACAACCTCACGCGCCACCGATATCCGCATGCGGCCAAGCCTGCTGCGCAAAACCACAGTACGCGCGACCTTGCACCCGGCGACCGCATGAGTTTTACCGCGGCGGATCTGGAAGGCGTGCTGAAGCAATATAACGAGGTGATCGACGTCAGCCGCGACGACCTGGAAAGCATGTTCCACCAGGCTGAGATGCATGCCTACGGCCGGCGCTTCGGCCGCGTGACCTGCGCTGACATCATGTCGCGCGATGTGATCACGGTGGAATTCGGCACGCCATTGGATGAGGCCTGGCAACTGCTCAGAAAACACAATATCAAGGCATTGCCGGTGATTGACCGTGCGCAACGGGTTATCGGCATCGTCACGCAGATTGATTTTTTGCGGCATGCCAATCTCGATGTGTATGAGGGATTCGCTGATAGGCTGCGCAGATTCATACGGCAGACGCCGGGCGTGCATTCGATCAAGCCGGAAGTGGTGGGCCAGATCATGTCGAAGCCGGTGAGCACGGCAACATTGAACACGCATATCGTCGAACTCGTGCCCGTGATGTCCGACCTCGGTTTGCATTACATCCCCATCCTCGACGGCAACCGCAAGCTGGCCGGCATGGTCACGCAATCCGACCTGATTGCCGCGCTGTATCGCGGCAGGCTGGAAGAAGCCTTGGCAGCCTGAGTCGGGCGCAATCTGGAGTTTCTCTGAGTGCCCTCCTGCAATTTCAAAATTATTTGCAAAATTTACTAGACAACCGGTCTACTAGTTGTTAGAGTGCCCACCATGAACACTGTCACTGAAACCATCGATTCACGCGAGCATATCCTCGACGTTGCCCAAAGCATCATCGGCGCGAAGGGGTACTCTGCCGTGGGTTTGACGGAGATACTGGCTGCCGCGAATGTGCCCAAGGGTTCCTTTTATTACTACTTCAAATCCAAGGATGCTTTTGGCGAAGCCCTGCTCCACCGTTATTTCGAAAGCTACCTGGCAGAGCTGGATGGCATATTGAGCACGCCGCGTCTCACCATGGCGCAGCGCCTCATGAAATATTGGCAGCACTGGCAGGCCACACAGGAGAGCTGCGATTGCCAGGGAAAATGCCTGGCGGTGAAATTGGGTGCGGAAGTGCCCGATCTGTCGGAAGCAATGCGGCTGGCCATGCAGAAAGGCACAGCAGGCATTATCGAGCGCCTGACCAAAGCGGTTGAAGCTGGTGTCGCCGATGGCTCACTCAAGATCGGTAGTGATGCCACCACCACAGCGCTCACGCTATATCAGTTGTGGCTTGGCGCCAGCGTCATGGTCAAGATCAACCGCAATATGGACCCGTTCAAGAATGCTCTGGCAACAACCAAACAGATCCTGGGTCTGACAGCATGACTCTATAGCCAGATAGATAGCTCTATTTTTTTGCTTGTGCACTAGACGACCGGTCGGATAGTTGGACGACTGGATGTGATGGAAACTTACCAACATTCAACTCAAGGAGAAATTGAAATGAAGACACTGATAGTTCTGACCTCGCATGACACCCTGGGCAACACCGGCCGCAAGACAGGTTTCTGGCTGGAAGAGCTGGCCGCGCCCTACTATGTATTCAAGGAAGCCGGCGCTGAATTGACCCTGGCGTCGCCCAACGGCGGTCAACCGCCGCTGGACCCGAAGAGCAACGATCCGTCATTCCAGACTGATGAGACGAGACGTTTCGAGACTGATGCTGAAGCCAAGGCCGCGCTTGCCAACACTATTCCCCTGAGGGATGTCTCGTTTGATGACTTCGATGCCGTCTTCTACCCCGGTGGTCATGGCCCATTGTGGGATCTGGCTGAAGACCAGGATTCCATCAAGCTGATCGAGAACACCCTGAATGCCGGCAAGCCCGTCGCTCTGGTTTGTCATGCACCTGGCGTGTTGCGCCATGTTCGCAACCCCGACGGCAGCCCTGCGGTACAAGGCAAGAAGGTCACCGGCTTCACCAATACCGAAGAGGAAGCCGTGGGCCTGACGGATGTTGTGCCTTTCCTGGTGGAAGACGAGCTCATCAAGAATGGCGGCCAGTATTCCAAGGTAGCGGATTGGCAGCCTTATGCCATCCGCGATGGCCTGCTGATCACAGGTCAGAATCCAGCATCATCTACCGTTGCAGCGGAGAATCTCATCTCACTGCTGAACTCGGGCAACCAGTCATGAGTGCTTATGTCGTGATGATGCGCGAGCGCACGACAGACCCTGCTGAAATGGAGATCTACGCAAGCCAGGCCCCTCTCGCGAGAGAGGGGCACCCTGTCATACCGGTCGCCCGCTACGGAACGCTCGAAATCCTGGAGGGAGAAGACTTCGAAGGCTGCCTCATCCATAGCTTTCCGACTATGGAGGATGCGAAAAAATGGTATTACAGTCCGCGTTATCAGGAAGCCATGCAACACCGGCTGAAAGGCGCGCAATACCGGGTTTTTATCGTGGAAGGTGCAACGACGAGTTAGATGCCTTGTTCAAACTGCCCATAGCCCGTCCGCACGAGAGGCTATGGAACAGCTCTATCACCCATTTTATGTCGGCCAGCCTTGCATCGCCATCTGCACGACGCCTAATAAATCCTTCTTTTTGGCGCCACTGCTGGCTTGCACCGACATGCCCTGATGCACGGTAGCGATGTATTTGGCGAGTTTGGCAGTGTCGGCATCCTTGGGTAGATCGGATTCCTTCCTGGCCTGATCAAAGCGCTTTTTCAAAGCCCCTTCAAAACCCTGCCTGTAGGCAATCAACTCATTCTTGATGAGCTCCGCGCCCTGCCCTACAGTCAACGCCCCTTGCACGACCATGCAGCCGCGCGGGCTGTCACAGCCGCAGAGTAAATCCGCTGATTTCGTGAGCAGCATCTCGACGGCCTGTCTGGCCGTGGGCTGCTGCATGGCTTCGCCAATATAAGACACCGGGCCGGTGAGATATTTGTTGAGCGCCTGGCGGAACAGCTCTTCCTTGTTGCCGAAGGCAGCATAAATGCTGGGCTTATTCATGCCCATCGCTGCCGTAAGCTCAGCCATGGATGCACCTTCATAGCCATGCGCCCAGAACACCTGCAGCGCCTTTTCGAGCGCTTCATCATGATTGAAGGCAGGCGGACGGCCGCGCTGACGCTTGATTTCGCTGGTTTCCATAAACATTCGAATCCCTGGTTGACGCGATTATTATACCGTAAGGTAAAAAAACATTTGACAGCATTTTTGCAGGCACTTAGTATTTGTTTACCGATTGGTACATTTATATCGACATTCATCTGAAACATCATAGGGAGCAAGGAAATGGCTGACACATCAAACAAGGTTGCATTTATCACCGGCGCCAATCGCGGCATCGGTTTCGAAACCGCCAAACAGCTGGGCGCATTGGGCATCGAGGTTGTGCTCGGCGTGCGCGATCTGCAAAAGGGATTCAAGGCAGTCAACGAGCTGGAAACCTTGGGCGTCGCCGCACGCGCTATCACCTACGACGCAGCCAAGCCGGAGACTGTGGATGCCGTCTACGATTACCTGGACAGGCACTACGGCAAGCTGGATATCCTGGTGAACAATGCGGGCGTGGCGATAGAGCAGCTGATGGGCGGCAATAACAGCAGCACCCTGCCCGCAGATATCCTGGAAAAGACTTTTCAGACCAACCTTTTTTCAGTGGTTACGCTGACCCAGAAACTGTTGCCGCTGATCAGGAAATCAGCCGCCGGGCGCATCGTGAATCTTTCCAGCATCCTCGGCTCACTCACGCTGCACAGCATGCCCGACTCCCCCATCGCGCCTGCCAAGGCTTTTGCCTACAACGCATCGAAGACCGCGCTCAACGCCTACACCGTACACCTGGCGCATGAGCTCAAGGACACGCCGATCAAGGTGAATTCTGCACATCCGGGCTGGGTAAAAACCGAACTCGGCGGGCCCAACGCACCGATGGAACTGGAAGACAGTTACAAAACCAGCCTGTACCTGGCGACACTAGACAGCAATGGCCCGAGCGGCGGCTTCTTCCACGAAACCGAAACCCTGCCCTGGTAAGACGCAATCCAGGCTCCGCAAGGAGCCTGATTTGATTCAGGCTATCTCAGCAAACCAGTTCTATCGTTAAAAAGGGTAAGCAAATGCCAGACATAACAAAGCTGGGTGAAATTTCAGAACTAAAGATAGATGACAAAAGAACACTGCGCTATCTGAAAGCCGGCAGCGGCGAGCCTTTGCTTCTGCTGCACACGATCAGGACACAGCTGGATTACTTTCACGATGTCATCCCGGCACTCTCGAAACACTTCACGGTATATGCCATCGACCTGCCGGGGCATGGACACTCTTCCATCGACAAGAGCGTGAATTATGACGAGCCCTATTTCCGCAGTGCTGTGGCGGCATTCATCGAGAAACTCGATCTTCAGGATGTCACGCTTGCAGGCGAGTCGATAGGTGCGGTGATTGCCCTGACGGTAGCCAGCCAATTACCTGATCGGATCAAGGCGGTAATCTCGTCCAATACCTATGACTACGACAAACGCTATGGTGATGGCGTGCGCAGAGGTAATTTTCTGGCCAACTTTATCATCGGGAATTTTGCCATTCCGGTGCATGGTGCGATCTTCGCCGCCCTGGGGAATAAATTGCTTCTAGGCATGGTGTTGCGAGGCGGGTTGAAGGCTAAAAGCTGGATGCCAAAGGACTTGATGACAAAAATCAATAACGCCGGCAAGCGCAAAGGGTTCCGATATGTAGAACGCAACGTATTTGCGGGCTGGCGCAGCTGGGCTCGCGCCAGAGAGAGATATGCTGCCGTCAAGGCACCAGTGACGCTGGTGTATGGCGATCATGACTGGTCAACGCTCGAGGAAAGAAACCGCACAGCGGCAGCCCTGAAAGTTCAGCCCACCATATTGCAAGACACCGGCCACTTTGCGTTTGTCGACAGGCCGGAAAAGCTTGCAGAAATAGTGTTGAGCACCAGGAAATAGGCCTCAACTTGGCGACCCCCACATACCCTGGCTATAAGAACTTAACGCTGCGGCCTGGTTGTGCTGTTGCCGGATGACGGATCGCCTTCCTGATGCGGCAAACCTTCGGCCGGTATATCCGGCGGGACAATAACGCTATCGCGTTCCGTCGGCATGGGTGCTGGCACAGTGACGCTTTCAGAATCCGTATTGCAAGGGGGTTTCTCGGTCGAGGGTGAGTTGTCACATGGCGACTCGACGGGATCGTCCTTGATACGCTCCGGCTCTGCCATGACGCTGGCGGGGCCGACAATCAACAAGACTGCCAATATCAATTTACGCATGACTTTCTCCTTTCATTACGCGAGACGCTAACATCAAAGCCCGAACGGATAAGTCTCAGGCACGCCTGGACGCTGGGCCGTGGGCAGCGGCGTCACTGCGGTGGTTTCATCAAACCAAACATAGGCATCGAACTGCTCGGTAAGCGAGGCCTCTGCATAGTGACTTTGCAGCTCTGATTCAGGCCGGTAGATCACGCCGATAAAGCGCTCCAGACGCGGCTCGCGAAGGCGGCTGCGCAGCACTTCATGCTGCCCTTCGCGCAGATCGAGCAGAAAGCGCGGGATGCCAGCCTGGTGGGCTGCATATTCGTAGCTGTCATCGCGCGATGGCCGCACGCGCATGATTTCCATCTCGCCATCCCAATCGCTTGCGGCGGCGACTGTGCCGGTATGCGTGCCGAATCCGATGAGGGCAGCGCTGCTGCCGAAACGCTCGCGCGCCAGCTGACCGATATTGAGCTCATCGCGCATGATGCCCATCTCGGTGGCAGTGGCGTTGCCGATATGCGAGTTGTGCGCCCACACCACGGCCTTGGCGTCCGGTCCTTGTGCGTCAAGCAGATTGATCAGTGTGTCGAACATGTGGGTATCGCGCAGATTCCAGCTTTGGGCCGAGCCGTAATACATCACGCGGTAATAGCGTTCGGCCGCGGCAATGAGGCGGGCATTCTGCGCGGCATCGAGAAACTGCGTGCCGTCGGCCTGGTCGTATTCGAGCTGTTTTTCCAGCAGCTCGCGCAATTGCGCGATGACGGCTTCTTCACATTGCTCATATTGGCCATTGAGGACAACGCGCCCATAGACCGCCGGATCTTTCTGCCATGGGGTGAGGCAGCCGTAGCGCTCACGCGCAACCCGCGCTGCATCAGGGTCCACGCTGTCGAGATAGCCCAGCACGGCGGCGATAGCGCCGGACAGGTTATACATATCAGGCCGTAGAAGCCGGCGCGGCGCTCCGGCGGCAGGCTCTCGTTATGATTGCGCAGCCATTCGGTGAAGTCCTCGACTTCGGTGTTGCGCCACATCCAGGTAGGGAAGCGGCGAAACGACGGCTGCGAACCGGGTACAGCGGGCCGATGACGCACATAGCGATCTATCATCGCGGCATCAGGCCAGTCAGCCTCGACCGCCACAATGTTGAAACCATGCTTTTCGATCAGCCGCCGGGTGATCAGCGCGCGTGCACGGTAGAACTCGGCGGTGCCGTGGCTGGCTTCGCCCAGCAGCACCACCTTGCAATCGGCGTAACGGCCGAACAGTTGCGCAAAATGTGGATTATCGAACGCGGGCAGCGGTTCTGCTGCCTCACGGATCAAGCCGGCCAGGGTGGATTTGTGTTGTCCGCGAGCTGTCGCCGGACTACTGGCCATACGGCCATCGTCCTCTTGCGACTCGCCCCAGCCATGCTTGCCTATCAGTGGCACAAATCGCACTCCGCCAAGAGATTCTTCAACGAACTCGTTCTCGCCCTTGCGCGTTACTTTCAACAGCTCCTGCGAACGCGAATTCTCGCCTATCGGCATGATGAGCCTGCCGCCTATCGCAAGTTGTTGTCGCCACGGTTCTGGTATGTCTGGGCCGCCTGCCGCAGCGAGGATGACCTCGAACGGCGCTGCTTCGGGCCAGCCCAGCGTGCCATCGCCGGCACGCACTTCGACATTGGCATAACCCAGGCGCGACAATCTTTGCCTTGCGGATTCCGCCAGGCTTTCGTGCCGTTCTATCGTATAAATTTTGTCTGCCATGCCCGCAAGGATGGCCGCGGCATATCCGCTACCGGTGCCAATTTCCAGCACGCGGTCGTGTGGCTTGATCTCGGCTTCCGAAATCATCAGGGCGACGACAAAGGGTTGGGAGATGGTCTGGTCTTCCTCGATGGGCAGCGGCACATCATCGTAGGCAAATTCCTGCAGGTACTCGGGAATGAACATCTCGCGCGGCGTGCTGGACATGGCGTGCAGCAGGCGCTGATCGCGGATGCCGCGATGCACGATTTGCCTCTCTACCATGAGGCGACGACGTTCGGCCAAGTCCTGCATAGTGTTCATGCAAGCAGAATCGCCTGCGGCAATCTGTGGCCTGCGCCACCCATGCGTTTCCGTGCGGTAAAAAGATTGCTGGCGTTAATCCGAAACAATCCGTATAGTGCGGCATCCCTGCGCGAACCAATCTGCGTACGGTCTTAAGTTTCACCCTAATCATTTCTGATTATCCCGCTAGCCTCGATTGGTACTGTTCAAGCCCCACCAGGCAACATTTGGCCGGCACAAGCTTTACCAAACCTGGAGCATTATTTTGTCTATTGAAACAAGCACGACCCCTGGCTTTAACGAGCTCGGGCTGATTGAACCACTGCTGCGCGCGATTAACGATGCCGGCTATACCACCCCTACCCCGATCCAGCTGAAAGCGATCCCGCAGGTACTCAACGGCGGCGATCTTTTGGCTGGTGCGCAAACCGGCACTGGCAAGACCGCCGGTTTCACGCTGCCTATCCTGCAGTTGCTAAGCCAGAAGAAGCCCAGTGGTTCGACCGTCGGCCGCCCGCGCTGCCTGATCCTGACGCCGACGCGCGAACTCGCGGCGCAGGTTGAGGAATCCGTCAAAACCTACGGCAAACACCTGCCCCTGAATTCGTATGTGATTTTCGGCGGGGTGAACATCAACCCGCAAACCTCACGCCTCAAAAAGCCGCTGGATATCCTTGTGGCAACACCGGGCCGTCTGCTGGATCATGTAGGCCAGAAAACCATCGATCTTTCCGGCGTTGAAATCCTGGTGCTGGACGAAGCCGACCGCATGCTGGACATGGGCTTTATCCGCGACATTAAAAAAATCCTCGCACTGCTGCCGAAGCAAAGGCAGAACCTGTTGTTCTCCGCGACCTTCTCCGATGAGATCAAGGCACTGGCCGATGGCCTGCTGCACAACCCTGGCTTCGTGGAAGTGGCACGCCGCAACACGGCATCCGAACTCGTCGAGCAGACTGTGCATATGGTGAGTCAGAAGCAGAAGCGCGACCTCATGAGCCACCTGATTCAAATGCACGACTGGCAACAGGTACTGATTTTTACGCGCACCAAGCATGGCGCGAACCGCCTCGCCGAAAAGCTCGGCAAGGATGGCATCACCGCCGCCGCAATTCATGGCAACAAGAGCCAGGGTGCACGCACCAAGGCGCTGGATGATTTCAAGAAAGGTGCCGTGCGCGTGCTCGTCGCTACTGACATTGCCGCTCGCGGACTGGATATCGATCAGCTGCCGCAAGTGGTGAATTTCGAATTGCCCAATGTGCCAGAAGATTACGTGCACCGCATCGGCCGTACTGGCCGCGCTGGCTCAACCGGCGCTGCGATTTCGCTGGTAGATAACGAAGAACTCAAGCTGCTCAAGGATATCGAGCGCCTGATCAAACGCGAACTGCCCAAGGTGACGGTGGAAGGCTTTGTACCTAACGCCAACCCCGAACCGGAAGCACCACGTCCGCCTAGGCAACAGCAGCGCAGGTCACAAGGTGCGAAACAGCCATCTGCCAGGCCGCAGGGTCAGGGGCGACGCCCATCGCAAGGCGAAGGCCAGCCGCAAGAACAGCGCCAGACTCAAGGTCAGCGTCAGGGACAGGGCCAACGTCAAAAGCAAGGGCAGGGAGAAGGCCAGCGCCAGAACCAGACGCGTGCTGATGCGAATGGCCAAAAGCCTAACGGCCAAAGGAAGAGCGCAAACGGCCAGCAAAGAAATGGCCAGTCTGCCAACAGCCAAGGCAGGAATTCGCAGCGTTCCAATGGCGGCAAACCAGGCAATCGCAACAGCCAGAGAACGAGCGAGGATAAGAACCTGTCCGAAGCAGCTCGCCATCAGGCACAGCCGCAGGACTCATTCATTACCCGGAGTCTCGGCACCATTGGCCGTATCGCCCGTGGGAATTGGGGCAAATAATTAGACTCGCTGGCAGCGAATCGAAGTCTCACCATTTTCTCGGGGTTCACCTGAACTCATGAGAATCTGGGTAGACGCTGACGCTTGCCCCGTGGTCATCAAGGAAATCCTGTTCCGCGCAGCGGAGCGCACCAGGATTGAAACCATTCTGGTTGCCAACAAGCTGCTGCGGGTGCCGCCCTCCCCTCACATCCGTGCGGTACAAGTGCCGGGCGGTTTTGATGTGGCGGATAACGAGATCGTGCAGAAGCTTGAGGCTGGCGATCTCGTTATCACCGCCGATATACCACTTGCGGCGCAGGTCATTGAAAAAGGCGGGCATGCGCTGAACCCGCGTGGCGAGATGTACACCACGCACAACATCAAGGAGCGGCTCGCCATGCGCAACTTCATGGAAGAGCTGCGCAGCAGCGGTGTGGAACTGGGCGGCCCGAACAGTCTGAACAACAGCGACCGTCAGGCATTCGCTGCCGAGCTGGACAAGTTTCTTGCCAGCCACATGCGCCAGAGCGGGCGCTGATTTGCGCACATTGCGTTAATATCCTCCTCGTCCCAACTCAACAATCAGGAACATGGCCGAGCCTCTAGTCGCCCGATACGGGCTGAGCGTGGTGCACACCATCGCCGATGCTATCGCGGCTGTGCATCCTGCATTCAACCGCGAAGCTTTTATTGCGGACTGCTGTGATGGATTCGAAATGTTGGGCCTCATGGATAGAGGCAGGAAGATCGCAAGGACGTTGCGACAGCTCCTGCCCGATGACTACGCAGGCGCTATTGAAATACTGATGAAATCGGTGCCCGAGACACGTATCGAGCATTCCAACATGTCGTCTTTTGTATATCTGCCGCATGTGTATTTCGTCGCGGAATACGGACTCGACCATTTCGACGCTTCCATGGATGCGCAGTACGAACTCACGCAGCGATTCACGGCTGAATTCAGCATCCGCAATTACCTGGAAAAATATCCGGCACAGACATTGGCGCGGCTTGAGAACTGGATCACCGACCCCAGCCCGCATGTCCGGCGTCTGGTTTCGGAAGGCACACGGCCCAGGCTGCCGTGGGCTAAGCGGTTGCCGCAGTTCCAGCAAGACCCTGCCCCTGTCATCCGCCTGCTGGAGCAACTCAAGGATGACGAATCGCTGTATGTGCGACGTTCTGTTGCCAACAATCTCAACGATATCTGGAAAGATCATCCTGATGTGGTAATCGAGGTGGCGCGTACCTGGCTCAAGGATGCGCCCAAGCCGCGCAGGCAATTGGTTCTTCACGCGCTGCGCAATGCGATCAAGCAGGGCAATGTGGAAGTGCTGGAGCTGATTGGCTTCAGGCGCGAACCTGAAGTAGTCATCAGGGATATTGAATTCACGCCTGCTGCAGTAAGGATCGGCCAATCGGTGAGCATCAGTTTTGTCGTGGAAAACCCGGATTCACAGACGCATAACCTGCTGGTTGATGTACAGGTGGGCTATGTCAAGGCAAATGGCGCTCTCCGCAACAAGGTCTTCAAGCTGACTTCCATACAGCTGCAGCCGGGGCAATCCCGCGCATGCAGCCTCACATTGAAACTGCATCAGATGACCACACGTACGCATCATGTCGGTGTGCACCCTGTCGCTGCACTCATCAATGGCAAGCTGCACCCGCTAGGGAATTTCACTATCACGGAATAGCCACGCGCCTAACACGCGCTACCGCGCAGATAGCCCCACGCCGGCTTGTTATCTTGTGAGTTCCCGTCAAGCACCGAAAGGAATTCGCTATGGAACTGGAAGGCTCCTGCCAATGCGGCGCAGTGAAATTCAAACTCAACAGCAGCATCCCCTACCCTTACCAGCGCTGTTACTGCTCCATATGCCGCAAGACGCAAGGCGGCGGCGGATATGCCACGAATATCGGTGGCGATGCCCAAAGCATTCAGGTTGAAGGCCTGGAGCACATCACGATCTACCACGCCAGAGTCCGCAACCCAGGAGAAGATGAAACAGTCAGCGCGGCCGAGCGCTGTTTCTGCAAACACTGCGGCAGCGCTTTGTGGCTATTCAGCCCGGAATGGCCGGAGCTGATTCATCCTTTCGCCTCCGTCATCGATACGCCGTTGCCTGCGCCGCCCGAGATCACGCACATGATGGTGGGCTCAAAAGCATCGTGGGTGGAAATCGACATGAAGCCCGACGACAAGTCTTTCGACGGATATCCGGAAGAATCCCTCGCCGCTTGGCACGAGCGTTTGCACCTCATCAGATAATCACTAGACATCGCAAACCAGCCATATGTCTCGCGGCATACAGAGACGAAGGCCGACATCCTCTATCCTGTGCAATCGAACGTCTTCGGGCGTATTCAGCAATCGCAGAAAAGGATAAAGACATGCATGTGACCTACGATCAGGCCGAGAAGATTATTGATGCAGCCATTGAAAAAGCCACCGAAATCGGTGTGCCTTTCTGTGTGGCCGTGCTGGATTCCGGCGCAAATCTCAAGGCGTTCCGCCGCATGGATGATGCCTGGGTCGGCAGCATAGACGTTGCTATCAAAAAAGCGAAAACCTCATGCTACTTCGCGATGCCCTCCGGCGAGCTCGGCAAGCTCTCACAGCCGGGAGGATCGCTCTTCAGCATCGAGCACTCAAATGAAGGCATGATCACCTTCCCCGGCGGTTTACCCATCGTAGATGATGAAGGCATTCTGGTAGGCGCGATCGGTGTCAGCGGCGGCACAGTTGAGGACGACCACAAGGTTGCCCAGGCCGGCGTGAAAGTTGCGGGTATCTGCGACTTGCCCAAGCACCCATGGCGCACGTAAGACTGCAGCCATGAAGTTTCTTCCGGTCTTCCTGCTTGCCGGTTGCCTGCTCGCGGCTTGCAAGCAGGTACCGGAAGGCATCAAGGTGGTGGATCATGTAGAGCCGCAGAAATACATTGGGAAATGGTATGAAATCGTGCGGCTGGATCATTCTTTCGAGCGCGGACTGAGCAGGTCACCGCCACTTACAACCTACGTGAGGATGGCGGTATCAAGGTAATCAACCGCGGCTACAACCCGGAGAAAAAGGAATGGGAAGAGGCCGAGGGCAAGGCGTATTTCACTGAGCCGCAGCATGCGGACGGCACCTACCCCGGCAAGCTCAAGGTGTCGTTCTTCGGCCCTTTCTACGGCGCTTACAACATCATTGCGCTTGATAAGCCCGCTTATCACTATGTGATGTTGACAGGTGCCGACCGTTCCTACTTCTGGATATTGTCGCGCACGCCGCAGCTGCCCGATCCCATCAAGGCGCAGCTGTTGTCGCAGGCTAAATCAATGGGTTTCGATACCGACAAATTCATCTACGTTGCTCAGTAGGCATGAGCCGCGGAGAATGTACGCTGCAACACGGAAATAGCCCCGCTCTGCGCCTATATTCGCCCCATGGAGCACAGTTCACCATCAGACCCCAACCTCCAGACGTGCATAGACCTCACCACACGTTGCCATCGGACTTGCCTGCAGACTGCGCTCAACCATTGTCTGGAAAAAGGCGAGCAGTATGTGGAGCCGGAACATTTCCGGCTCATGATCAACTGCGCTGAAATATGTCAGGCCTGCACCAACTTCCTGCTGGGCGGTTCTACATTTACCGAAGAGATTTGCACGGTATGTGCGGACATCTGTGAAGCCTGTGCACTGAGCTGCGAGATGATAGGCGACATGGAAGACTGCGTGCGCATCTGCCGCGAATGCTCTGTCAGCTGCCGCAATATCGCACAAGCGGCCGACGCCTAGCCAGTGCATAGCCGGCTAGTAATACCCGTCTGGGGATTCGGCTAATCAATCAGCTAGTTAAGGACAACCTTGCCGTGGGCGCTGGGCTCAGTAGCCGGCGCATTGCCGATGACCAGCGCCTTGGCCAGCTTGAAAAGCTGGAGCATCTTGTTCGCTTCTGTATCCCAGTATTCGGCCGCATGTACCGCAACCTTGATCAGGCATATGTGCGGGTCATCCTCACCTTCCGGGAACCAGGCGCCGATCAGCGGTGACCACATCTTTCTGATCAGGCTGCGATCCCTGACTTCCTCGGCATGGCCGCTGACCGACACATAAAGATTCTCGTCATGACGCACGAAGCTGACATTGACTTCGGAATTGAGCGCAATGTTGTGCGCAATGGATGACTGGTCGGAGGCGAAAAACCACAGCACGCCTTCGTGATCAATCTGCTGGTTAGTCATGGGGTGGCTGACGAGATGGCCGTGCTCGTCGCGGGTGGTGAACATGCCAATGTGGGCACGCTCGATCTTGGGCCAGATAACGGAAGGGCTTTCCTGTGTGGCATACATGTTGTTGTCTCCTTTTCACTTCAAATCACTGAGAGATGCCAGTCCAGCCCTTCCCGCCTTCAAGGTCAGGCTGCGGCTCGCACCTTATTACGCAGACGCTTGCTACCCACCAGACCTGCCAGGCCCAGCAGCATAATTGCGGCTGTCTCCGGCTCGGGCACAGGTGCTGCAAGATGCGCAGAGCTGCTGGCAATGGTCAGGTTCTTGAGACCGGCGACATCCACATACAGCGCATCCGTGGTGATGAAGCAATCGAATGCGGTGCAGCTCGATACCTGACGGTTGGCGATGACCTCGATGCCGAACAGGCTCAGCAGCGTCTGGTTAGGCGCGCCGGTGATTTGGACACTGTTCAGGGCGCTCAGCAGGCCATAGCCGGTCAAACCGACAATCGAGGAATTACCGATGGCGGAGAAGCTGCCGGTATCGCCGGTGACGGATGAGCTTGAGGAAATCAGGTCGAATGAGATACCTGCAAGCTCGGCCACGTTGAAATCAACATCGGCGATGGAGGAGGAAGCTGTGGCGGTTTTGAAGCCGCTGCTGCCATCCACGTTGCTGGAGGCATTGGCATTCAACAGGCCGGTGCTCAGGTTGACCAGGCTGTCGCTCAGGTTGATCGAGCCAATAGACTGTGTATCAGTGCCATTGCCGATGACAGAGGCATAAGGCGCAGGTCCTATCAGCGGGTTATCGAATACGGTCGCCTTGATGACATAGGCGCTGGCATCACCTTCGGTGACCGTTGCACTGGCCGGCACCGCCGTAAAAAGACCAACCGCCACGAAGGCACCGGCGAGGGCATTCAGAATGTTTCTTTTATTCTTCATCGAAATACTCCATATCAATTAATAAGGCTGTGATGCGTAGTGGAAATTGCTCCGACTCCGAATCTACTCAGCCGTATAAGTATTTCTTTGTGCGTTTGCCCACACTTACAAGCGATTCTTCAGAAGAAAGATGAATTCCGGTCATATTCAGTTGAATGCCTACAGTGTTGATGGTCGGCGCATGCGGAGCCGCTTTCGGTGCGTCAACCTACATGGCCGATACAAATGTGGATGAATCAGAGGACGATTTGGACTGCGGACTGGAAACTTACGGAGAGCTCTTACGATGCAGGGTTGCATGCCGAAGGCACACAAATTGGAAGTACGGAAGGGCTTCCTGCCGGCGCCCTTCCGTAGATGCAAACTCAAGCAGCTGCGCGCATCACTTTGCTGCGCAGGCGCTTGCTGCCGACAAGTCCTGCCAGGCCCAGCATCATCAGTGCTGCGGTTTCAGGCTCCGGCACTGGTGCGGCCAGATGTGCCGTACTGCTGGCAATGGTCAGATTCTTCTTGCCCCACACGTCCACATACAGAGCGTCTGTGGTGATGAAGCAATCCGTAGCCGTGCAGGCGGATGTCTGGCGATTGGCGATCACTTCAATGCCGAACAGGTTGAACAGCGTCTGGTTGGCGGCACCTGTGATCACGACGTTATTCAGGCCGGACAACAGACCGAACCCTGCCAGGTTGACGATGGAGGAACTGCCGATTGCCGAGAAACTGCCTGCATCACCGGTCACCGTGGAATTGGATGAGATCAGGTCGAAGGACAGGCCTAGCGCGTGTGCCAGGTTGAGTTCAACATCGGCGATGGATGCAGATGACGTGGCGGTTTTTGATCCTGGTGTGCCGTCAACATTGCTGAATGCGCTGGTGCTCAGCAGGCCTGTACTGAAAATGGAACCGAAGTTCACGCTGGCGATGGAATCAGCATCAGCACCGTTACCGCTCACGGATGAGTATGGTACCGGGCCGAAGAAAGGATCATCGTGAAAAGCGGCCTGGACGACAAAAGCGCTGGCATCACCTTCAGTGACCAAGGCGTGGGCAGGAGAAGCGGCGAGCAGGCCCAGGGCGAGGATGGAACCGTATACGCCATATAGCAGATTTTTAATATTCTTCATTGAAATAACTCCCATCAAGAATTGAAGAGGAAACAAGGGGTGTGCATCGGGGACGGAGAATCCCCGATTCAATGTACCCAAACTCAGCCATAAAATATGTTCGCTGCCTAACTCATGCCCATCTTTTTCCCGGCATGCGCGATGACTTCGACGCCCTGACAAACAGGTAAACTAGCGAAAAGAGGAGAAAAAGATGCGACTGGAAACCTGGGAATTGCTGAGCTATATCGTGACGGTGTTCGGCCTGCCGCTGGCCATTGCCACCTTTATCTGGGAGCAGCGCAAGGAACGCGAAAATGAAGAGGAAGAGGTGTATCAAATGCTGTCAGATGCCTACACCGATTTCCTCAAGCTGGTGATCGACAACCCCGACCTCAAGCTGCGCTCGCAATGCGATATCGACAGCCTCAATGAAGAGCAGCACGAACGCATGTATGTGCTGTTCGAGATTCTCATTTCATTGTTTGAACGCGCTTACCTGCTGGCCTACGACGAGGACATGAAAGGCAAGCAGCTCAGGCGTTGGCGATCCTGGGAAGATTACATGGGTGAATGGTGCGAGCGCGCGGATTTCCGCAAACTGCTGCCGCGACTGCTGCACGGCGAAGACCCGGATTTTTCGGCCTACATCATGAAGCTGGCCGACGGGCACACACTTATTGAATCCGGTCGATGAAGATCGGTAAGGGCAAGGGTTCAGAGAATAGAAACCCTTGTCCGAAATCGCAGCCAGCCTCGAGCAGCACATCTTTCTGCCCTTCTGTTTCTATGCCCTCTGCCACCACCTTGAGGTCCAGCTCGTGCGCCATGGCGATAATGGATCTGGCAATCGCACTGCTGCTGGGATTGACGTCGATATCCTGGATAAAGGATTGGTCGATCTTGAGGTAGTCGATATCGAATTCCTTGAGATAGGCCATGGATGAATAGCCGGTGCCGAAATCATCTATCGCCACCTGGATGCCCGCATCGCGATATTGCAGCAAGGTCTCGATGACCTTCGGGGTCGCATCCACCAGCATGCCTTCTGTGATCTCTACAGAAATCGAGTATTTCTGAATGCCCAGGCTTTTCAGATGGTCGGCCCAGTTGAATTCGCTGCCTGAGCTCTGGAACTGAATAGCTGAACGATTCACGCTAATTTCAAAACCTGTTCCGAATCTCTCGCTGAGCTCCAGCGAAGCAGATGTGGCTTGCCTGAAAACCCAATCCCCTACCTGATTGATGACACCCGACTCTTCCGCCAGCGGGATGAACCTGGTGGGATTGATGGCGCCCATCTGCGGGTGATTCCAGCGCAACAGCGCTTCCGCCTTGGTGATTTTTCCCGTCGCCAGCTCGACGATAGGCTGGTAGACCACCTGGAATTCCTTATGATCCAGCGCCTCGCGCAGCTCCCCAATCAGTTTCAGTCGGGCGAATGCTTCGTCCTGCATGGCCCTGGTGAAGAAGCTGAATTGATTGCGGCCCGATTTTTTGGCGTTGTACATGGCCTGATCGGCATTACGTATCAACGCCTCTGCATTGTCGGCATCGGTAGGGTACAAGGTGATGCCGATGCTGGCCGAGATATTGGCTTCCTCCCCACCCAGGTAAAAACCGGAGGTCAGCGACTGCAGCAGCTTGTTGGAAATTTCCTCCACATGCAGTTGACCCTGGAAGTCAGTCAGGATCACGGTGAACTCATCACCGCCCAGCCGCGCTACGGTATCGGATGCCCTGACACAGCTTGAAATACGACGGGCCGCCTCCACCAGCAGCAAGTCGCCGGTATCGTGCCCCCACAGATCATTGACCTCCTTGAAGCGGTCGAGATCAATGAACAGCAGCGCAACACAATGCCCAAACCGGTCGGCCTTTTTCATCTCCTGCTCCAGCCGGTCGCGGAAAAGCCTGCGGTTGGGGAGATCGGTCAGGTTATCGAAGTTGGCCTCATACCAGATCTTCTGTTCAATGGATTTACTCTCGGAAATATCCGTGACGGTACCCACCATCCTGGCCGGCACACCTCTTTCGTCGTGCTCGACCACAGCACCGCGCGCCAGTACCCATCTCCATCCTCCTTCACCATCGGTCAACCGGTATTCGCAAGCATAGTTCTTGGTGTTTCCTTGCAGATGCTGTTCGACTTTGTCTTCTACATGCGGCAAGTCGTCCGGATGAATCATTTGCCGCCATTCATCACTGCGGATGATTGGCCGCTCTTCGCCATAGCCCAGCCGCTGCGCCCATGGATATGGATAGTAGATATCGTTCGTCAGCAGATTCCAATCCCAGACGCCGTCACCGGAAGCTTCCATCGCCAGCTTCCAGCCTTCATCATGACGTCGCAAGTCATCCTGAATACGCTTGGTCTCGGTAATATCCACCCCCTGGCCGCAGATGCCGGTAACCCTGCCCTCCCTATCGCGGATAGGCTCGTACACCAGGTCCATGTAACGCTGCTCCAACATTCCGTCATTACTGCGGCGCAGCAGTATTGGGACGCCGTGATTTACATAGCGCTGGCCGGTTGAAAATACGACATCGTGCAGCTCGAAAAAACCTTGCAGTGCAACTTCAGGAAAGGTTTCCCGCAAGCTTTTCCCGGTGACATCCCTGCGGCCTACAAGGGTGTAAAACGCCTCGTTGGCCTGTTCAAGAATGTGGTCGGGCCCCTGCGTGAAATAGACAAATCCCGGAGAACGATCGAACAGATGCCGTAGACGGTCCCGTTCCTCGTTGAGGGCCTTGTTTAATTCCTGAATTGCTTGTGCGCGAGTAAATACATTCGCTTCCAGACTGTCGAATTCGCTCTTGTCCTTGAATACGGCCTGAAGCTGATGGCGCATTTTTACCAGCTCGGTCACATCTATTGTCGTATGGCAGATACAGGCCAAATCGCCTTGCTCGTCATAAATGGGTGTGGTTACTGCACTCCAGTAGCGCTCTTCAAAATAGGGTTCGCCGTCTTCCGGGTAAATCTTTATCGGATACCGCTGGATCGCTAGCGTGTCGGCCTTGCGCGTCTCCATCACGCGCGCGAGGGACTTGCGGAAAGCCTCCAGGCCGGTATCGTCAGGGTCTTGGGGATTGGCCTCGAACACATCGAATAGATGACGGCCTATCAGCTGTTCGCGCTTGCGGGAGGAAGACCTGAGAAAGGCATCATTGACGTCCAGAATCACCAGCTCCGGAGATAACAGGTAGCTGCCAATTGAGCAGGTATCAAATACAGCCTTGTAAATGGCAAGTGGGACCATCATGACCACCTAATGAATCATGCCGCCCTGAAGTTATTGAATATTATTTAATTACTATACTCAGGGCCTGCCTTTAGGGTCTGTGCGCGGCACAACCGATGAAGACATAATGGCTGAGCTGCAGCTGGATTGCGGTATTTGATCAGTCCGCGATGGCGACTTGATAGCCTGCTTTGCGCAGACGTTCGATGATGCCGCTTTCACCTGATAGATGCGCGGCACCGACCGCCACAAACAGCCTGCTGTCGACAGCTTTTTCTGCGATATTTTTTGCCATTGTTGCATTACGCTCATCGAGCAGCTTTACGCGCATCTTCTCCCACAGCGAGGGGGGCAGACCGCTGGCGGTGGCCTGCTCATCCACCTTGGCAATCACGGCAGCATCGCCCTCGAGATAGGCGTTCATGAGATCGTCGAAATCGCGTTGCTTCTCCTCCTCGCTGCGCTTGAGTACGGAGCGCAAAATGGTCAACTGCTCCTGCTGGCTCAAATCGTCGAGCAGGGTAAAATGCGCGCGCGCATCTTCGAGGCCGTCAACTTTCTTGCCCAGCTCCTGTGCCTTGGCATACAAGCGGATATCCTGGGTATAAGGCCCGAGGCCCGTCGGCAGGTCGAACAACATGGCCAACAGCCATGGCTTCATGCGTTGCACGACGTCATCCTGCATGGCGTGCATCTCGGTCAATTCCTTGGCCTTGCCCCACTCCGCTTCGCTGAGCACTGCGCGCAAGTCATGACCCGGTAGGAAATACAGCGTAGGGTCTGATGGCGGCAGCGTTTCCATCATGAATACATCGCTAGCTTCCAGCGCCGTGAGCAAGGTGGGCGAAAAATCCGTGACGCGGGCATCGTCCACGTGAATGGTGCCGAACACATGGCTCACCATGCCGTTGGGCGCTTCTATCTTCCACAGCAGACCTGTTTCCGCAGCATGTGAAAGAGATACGAAGCCCAGCAGCAAGGCAGAAAAAAAGCCTCGCAGGAGGCTTTGGAAAGTGAATGCGGTCATGGCAGCCCTTATCTCGCGCGGAATGACTTCTTCGACACTGGCTCAGCCTTTCTGGTTCTGGCCGCATGCCTGGCCGGGTTACCGGATGTATTACGCGCCGCTGTCACCGGCTTGACCGGCAGTGGCTGCCAGGCCGGCACCAGGTGCTTCTTGCCGTTGCCGATGAGGTCTTCGCGTCCCATCTTCTTGAGTGCTTCACGCAGCATGGGCCAGTTGTTGGGGTCGTGGTAGCGGATGAAAGCCTTGTGCAGTCTGCGCACACCGCCAGCCTTGGGGATGGGCACGGCCTCGCTGTCGGGAGTGACCTTGCGTAGCGGGTTCTTGCCGGAGTGATACATGGCAGTCGCCATCGCCATGGGTGTCGGCGTGAAGGTCTGTACCTGATCCAGCTTGAAGTCGTATTTCTTGAGCCACAGCGCCAGATTGAGCATGTCCTCGTCCGTGGTGCCTGGATGCGCGGCAATGAAATACGGAATCAGGTACTGCTCCTTGCCGGCTTCCTTCGAGAAGCGTTCGAACATCTCCTTGAATTTGTCGTAGGCGCCCATGCCCGGCTTCATCATCTTGGAGAGCACGTTCTCTTCACTGTGCTCAGGGGCAATCTTCAGATAGCCCCCGACGTGATGCTGCACCAGCTCCTTGACGTATTCAGGTGAGGTCACGGCGAGGTCGTAACGCAGGCCCGAGCCGACCAGGATTTTCTTCACACCAGGAATTGCGCGCGCTTTGCGATACAGTTGAATAAGCGAGGAATGGTCGGTATTGAGGTTTTCGCAGATGCCCGGATATACGCAGGACAGTTTGCGGCACGCCTTTTCAATCGCCTCTGACTTGCATGCCATGCGATACATGTTGGCTGTCGGTCCGCCGAGGTCGGAGATGATGCCGGTGAAGCCATCCACCTTGTCACGGATTTCCTCAATCTCGTGCAGAATGGACTGCTCCGAGCGGCTTTGGATGATGCGGCCTTCGTGCTCGGTAATCGAACAGAAGGTACAGCCGCCGAAACAGCCGCGCATGATGTTGACTGAAAAGCGGATCATCTCCCACGCCGGAATGCGCGCGTCCTTGTAAGCAGGATGCGGCTTGCGCGCATACGGCAGATCGTAGACGTAGTCCATCTCTTTCGTCGTCAGCGGGATTGGCGGCGGATTGAGCCATACCTCGCGGTCGCCGTGCTTCTGGACGAGAGCTCGCGCGTTGCCGGGGTTGGATTCCAGATGCAGCACGCGCGAAGCGTGGGCGTACATCACGGGATTGTTCGCGACTTCTTCATAAGCCGGCAGGCGAACTACCTGCCTTTCGCGCGGCGTTTTTTCCTTGCGCACGATCTGAATCTGGCTCACACCGGGCGGCAACACATCAGCGCTGCCGAGTTTGCTGTCTGTTTCACAAGAAGACCCAGCACCCATTTTCATTTCATAGGGATCAGAGTGCGCTTCCACCTTGCCGGGGCGGTCGAGACGCGTGGAGTCGACTTCCATCCAGTCCTCGGGAATGCTTTTTCTTAAATATGCAGTGCCGCGGATATCGGTAATCTCGCTGATCTTTTCGCCTTTGGCGATGCGGTGCGTAAGCTCGACCAATGCGCGTTCGGCATTGCCGTAAATGAGAATGTCGGCCTTGGAATCCACCAGCACGGAGCGGCGCACCTTGTCCGACCAGTAGTCGTAATGCGCGATACGGCGTAGCGACGCCTCGATGCTGCCGACGACCAGCGGCACGTCCGAATAGGCTTCGCGGCAGCGCTGCGAATAGACAAGCACAGCACGGTCCGGCCGCTTGCCGGCTTCGGCATTGGGCGTGTAGGCGTCGTCAGAACGGATCTTGCGGTCGGCAGTGTAGCGATTGACCAGCGAATCCATGTTGCCCGCGGTCACGCCGAAATACAGGTTGGGTTTGCCCAGCGCCTTGAAGGCATCGGCAGATTGCCAATCAGGCTGGCTGATGATGCCCACGCGGAAGCCCTGGGCTTCCAGCAAGCGGCCGACCAATGCCATGCCAAAGCTGGGATGGTCGATATAGGCATCGCCCGTGACAAGGATGATGTCGCAGGAATCCCAGCCGAGCGCATCCATCTCGGCGCGGCTCATGGGCAATATGGGCGCGGGACCGAAACGCTTCGCCCAGTATGGGCGATAGTTATTGATAGGACGTGGTGTTTCCATGGAGGCGCGCATTCTACCCCAAACAGGGGAAATTCTCTTTAGTTATCACAACTTATCTTGTACTAATCCATAGACAATTGTGGGAAGATGCAGGTTCGCTGTAGCTGGAGGGGGCTACACAGATGAAGCAGAGAATCACCATCATTCAACGATTTCTACTGCCGGTTGCCTTGCTGGTCATTGCGAGCGCGGTGATACTGGCCGAGCGGGAAACATTCCAGCAGATGCGCATGATCGAGCATCAGGCACATCAGGAAACCGCGGCGCTCATCCGCCTCCTCAACACCACCGAATCTTTGGTCATGGACCGCGTGGCTGCCTCTTTAAGTCTACTCGAAGAGCGCGGCAATGCAGTCGGTAAACCCTCTATCCAGGGCAGGGCTGTGGCGGGCAACCATGTCGTGCCCAATTTGCTGCTCGGCAAGGAACCGCAGTCCAACCGTTTCAACCTCGTGGACGGCATTGTTGCGCATTTCGGCGGCAGCGCCACTTTGTTTGTCAGATCGCAGGACACCTTTGTCCGTATCTCCACCAGCCTGCGCCACACCGACGGCACCCGTGCTGTGGGCACCGTGCTCGATCCGCAGGGTAAGGCTCTGGCAGCTTTATTGGAAGGCGAGGCTTTTTACGGGGTGGTGGATATCTTGGGTGAACCTTACATCACGGGCTATGAGCCCATGCGTGACGGCGCGGGCAACATCATAGGCGCCTGGTATGTGGGCTATCAGGTGGATATACAGGTGCTGCGCGAGGCGGTGGAAGAAACGCGTTATCTCAAGAGCGGTTTTTCGGCCGTGCTCGATGACAAGGACAAGATTCGGTTTCTTTCCAGACATGCTGACCCTGCAAATGCAGAGCGCGTGCTTGCGCGCAAACCGTCCGACTGGGTGGTCATCAGCCAGCATATTCCAGAGTGGAATTTTCACGTGGTCACGGCCTACCCTCGCAGCGAAGCCCGCATGGCTGGCCTTACCGGCTCGATTTACCTGATCCTGCTGGGCGGCCTGCTCGGCGTGGCGCTCATTGTCATGATCGTTTCGCAATTGCGCCGCCTGGTGCTCAGGCCGCTGGGCGGCGACCCGGCTGTGGCCATCGATCTTGTGCATCGCACTTCAATGGGGGATCTCAAGGACGATGAACAGGTGCAAGCCGAAATCGGCACATTGATGGCCGACATCCTCACCATGCGCCATAACTTGCGCGTGATGATGAATACGTTGGGGAAAAATTCGGAACGGCTCGCGCTGTCAGCCAGCGTATTCGAATATGCACATGAAGGCATATTCATTACCGGCCCCGACACCCGCGTCATTGATGTGAATCCGGCCTTCATCCAACTGACCGGGTATTCGCGCGAAGAAGCCCTGGAGCGCACCCCTGAAGAATTAGGCTTTTACCACCAGGAACCGGAATTCTTCCAGCGTCTGTGGCGCATACCGATACCCTCCGAACAGTGGCGCGGCGAAGCCTGGAACAGGCGCAAGGATGGCAGGACCTTTTTTGGCCGGCTGGATCTGTTTGCCGTGCGCAGCATGTCGCAGGAGATCAGTCACTATGTAGGCATCTGTTCCGACATGACGCTGCTCAAGGAACAGCAGCAGCATCTGGAACGCATGGCCTATCACGATCCGCTGACCCAACTCCCGAACCGTACGCTGTTTTTCGACTCGCTCAACCAGGCGCTCGCCAGGACCCGGCGCAAGAATGAATTGCTGGCAATCTGCTACCTCGATCTCGACAAGTTCAAACCGGTCAATGACTCCATGGGACACAAAGCCGGCGATCAGCTGCTTATCCAGATGTCGGAACGGATTCGCAATACCTTGCGCGCGCATGATGTGGTGGCGCGTCTCGGCGGGGATGAATTCGCGCTGTTATTAAACGGGCTGGAATCGCCTGAAGAGGCTCGCCATACGCTTGAGCGCCTGCTGTTGGTGGTCGGAGAACCTTACGAACTGGGCGGCATGATGACCCATGTCAAAGCCAGCATCGGCTACACCCTTTACCCCACGGACGACTCCCACCTGGATGAGCTGGTGCAGCATGCGGACAAGGCCATGTACCGATCAAAACTCAATGGCGGCAATAATTACCATCTGTATAACGATGCCGATGACAGCCTCATACGCATGCCGAGGAATGACTAGCCAGATCTGAGGCTGTGTTTGACCATGGCGCGACTTATACTGCCGCAATAAACTAAACCCAAGCTCTTGTTGTCAGCATGACCATGACCCAACATCATCTCGCCATCGAAGGCATGCGCTGTGCAGGCTGCGTTTCCGCAGTGGAGAAAGCCTTGGCCAACGTACCCGGCGTTGCCACTGCGAACGTCAATTTCGCCCAGCATACCGCCATGATCGAAGGCGATGCGCAACCGGATGACCTCATCAAGGCCGTAAACGCAGCCGGCTATAAAGCCAGTGAAATTGTTGATGAAACGGATGTCGGCGACGCTCGGCAAGCAATCGAGCTGGAACATTACAAAAAGCTGCTGCATAAATCCTGGTTTGCACTGGCCGTCGCCGTATCGGCACTGGCATTCGGTTTCCCAGCCATGCTAGGCGGCACCATGCCGCACGCATTAATGCAGCCTGCTTCGTATGCGCTGCTGGTGCTCACGCTTGTTGTCATGCTGTATTCAGGTCCGCAGTTTTTCATAGGCGCCTGGAAATCCCTGCGCAACCGCACCGCCACCATGGACACGCTGATCGCGGTCGGCATTGGTGCGGCCTGGGGCTATTCGGTAGTGGCCACATTCGCCCCTGATCTCTTTCCTGCAGATACGGCCGAACCATTCTGGGATGTGATTGCTGTCGTCATTGGTCTTGTCGTGCTGGGCCAGGCGCTGGAAATGCGTGCCCGCGGCAGGACATCGGAAGCGGTTCAGCGCCTGATAGGCCTCAGACCGAAAACTGCCCGTATTGTGCGTGACGACCAGGAGATCGACATCCCACTGGAGCAGGTACGCGTGGGCGATATCTTGCGGGTACGGCCTGGTGAAAAGATCGCGGTAGATGGCGTGATCATTGATGGCCATTCCACGGTGGATGCATCCATGCTGACCGGCGAACCCATGCCGCAGGAAAAGGCTGTCGGCGATGCAGTGGCAGGCGGCACCATCAACAAGGCCGGCAGCTTCCTGTTCACTGCAACACGGGTAGGCAAGGATACTGCGCTTGCGCGCATTGTTGACATGGTGCGGCAGGCGCAAGGCGCGAAACCGGCAATCGGACGTCTGGCAGACAGGATAGCCGCCTACTTTGTGCCCGTCGTACTCATTATTGCGGTGCTGACCTTCATCGTCTGGTACAACATCGCCGACGATTTCGGCATGTCGCAGCTGAGCTTCGCCATGGTCACCGCCATTACCGTGCTGGTCATCGCCTGCCCCTGCGCGTTAGGGCTGGCGACACCGATGTCGGTCATGGTCGGTGTGGGCAGGGCAGCCGAATACGGCATACTTATTCGTAACGGGAATGCATTGCAGCAGGCCGGTAAACTGACCTGCATGGTGCTCGACAAGACCGGCACCGTTACGCAAGGCAAACCGGCGGTAACAGCCATCATCACGGCACCCGGATGGCGTGAGGATGAGGTGTTGAGAATGGCCGCCAGCCTGGAGACCGGCTCTGAGCATCCATTGGCGGAGGCTGTTATGGCAGCAGCCAGCGCGCAGGGCATCTCTGCTGAAAGTATTGAGCAATTCCAGGCGGTCGCCGGTCACGGTGTACAAGGGATCATGGAAGGCAAAATGGTACGGCTGGGCAATCCGCGTTTCATGCAGGTGAATGGTATTGATACCAGCGCCTTGCAGGCACAGGCTGAAGAACTGGCGGGCAAAGGCGCCACGCCGACTTATCTGGCCGCCGATGACAAATTCGCGGGCATCATCGCACTGGCAGACCCCATCAAGGCCGCCTCCAAAGAGGCTATCCAGAAGCTCAGGCAGCTCGGACTCAGAATCGTCATGCTCACCGGCGACAATGCCACCACTGCCAGAGCTGTTGCGGCACAAGTTGGCATAGACGAGGTATTCGCCGACGTATTGCCGGAGGACAAGGACAAGAAAATCAGCGAGCTTTCATCTCGCGGCGAAGTAGTCGGGATGGTGGGTGACGGCATCAACGATGCGCCGGCGCTGGCGCGCGCTGATGTCGGCTTTGCCATTGGCACCGGGACGGATATCGCCGTTGAATCTGCCGACATCACGCTGATGTCCGGCTCGCTGCATGGTGTAGCAAATGCCATCGCCATTTCACGCGCAACAGTGCGCAACATCAAGCAGAACCTGTTCGGCGCATTTGTGTATAACGTGCTCGGCATTCCGATAGCCGCCGGCCTCTTCTATCCATTTTTCGGCCTGCTGCTCGACCCGATGATTGCGGGCGCAGCCATGGCCATGTCTTCGGTAACGGTCGTCAGCAACGCCGCTCGTTTGCGCTGGTTCAAGCCATGAAGGTCAGTCGCTGTTGTCGGCATCGTTCCGGAAGTCTTGAAAGGTTTGCCAAGTGATCCCCTGGCTCGACAGGCAAACGCCTTTCCCACCGGTCGAGGCTGCGCTCGCAGAGCCCAATGGTTTGCTGGCTGCCGGCGACGATCTGTCCGCCGAGCGGCTGCTGCAGGCATACCGCAAAGGCATATTCCCGTGGTTCAGTGAAGGTCAGCCCGTTTTATGGTGGAGCCCGGATCCGCGCATGGTGCTGATTCCAGCGGAGCTGCGGATTTCACGCTCGCTGGCAAAACGCTTGCGCAAGCGCGACTATGAGATCAGGTTCGATACCGCATTCAGTGATGTCATGCTGGCCTGCGCCAGCGTGCCGCGTGCTGGTCAGCATGGCACCTGGATTACGCCGGTCATGCTCGAGGCTTATTGCGGCCTGCATGAACTCGGCTACGCCCATAGCGTCGAAACATGGATAGAGGGGCGACTGGCAGGCGGGATTTACGGAGTCGCCATTGGGCACATGTTTTATGGAGAATCCATGTTCCACCATGTTACGGATGCTTCAAAAATCGCCCTTACCTATCTCATGCGCCATCTGCAGCAGAATGGATTTGGCATGATGGACTGCCAGATGAAAACCAGTCATCTGGCTTCGCTGGGTGGCCGGGAGATTCCGCGCAAGGACTTTTCCTGGCAGCTGGCGGAGTTGATAAACTTGCCTCAACCTCCGGGAAAATGGATGTACACAGGAAATGACGCTACCGACTGATCCGCCTCTGCAGAAGCTGCAGTTTTATGCGACTACGCCGTATATGTGCGGCTATCTAGATGGCGTCATGGCGCAGTCGCTGATTGCAGCGCCGCATCACCTGATCGATGCACGCACTTACAGCGGCCTGATCCAGCTCGGCTTCCGGCGCAGCGGAAGATTTGCCTATCGCCCGCACTGCGATC
>Ga0196976_1000055_pt1 | contig 72743 bp, 69 predicted proteins | sample S3v_513CmetaG_FD_148644 | JGI IMG/M metagenome (GOLD analysis project Ga0196976, IMG submission 148644) | Soil microbial communities from Anza Borrego desert, Southern California, United States - S3+v_5-13C | ecosystem: Environmental > Terrestrial > Soil > Desert | place: USA: California...
CGGCCCAGTCATCGTCGACCTCGATCTCGTCGACGATCGAACGGTTGGTTTCGACTTCCGTCGTATGCCAGCCGGCGTCAATCGCGCCGTACCAGCCGTTCGGATCGGCAGACGCAGCGCCGGCCGAAAACAGCCCGGCCAGCGCGACGCCAGCTAATAGCTTGACCTTCATGATATCCCTCACACTCAAGGTTGCCCGAATGCCCACGCTTTACACGGGACGCTCCGGAGCCGAACGGCAATGTACGGTTCCGGTTCCTCGTTTTCGCTCGGAATGCGGCGACTGTGGCGCCATTCCAACACATTCTCGCAGGGGCTGTCTCAAGCCGGGACGCCTGCTAGGAGGTCTGGCGCATCAAGGAGCAGACGGATGGCGATGAGGTTCGACGGTCGGGTGGCGATCGTAACGGGGGCCGGCGGCGGTCTGGGGCGCGAACATGCGCTGGCGCTGGCGAAGCGCGGCGCACGGGTGGTGGTCAACGATCTGGGTGGCGCCCGGGACGGGTCCGGCGCCTCGGCGACCGCCGCGGAGACCGTGGTGGCCGAGATCGAGGCCGCCGGCGGCGAGGCCATGGCCAACGCCGCCTCGGTGACCGACTGCGCGGCGGTCCAGGCCATGGTCGACGCCGCCATGGCCAGATGGGGCCGGGTCGACATCCTGGTCAACAATGCCGGGGTGTTGCGCGACAAGACCTTCGCCAAGATGGATCTGGACGATTTCCGTTTCGTCATCGACGTCCACCTGATGGGGGCGGTCAATTGCACCAAGGCCGTCTGGGACATCATGCGCGAAGCCAATTACGGCCGCATCGTGATGACCACCTCGTCCTCGGGCCTGTACGGCAATTTCGGCCAGTCCAACTATGGCGCGGCCAAGATGGCGCTGGTCGGCCTGATGCAGACGCTGTCGATCGAGGGTGCGAAGAACGACATCCGGGTCAACTGCCTCGCCCCGACCGCCCACACCCGCATGACCGAGGATCTCGGCGCGCGCCTGCCGCTGGAGCTGCTCGGACCCGAGATGGTCACGCCGGGCCTGCTTCATCTGGTCAGCGAAGACGCGCCCAGCCGGTGCATCCTCGCCGCCGGCGCGGGCGGCTTCGAGCGCGCCTATGTGACCCTGACCCAGGGCGCATGGATCGCCGGCGAGGACGCGCCGGAACAGGTGGCGGCGCGCTTCGCCGAAATCTCGGACCGGAGCGGCGAGATCGTCCCGGATATGGGCGCGGCGCAGGGTTTCACCGAACTGACCAAGGCCCAGGCCGCACACAAGGCTTGACCCTTGCCTTGACGTGGCGGCAGGACGCTAACCTGCAGTCGAACATCTGGAGAGTCCCATGCGTGAAGCGGTTATCGTGTCGACGGCCCGCACCCCGATCGGCCGCGCCTACCGGGGCGCGTTCAACGACACCCAGCCGCAGCAGCTGGGCGCCCACGCCGTGCGTCACGCCGTGCAGCGCGCCGGCCTGGACCCGGCCGAAATCGAGGACGTGGTCATGGGGGCGGCCATGCAGCAGGGGCCGACGGCGCCGAACATCGCCCGCCAGGTCGCCCTCGCCGCGGGCCTGCCGGCGACCACGGCCGGCATGAGCCTCGACCGGCAGTGCGCCTCCGGCCTGATGGCCATCGCCACGGCCGCGAAACAGGTCGTCCACGACCGTCAGGTCGTCGCCGTCGGCGGCGGGCTGGAGTCGATTTCGCTGGTCCAGAACCAGCACATGAACCTGTACCGGATGAAGGACGAGGCGCTGCTCAGACTGCATCCGCACGTCTACATGGCCATGCTGGAGACCGCCGAGGTTGTCGCGGCGCGTTACGGCGTCAGCCGCGAGGCGCAGGACGAGTACGCCCTGCAGTCCCAGCAGCGCACCGCCGCCGCCCAGGCCGAGGGCCGTCTCGACGCCGAGATCGTGCCGATGACCACCACCATGCAGGTCGTCGACAAGGCCACCGGTCAGGCGTCGGCGAAGGAGGTGACCCTCTCGAAGGACGAGGGCAACCGCCCGGACACCACGCTGGAAGGCCTGTCTTCGCTGAAGCCCGTGTTCGGCGGCGGCGAGGAGATCGAGCAGGGCCGCTTCATCACCGCCGGCAACGCCTCCCAGCTTTCGGACGGAGCCTCAGCCAGCGTGCTGATGGATGCGAAGGAGGCGGAGCGCCGCGGTCTCCAGCCGTTGGGCGCCTTCCGCGGCATGGCCGTGGCCGGGTGCGAGCCTGACGAGATGGGCATCGGTCCGGTCTTCGCCGTTCCCCGCCTGCTGGAACGCCACGGCCTGACCGTGGACGATATCGGCATCTGGGAACTGAACGAGGCCTTCGCCGTGCAGGTGCTCTACTGCCGCGACTTGCTCGGCATTCCCAATGACCGCCTCAATGTCTCCGGCGGCGCCATCTCGATCGGCCACCCCTACGGCATGTCGGGCGCCCGGATGACCGGCCATGTCCTGATCGAGGGCAAGCGGCGCGGCGCGAAATACGGCGTCGTGACCATGTGCGTCGGCGGCGGCATGGGCGCGGCGGGTCTTATCGAAATCTACTGACCGGTCAGCCGCGCCCATCCCTGACAAGAAGTCGACCCGCTCTGCGGTTCGGCGGCGGCGCGGCGGGTCTGTTCGAAATCTACTGAGGCCGGGGCGCCGGTCCGTCGCAGCCGCGGCCCCGGCGCTCCGCCTCCATCGCCGTCTGCCAGCGCGCTCTCAGCACCGCCGGCCGGCCCGGATAACGGTCCTCCAGGAACTCCGCCTCGACCACCCGGTCGGTGCGGAAGGTGCGGAAGTCGTTGCGCATCTCGCACCAGCCGACCAGCAGCCGGGTGGTTTCGCGGTAGCCGATCAGGAACGGCCAGATGACGCGCCGGCTCTCGCGCTCCTGTTCGTCGCGGTAGTCCAGCCTCAGCTTGCGCCCGGCGTGGATCCAGGCGCGCACCCGCGACATGTCCAGCGTCTCGGCCTTGACGTTCCAGGCCGGCGGCGTCGCCACCGCCGGCTCCAGCACGACGGGCCGCAGCCGCTCCGGCACCGTGGCGGCGATCTTGGCCACCAGATCACGGGCGGCCCGCGCCAGCGCCGGATCGGCCCGGCCGGCGACCCACTGGGCCCCCAGCACCGCCGCCTCGATCTCGTCGGAGGTCAGCATCAGCGGCGGCAGGTCGAAACCGCCTTCCAGCACATAGCCTAGGCCCGCCTCACCCCGGATCGGGACCCGCTGGCCCATCAGGGTGGCGATGTCGCGGTAGATGGTCCGCTTCGACGTCTCCAGCTCCGCCGCGATGGCATCGGCCGTCAGCGGTCTCGACGACCGCCGCAGCACCTGGATGATCTGGAACAGCCTGTCCGCGCGTCTCATTCCGCCAGTCTTGTGTACGCCTGCTGACAGCATGGTGGCAGCAGGGTGGCAGTAGTCAATCTCATCGGCGCGGCGAGGGGCCGCCCATTCCCGGAGGTTGATCATGCTGACCCTGTTCCACGCCCCCTGGTCGCGGTCGTCGCGTCTGGTCTGGTTGCTCGAGGAAATCGGCGCGCCCTACGACATCTGCTACTGCGACATCGCCCGGGCGGACGGCTCCGGCGCCCGCGACCCGCGCAATCCGCATCCCGACGGCAAGGTCCCGGCCTTGCTGCACGGCGACGCCTTGGTGACGGAGTCTGCCGCCATCGCCCAGTATCTGACGGACCTCCTGCCTGAGGCCGGGCTCGGCGCCCCCGTCGGCTCGCCCGAACGGGCGGCCTATGTGACGTGGCTGGCGTGGATCGCCGGTGAGATGGAGCCCGCCCTGTGGTCGAAGATCAGCGGCTCGATCGAGGGCGACGCCCAGGCCCTGGCCCGCTATGACGCCGTGGTCGCCCGCCTGTTCACGGCGCTGGAGCGCGGCCCGTACCTGATGGGCCAGAGGTTCACCGCCGTCGACGTCATGGCCGGCAGCGCCCTTGCCTGGGCCCGGGACCACGTCCCGGCCAGCGCCACGGTCGACGCCTGGCTGGAGCGGATTCTCGACCGGCCGGCCAATGCCGTGGCCGCGACGAAGGACGGGACGCCGCCGGCGCTGGCGCAGGTCGCCTGAGGCGGATCAGGCCGCGTTGACGGCGTCGCTCGCGGCGCTGTCGGCCGGCTTCTCCACGGCCCGCAAGGTGGCCACGAAATCGTTGCGCCAGACGCCGACGTCCGTGTCCTGCACCACCTGCATCAGGCACTCCCATTTCCGCTTGCGCTCGGCCAGCGGCATGGTCAGGGCCCGCTTGATGGCGTCCGCCACCTCTTCGCGGCTGAACGGATTGACCAGCAGCGCCTCGCCCATCTGTTCGGCCGCCCCGGCGAACCGCGACAGCACCAGCACCCCCGGATCGTCCGGGTTTTGCGCCGCCACATACTCCTTGGCGACCAGGTTCATGCCGTCGCGCAGCGGCGTCACCAGCCCGACCTTGGCGGCGCGGTAGATGCCCGCCAGCTGGTCGCGCCGGTAGGTCCGGTTCAGGTAGCGGACCGGCTGCCAGTCCATGTCGGCGTATTCGCCGTTGACGCGGCCGGCCAGGGCGTCGAGCCGGGCGCGGATGTCCTGGTAGGTGTCGACGTCGTCGCGGCTGATCGGGGTCACCTGCAGCAGGAACACCTCGCCGCGCATGTCGGGGTTGTCCGCCAGGAACTGTTCGAAGCCGAGCAGCCGCTCCTCCAGCCCCTTGGAATAGTCCAGCCGGTCGACCCCGACGATCATCGAGCGGAAGGCCGACGACGCCGCCATCCGGTCGTAGGTGCGCGCGCCGAAAGTCGAGTTGCGCGCGGCGAGGAAGGCCTCGACATCGATGCCAATCGGGAACACGCCCGTCTGGACCGTCTTGCCGAAGGCCTCCAGCGCGTCGTTGGGCAGCAGCCGTCCGTGCACGCTCGGCTCCGAGGCGACATAGTCCCTGAACAGGTCCAGCCACTCCCGCGTCTGGAAACCGATCAGGTCATAGTCGAACATCGATTCCACCAGCCGCCGGTGATGGGGCAGGGTCACCAGCAGCTGCCGCGCCGGCCACGGCGTGTGCAGGAAGAAGCCGATCCGGTTCCTCACCCCCAGCCGGCGCAGATCCCGGGCCAGCGGGATCATGTGGTAGTCGTGGATCCAGATCAGGTCATCCGCTTCAAGCAGGGGCGCCAGCACCTCCGCAAAGCGGGCGTTGGTGCGCTCGTAGCCCTCGCCGTACGACCGTTCGTAGGACGCCAGGTCGGTGCGGTGGTGAAACAGCGGCCACAGCGTCTTGTTGGCGTAGCCGTTGTAGTATTCCTCGACGTCCTGGGCCTCGAGATCGACGAGGGCGACGGTGACCCCGGCCCGGTCCTCGACCTTGGCTTCCGGCACGAAGCTCTCGACGGTCTCGCCCGACCAGCCGAACCACAGGCCGTCATACTTCCGCAGCGCCGCCGACAGGGCCATGGCGAGCCCGCCCGCCGACCCGGCCCCCGGATCCTTGGGGGCCGAAACACGATTGGAAACAACGATCAACCGGCTCATGGCGTGCAAACGCCTCCCACCGGCCCAAGGTCGCAACGCAATGTCGTGAAACCGCTCATCGGGCGTCCGTCCACGACCGGCTCAGCAGCACCGCGCAGTTGATGATGCCGACGAGCGAGTAGGTCTGCGGGTAGTTGCCCCACAGCTCATTGTCGCCCAGCGAGATGTCCTCCGACAGCAGCCCCGCGTGGGTGCGCCGGCTCAGCATCTCGGCGAAGATTTCCCGCGCCTCCTCGACACGACCGTTCTGGTGCAGGGCCTCGATGAACCAGAAGGTGCAGAAGTTGAACGCCGTCTCCGGTTCCCCGAAGTCGTCCGCCTCGACGTAGCGGAACAGGTAGGGGCCCTTCTTCAGGTCACGCTCGATGGCCTCGAAGGTCTTGACCTGCCGCGGGTCCAGCGCATCGAGGAAGCCGAGGTCGGTCAGCTGCAGCAGCGAGGCGTCCAGCTCGCGGTTCCCGAAGCTGGCGGCGAACCGGCCCTCGTCCGGCAGATAGGCTTCCGCCTCGATCCGCTCGCGGATCGCTGTCGCCCGTTCGCGCCACAGGCCCGCCCGCTCGGGCAGGCCGAGATGCTCCGCCGCCTTGGCGAGACGGTCGCAGGCGGCCCAGCACATCACCGACGAATAGGTGTGCACCCGGGCGATGGTGCGGAACTCCCACAGGCCGGCGTCGACCTGGTCGTGCATGGCGAAGGCGCGCTCGCCGACCTTCTCCAGCGCATAGAAGTCGTCGATCGTACCCGGGCGCAGCAGCCGCTGGTCATAGAAGGCCTGCACCAGCGGCAGAACGATCTGGCCATAGACGTCGTGCTGCAGGTGTTCGTGCGCCTGGTTGCCGATGCGCACCGGCTTCATGCCGCGATAGCCCTCGACGCTCTCGATGATCCGCTCGCCGATGCCCGGCTCCAGCCCGACCCCATAGACCGGCTGCACATGACCGCCCGCCGAGTTGTCGACGAGGTTGCGCAGATAGCTGAGGTAGTTCTCGAGGATGTCCACCGCGCCCAGCCGGTTCAGCGCCCGCACCACATAATAGGCGTCGCGGATCCAGCAGTAGCGGTAGTCCCAGTTGCGCCCGCTCTCCGGGAACTCGGGCACCGACGTGGTCAGCGCCGCCACGATCGCCCCCGTCTCCTCGTAGGCGCACAGTTTCAGGGTGATGGCGGCGCGGATGACCGCCTCCTGCCAGTCCAGCGGCAGATACAGGGTGCGGACCCAGTCCTGCCAATAGGCGATGGTGCGGTCGAGGGCGGCCGCCACCCCCGGCCCGACGTCCTGGTCGTAGCCCTCGTCCGGCCCCAGGAAGAAGGCGTGCGGCCGCTCCAGCCGGAACACCCGCTCGTTGAGGACATGCGACACCGGGCAGTCCGTCGTCAGTCGGAAGGTCACGTCGGTGCACAGATAGCGGATGTGGTTCGAACCGCTGGTGCGCTCCGCCGGCCGCGCGCCCCAGTCGGCCGAGGGCCGCAGCCGCACCCGGATGCGGGGCGAGCCGTTCAGCGGCCGCACCACCCGGGCGAAGGCGAGCGGGCGATAGATCCGGCTGTGTTTGGGGTGGCGCGGGGCGAAGTCGAGAATCTCGACCGAGGCCCCGTCCTCGGCCGTCAGCACCGTCCTCACCACCGGCGTATTGCGGACGTAATCCTGCGAGACCTGCGTCTGCCCCTCCAGCACGATGTCCCAGAAGCCGTGGCCGGGGTCGTCCCCGTCCATCAGGGCCGAGAACACCGGGTCCCCGTCGACCCTCGGCGCGCAGGCCCAGACGTAGCGGCCGCCGCGGTCGATCAGGGCCGAGATCGAACAGTTGCCGATCGGGGCGAGGTCCAGATTGGCGGTCATGCGCTCTCCTCGACGGCGTTCAGCCAGGCCAGCACGGCCTCCACGTCGGGCAGGCCGTAGCGGGCGGCGGTCTCCCGGGGCGAGCCGACCAGCACGCCGAACCCGCCCAGGGCCTCGGCGGCGCGAAAGCCGTCCTCGTCCGTCAGATCATCGCCCAGCATGACTGGAACGGCTCCGGCGAACGGAGGCTCCCGCATGAAGGCGGTGAGGGCGGTGCCCTTGCTGGTTCCCGGCGTCTTCAGCTCCACGACCAGATTGCCGGCCTGCAGCGTCAACCCGGTCCGGGCGGCCAGCCGACGGGCCAGCGTCATGGCCGCCTCCGCCTCGCCCGGCGCGCCGCGAAAATGCAGACCGGCCGACACCGCCTTGTCCTCGACGATGATGCCGGGCCGCGTGCGGGCGAAGGCTTCGAACGCGGCGACGGCGTCCCGCACCTCCGGCGCGGCCTCGGCCCGGTGCAGCGAGCCGTCCGCGCGACGGCGCTCCAAGCCGTGCACGCCCGACGCCGAGGCGGCGCTGGCCTCGGCGATGCGGTCGATCTCGGCGATGGTCCGGCCGCTGATGATGGCGACCCGATGATCCAGCCGGTCCGCGACGGCCCTCAACGCCGCCGTCCGTTCCGGATGAGGCAGGACGGCGTCGGGCGTCTCGGCCAGCGGGGCCAGCACCCCGTCCATGTCGAGGAACAGGGCGGGGCGGGGCAGGCGGCTCGGAGGGGGCGGCAGATGCGACGCGGCTTCGAGCGGCGCGGGCGCGCCGTCGGCGATCAGGTTTGAGGTTCGCATGGCTCCTTCTAACGCAGTCCTGCGGCAAAGGTTGACCCCGGTGGGGCATTTTCTCGCATCGCAGCAATCTTCGACACCGGCCCGGGAGATTGTGAATCTCCGCCCGATGCGCCACATCGCGGGGATGAGCGACGCTGCACGACCTGTCCTGTCCGCCGATCCCGCCGCCATGACCGCCCGCGCCCGCGAGGTCATCCGTCTCAACGTCGAGGCGCTTCAGGCGCTTGAGGCCGGCCTCGACGACAGCCTCGGCAGGGCCTGCGACATCATCCTGTCCCGACCCGGCTATGTCGTCGTCACCGGCATGGGCAAGTCGGGCCACATCGGCGGCAAGATCGCCGCCACCTTGGCCTCGACCGGCACCAACGCCTTCTTCGTCCACCCGGCCGAGATGAGCCACGGCGACCTCGGCATGCTGCGCAAGGACGTCACCCTGCTGGCCATCTCCAACTCGGGCGAGAGCCGCGAGTTGCGCGACCCGCTGATCTTCTGCCAGCGCGAAGGCATACCGGTCATCGGGCTGACTCAGCGACCGAACAGCTTCCTCGGCCGCTCCTCCGCCGTCTGCCTGACCCTGCCGCAGGTCGCCGAGGCCTGCCCCAATGGCCTCGCCCCCACCACCTCCACCCTCATGACCCTGGCCATGGGCGACGCCCTTGCCATGGTGCTGATGGACCGCCGCGGCTTCACCGCCGAGGACTTCGGCATGCACCACCCCGGCGGCAAGCTGGGCATGAGCCTGCAGAGCGTCCGCGACTGGATGGGCGACCGCCCGCCCGCGCCGGCGACCGTGCCGCTGACCGCCGGCTTCGCCGAGGTGGTCTCCGCCATCACCGAGGGCCGCAAGGGCGCCGTCGCGGTGCTCAACGACGACGGAACGCTGGCCGGGATCGTCACCGACGGAGACGTGCGCCGCGCCTTCTCCCGCGGCGAGCTGACCGGCCTGACCGCCGCCGACGTGATGAGCCCGCGTCCGAAGGTCATCGGCCCCGATGCGCGGATGAGCGACGCCATCGACCTGATGACCCAGAACAAGATCGCCACCCTGCTGGTCGTGGAAGAGGACCGCCCCGTCGCCATCGTCCACATCGCCGAGCTGATGCAGGCGGGGTACGTCAGCTAGCCCTGGTCCCTTTCAGTACGCCATCCGCCCGTCGATATTCCCCGGCGGCGCATAGCGGCAGGCCAGCACCGACCGGTCGCCCCGCGTCTCGATGGCGCAGCCGACGTGGGTCGTGCTGCTCCAGACCAGCTGGGTGTAGTGGCCCACGTCGCTCCACTTCCCGGTCCGGCTGACGTTCGGGAAGACGCCGTGGCGATAGTCGGCCTTCTCGGCGATCCAGTCGCCGACCATGTCCTCCGGGGTCCACGTCCGCCCGCCCCAGCCGGTCCACAGGTTCTCGCCGTGGCCATGCCGGGCCGGATCATGCGCGAAGCGGTTGCTGGCGATCAGCTCCCTCGCCCACACCCGGGCCTCGGCTTCCAGCGAGTCGGCCCAGCGCAGGGGCGGAGAGCCGACGCGCGCCCGCTCGGCGTTGTGGGCGGACAGCAGCCGGGCCTCGATCTCGCTGGAAGGTTCGGTGGCGCGCGGCGGCGCGACGGGTTGAACCGGACGGGCCTGCTGCGGCGGCGGTCGTGTCAGGACCGGGCCGGGCGCGGGCGCGCAGCCGGCGGTCCCCGCCATCACGCACAGGACCGCCGCGCCCGCAGCGGTTTGCCGGTAGCGCATCGCCGGGCTCAGCGCAGGCTGGCCCCGTCGCCGAACGGCTGGTCGGTCAGGGCGCTCTCGACGTCGTCGCCCTCCAGCGTCCGGGTCTCGGCGGGCTTGCCGGCCTGGAACTCCTCCATCGCCGTCGCCTTGCGGGCCCGCATCTGATCGGCCAGCAGATCCATGTCGAGGCCGGCCGCGCGGGCCTGGCTGAACATGCCTTCCGAGCGCTTCTCCTCTTCCTCGACGTGGTGCTCGATCATCTCCGACAGCACCTTGACCTTGGCATCGTAGAAATCCTCCTGGGGACCGCCGGCCTCGATCTCGTTGATCAGCAGCTTGGCGCTGTCGTGCTCGACATAGGCCTCGTTGACCAGGTCGTCCTCGATCTTGCCGCGGCAGGCCGGATAGAAGATCTCCTCCTCGATGGCGGTGTGCACCTTCAGTTCGAGGCAGATCTGCTCCGCCAGCCGCTGCTTGGTGGCCTTGCCGTTGGTTTCCTCGAACTTCGCGAACAGCTCCTCCACCTTGCGGTGGTCGGCCTTCAGCATCGCGATCGCGTCCATCTCTTCGTAGCTCTGGGCCATGGGGTGCTCCTCCTGCGGCGGTATGCGTTGCCGGTGTAAGGCGCTCGCGGGCGTCGCGTTCCCGACATAGGGCGACCTGAGAATCGTTCGCTCGTTGTGTGCGTCGGAAGGCCGCCCGCCGCGAAAAAACTTGACGTTGACGTAAACGTAGGTTTTCTGACCCCAACGCCTCGAACCGTCCTTATTGGAGACTGACTCCCATGGCCGACGCCTACATCTACGACGCGGTCCGCACCCCGCGCGGCAAGGGCAAGAAGGACGGAAGCCTGCACGAGATCACGGGTCTGAGCCTTGCGACCCAGGTGCTGGAGGCGCTGCGCGATCGCAACGACCTCGACACCTCGAAGGTCGACGACGTCATCCTCGGCTGCGTCACCCCGGTGGGCGAGCAGGGCGCCGACATCGCCCGCACCGCCGTGCTCAACGCCGGTTGGGCCCAGACCACCGCCGGCGTCCAGATCAACCGCTTCTGCGCCTCGGGTCTCGAGGCCGTGAACATGGCCGCGGCCAAGGTGAAATCCGGCGAGGCCGACTTCGCCGTCGGCGGCGGCGTGGAAGCCATGAGCCGCGTCCCGATGGGGTCCGATGGCGGCGCCTGGCCGGTCGACCCCTCCAGCGCCTTCCAGACCTATTTCGTGCCGCAGGGCGTCTCGGCCGACATGATCGCCTCCAAATGGGGCTTCAGCCGCGACGACGTCGACGCCTACTCCGTCGAGAGCCACAAACGCTCCGCCCGCAGCTGGGACGAAGGCCGCTTCTCGAAGTCGGTGGTGCCGGTGAAGAACCAGCTCGGCCTCGTCCAGCTGGACCGCGACGAGACCATTCGTCCGAACACCGACATGCAGACCCTCGGCGCCCTGAACCCGTCCTTCGCCATGATGGGCGAGATGGCCTTCGACAGCGTCATCAACCAGCGCTACCCCGAGGTTGAGCGGGTCAACCACGTCCACACCCCGGGCAACTCCTCGGGCATCGTCGACGGCTCGGCCGGCGTCCTGATCGGTTCGCTTGAGGCCGGCCAGGCTCTGGGCCTCAAGCCCCGCGCGCGCATCGTCGGCGCCGCCTCGATCGGCTCCGAGCCGTCGATCATGCTGACGGGCCCCGAGTTCGTCACCAACAAGCTCCTCGGCAAGCTGGGCATGACCCCCGCCGACATCGACCTGTGGGAGCTCAACGAGGCCTTCGCCGCCGTGGTGCTGCGCTACATGCAGGCGCTCGACATCGACCACGACAAGATCAACGTCTGCGGCGGCGCCATCGCCATGGGCCACCCGCTCGGCGCCACCGGCGCGATGATCACTGGCGTGGTGCTCGACGAGCTGGAGCGCTCCGGCAAGTCGACCGCCCTGATCACCCTGTGCATCGGCGGCGGCATGGGCACCGCCACCGTCATCGAACGCGTCTGATCGGGAGCTTGAGAGCCATGGAAAACTTCAAGATCGACGTCGACGCCGACGGCATCGCCCTGATCACCTTCGACGTTCCCGGACGGTCGATGAACACCCTGACCTCGGGGGTGATGGCCGAGATCCCGCAGTGGGTCGAACGCATCAAGACCGACGACGCCATCAAGGGCGCGGTCCTGACCTCGGGCAAGGCGAGCGGCTTCTGCGCCGGCGCCGACCTCGGCGACATGGCCGGCGGCATGCTGGGCGGCGCCGACCTGCAGGCCGCCTATGACGCCGGCTGGCGGCTGAACGGCGCCCTGCGCGCGCTGGAGACCTGCGGCAAGCCGGTCGCCGCGGCGATCAACGGTCTGGCGCTGGGCGGCGGCCTGGAGCTGACGCTGGCCTGTCACTACCGCGTGGTCGGCGACAGCCCGAAGATCCAGCTCGGCCTGCCGGAGATCAAGGTCGGCCTCTTCCCCGGCGGCGGCGGCACCCAGCGGCTGTCGCGCCTGATCGGCGTCCAGGCCGCCATGATGGCGATGAGCGAGGGCAAGTCGTTCCGCCCGAATGACGCCAAGGGCGCCGGCATCGTCCATGAGGTCGTCCCGGTCGGCGGCGAGGTCGAGGCCGCCAAGGCGTGGATCAAGGGCGGCGGCAAGGCCGTCCAGCCGTGGGACGACAAGTCCTTCAAGCTTCCCGGCGGCGGCCCCTACCACCCGGCGGGCATCCAGAATTTCCTCGTCGGCAACGCCATGATCCGCAAGCAGTCGTACGGCAACTACCCGGCCGTGCTGAACCTGATGAAGGCGGTCTATGAGGGCGTGCAGGTCCCCATGGACGCGGCCCTGCGCATCGAGACCCGCTACTTCATCAAGACCCTGATGACGCCGCAGGCCCAGGGCATGATCCGCAGCCTGTTCCTGTCCAAGCAGGAGCTCGACAAGGGCGCGGTGCGTCCCGCCGGCGTGCCGAAGTCGGACCCGAAGAAGGTCGCCGTCATCGGTGCCGGCATGATGGGCGCAGGCATCGCCTATGTGCAGGCCATGGCCGGCATCGAGACCATCCTGATCGACCGCGATCAGGAGAGCGCCGACAAGGGCAAGGCCCATGTCGAGGAGCTGCTCAAGAAGCGCCTCTCGCGCGGCCAGCTGACCCAGGACAAGTTCGACGCCCTGCTCGCCTCAGTCACCGCCACCACCGACTATGACCTGATCAAGGGCTCGGACCTGGTCATCGAGGCCGTGTTCGAGAACCGCGAGATCAAGGCCGAAGTGACCAAACGCGCCGAGGCCCAGCTCGAGCCCGGCGCAGTGTTCGGCTCCAACACCTCGACCCTGCCGATCACCGGCCTGGCCGAGGCGTCGGTGCGGCCAGAGGACTTCATCGGCATCCACTTCTTCTCGCCGGTCGACAAGATGATGCTGGTCGAGATCATCCTCGGCGAAAAGACCGGCGAGGCGGCGATCGCCAAGTCCCTCGACTACGTCATGAAGATCAAGAAGACCCCGATCGTCGTCAACGACGGCCGCGGCTTCTACACCTCGCGCTGCTTCGGCACCTATGTCGCCGAGGGTCTGGCCATGCTCGAGGAGGGCTACGCCCCCGCCCTGATCGACAACATCGGGCGCATGACCGGCATGCCGCGCGGTCCGCTGGAGATGCACGACGACGTGGCGCTGGACCTGTCGGTCAAGATCGCCAAACAGACGAAGGAAGATCTCGGCGACGCCTATGAGCCGCTGCCGGGCTGGAAGATCGTCCAGACCATGGTCGAGGACCTCGGCCGCTACGGCCGCAAGAACGGCAAGGGCTTCTACGACTACGAAACAAAGCCGAAAAAGCTGTGGTCCGGCCTGTCCGATCTGGCTCCGGTGAAGATCAACGACTCCACGCCCGAGATGGTCGAGGACCAGAAGCGGCGTCTGCTCTACCGTCAGGCGGTCGAAGTGGCCCGCTGCTGGGAAGAGGGCGTCATCGACGATCCGCGCGAGGCCGACGTCGGCGCCATCCTGGCCTGGGGCTTCGCCCCCTGGACCGGCGGCCCGATCACCCTGATCGACCAGACCGGGCTGAAGGCCTTCGTCGAACAGGCCGACAAATACGCCGCGAAGTACGGCGACCGTTTCTCGCCGCCGCAGCTGCTGCGCGACATGGCCGAGCAGGGCCGCACCTTCTACGGCGACTTCGCCGGCCAGAAGGCCGCGGCGTAACGCGTTCCTTCTCCCCTTGCGGGAGAAGGTGGCCCGCGAAGCGGGTCGGATGAGGGGTCTCTCGGTCGCCGCCGGTACGACCCCTCACCCGACCGCACAAGAACGACGGCTGCGCCGCCGTGTGCGGTCTCCCTCTCCCGCAAGGGGAGAGGGGCGCAGTTACAGGTTCACCACCTCGAACCCGTCCTCGGCCTGCAGCCGCTCCGCCAGGATCGCGCGGTGGCACCCCGCGTGGTCCGCCTCGAAGCAGAGCAGGGCCGTCGGCCGGTCCTTCGCGATCTCCCGCAGCCGTTCGAAGGCCAGCTGCGACGGCGGCTCCTGCATGTGCTCGGCGAAGATGGCCCGCATCTCCCCGACATGCCCCTTGCGCGCCGCGTCCCGCCCGGCCTTGGGCGTGCCGAGGTCCCGCATATGGACATATTCGATCCCGGTCTCGGCAAGGCTGGAGCCCAGCACCGTCTTCGAAAATCCCGCCCGTCGCGAAGCCGCCACCGCCCGCACATCCGCCAGCACCTTGACGCCCGCCGACTTCAGCCGGTCGATCACCGCCGCCTGCGGTTCGCCCTCATAGCCGATGGTGAACAGCTTCATGCCGGCCCCATCCCCGGCACGGCGCCGGCCTCGATAGCCTTGTCGACGCAATCCTGGCGGCCGGCGGCGAACCTGTCCGGCGCCTCTGTCCGCAGCTGTTCGAGATTCGACTTCAGCGCGGTGAGCGCCGCGCCGTCGTCGTCCGGCGCGCCCGCCTCGACCGCCTTCCGTTCCCACCAGCTGCTGATGAACCACGTTGGTCCGGCGACCTGTTCACCCTCCCGGGCCACGTCCTCGATGAACAGTTCCATGTGCGCGCGGCAAGCCTGCGCCTGCTCCAGCGTCGGATCGGCTGTGGTGAGGGCGAGCAGGGCTGAAAGGATCATCGGGGGCTCCTCTGTCCCTCCAAACTTGACGCAGGCCCGATCATAAGGCGAGTCCGGTTTCCGCCAGACTCAGGAATCGTCAGATGCGCCGCACCCTCCTTCTCGCCCTTCTGCTTTCGGGCGCGGCCGCTTCCGCCGCCGCCCAGGACCTGCTGATCCGCGGCGGGCCGATCTACACCGGCTCCGATGCCGCCCCGACCGCCCAGGCGGTGCTGGTGCGCGATGGCCGCATCGTCTGGGTCGGCGCTGAACGCGATCAGCCGGCAGTCCCGACGACCGTTCCGACCATCGACCTCAAAGGCGCCGCCCTGTTCCCCGGTTTCACCGACGGCCACGCGCACCTCGACGGCATCGGCTGGCGCGAGCTGACGCTGAACCTCGAGGGCTCGGCCTCAGTCGCGGAAGCCATGGCCCGCCTGACCGCCTGGGCCGAGGCCCACCCCGACGGTCCGATCGTCGGGCGCGGCTGGATCGAGACCCACTGGCCTGAGGCCCGCTTCCTGACGCGTCAGGACCTCGACGCCGCTGCGCCCGGACGGGTGGTGCTGCTGGGCCGCGCCGACGGCCATGCCGTGGTCGCCTCCAGCGCCGCCCTCGCCGCCGCTGGCGTCACCGCCGACACCGTCGCTCCGTCGGGCGGTGAAATCCTCAAGGACGAGGCCGGTCAGCCGACCGGTCTGCTGGTCGACGCCGCCGAGTCCCTCGTCGGCGGCCTCATGCCCCAGGCCGATCCCGCCGCCCTGCGCGAGGCCTACCGCGCCGGCTTCCGCGTCGAGGCGGCCTATGGCTGGACCGGCCTGCATTTCATGAGCGCCCCCTGGCGCGACATTCCCCTGCTCGAACAGATGGCCGAGGCGGGCGAGGCGCCCCTGCGGGTCTACAACAGCATCACCCCCGATGGCGCGGCCGAACTGATCGCCGGCGGTCCGCGCAGCGTCGCCGACGGCCGGATCATCACCCGGGCGGTCAAATACTACGCCGACGGCGCGCTGGGCTCGCGCGGCGCGGCCCTGTTCGAGCCCTATGCCGACCGGCCGGATACCACCGGCCTGATGCAGATCACCGAGCAGGAGATCGTACCCCTGTATCAGGCGGCCCTGCGCGGCGGCATCCAGATCGCCACCCACGCCATCGGCGACCGCGGCAACGCCTCGGTGATGGAGTGGTACCAGCAGGCCATGGCCGGCGTTGCGCCTTCCGAGCGGCCGAACGGGGCCGACGTGCGCTGGCGTATCGAGCACGCCCAGATCCTGCGCCCGTCTGACTATCACTGGTTCGTCGACCTGCCGATCATCGCCTCGATGCAGCCCAGCCACGCCATCGGCGACCTGCATTTCGCGCCCGCCCGGCTCGGCGACGCCCGCCTCGACGGGGCCTACGCCTGGCATAGCCTGATCGACCGCGGGGTCATCGTCGTCGGCGGCTCCGACGCCCCGGTCGAGCGCGGGGCGCCGCTGATCGAATTCTACGCCGCCGTCGCCCGCCGGGACCTGGAGGGCTTCCAAGGCCCCGACTGGCGCCCCGGCGAAGCGGTCGACCGCCTGACCGCGCTGAAGATGTTCACCCTCTGGCCGGCCTACGCCAGCTTCCGCGAGGCCGAACTGGGCACCATCGAGGTCGGCAAGCGGGCCGACTTCACCGCCTTCGACGTCGACCTGATGACCGCGCCTGAAGCCGACATCCCCAAGGGCCACGCCGTGTTGACGGTGGTCGACGGCGTCGTCGTCCACCGGGCGGAATAGAAGACCCCGCCGGCTTTCGCCGACGGGGCCGTCCAGCCTGCGGGGGCTGCCTCTGGGGGAGGTCTTGCGCAGGCGGACCCTAGAAGGTCTTGCGGACCCGGACCTGGAAGAAGGTCCGCGGGTCGATGTAGCGGTGCTCGACGAAGGCGATCGGCCGGGCCGGCGTGCGGTCGGCGTAGACCGTCCGTTCGACGTCGAAATCGTTCCAGATGTTGACCTGGGCCCGGATCGCCAGGGTCTCGGTGGGCTTGTACTCGGCCCAGGCCTCGAAATAGTCGTGCCCGCGCCAGCCCGAGGTCTGGTCCGGATCGAAGCCCTTCTGGCCGAGGATCGGGATGTAGGCCATGCCGTACTGGAGCTTCCAGCTGGTGATGTCCTGCTCCCAGGAGAACACCGCCTGGCTGGGCCGCACGTTGGAGATCGGGCGGATTTCCCCGGTGGTCGGATCCGTCACCTCGGTGTGGTTCCAGGTGTTGCGGAAGCGGAACATGCCGCCGGCGATCCCCAGCTTGTCCGTCGGCACGGCCACGTTCAGGTTCAGCTGGTCCAGCGTGCCGTCGCCGATGTTGCCGACCGCCGACAGGCCCTGATCCAGCGGGATGACGTCGATCACGTCGGTGATCTCGTCGTGACGCAGGCCGATGCTGACGATGCCGTCGCCCCAGAAGCGCCGCTCGTAGATCAGTTCGCTGATCCAGCGCTGCTCCGGCTCGAGGTCGACATTGCCGCCGAACACGTTGCCGTCCGCCAGTTCAGCGGAGGCGGCGAAGTCGCCGAAGTCCAGCTGGCCGACCTCGCGCTCGAAGCGCACCCGCACCTGGTTGTTGGCCATCGGCGTCCAGGTGGCGAGGAAGCGCGGCTTGGCGAAGAAGAAGCTCTTCTCCTGTTCGGCGTCGCCGGACTGGCTGATGGTCGAGCTCTCCAGCCGCAGCCCGCCTTCCAGCGTCAGCTCCGGCCGGATCCGCCAGGTGGCCTTGCCGAAGGCCTCCCCGCGCGTCTCCTCGACCTTGACCGAGGCGGAGGGCAGGGCGACGGGCGCGCCGCCGACCGTGAAGGCTTGGTCGACCTCCAGCATGTTGTAGGCGACCTCGCCTCCCGTTTCGAAGGTCACGGCCGCCGAGCGTTCGAACCGCACCAGGCCGCGCAGGATGGATTCCGAAGCCTCGCCTTCGGCGGTGAACAGCTGTTCCGGACCGTCGACGCCCCCGATCCGGTCGCGCGAGGTCGACTCCGACTCGAAGGCGTTCCACTCGTGGATCAGCCGGGTCTCCATGGTCAGCCGCTCACTCAGCGGCCGGGTGTAGACGGCCCCGACCTCGCCCCCGTCGCCGTCCTCGGCGTAGAGGCTCTCGCGCCGGACATCGGTCGCGGTCTGCAGGTTGACCGCCTCGAAGTCGTTGAGGCCATAGCGGGCGGTCAGGTCGATCTTGCCGCCGAACAGCGGGGTCGCGTAGTTGCCGCGAACGGACTGGCCGCCGCCCCAGGAGTCGTTGAAGTAGTTCTCGTTGCGGGTGACGTTCCCGTTGGCGTCGGTGCGGACCACCGGGCCCACGCCGTTGGCGTCGCTCATCGACAGGCCGTCGCTGAGGGTCACGCCCCAGGTGCGCTCGCCCTCGCGGGCGGTGAACTGGTAGGAGCCGTTGAACTGGTCCCGGCCGCCTTCGAAGAAATAGCCGGCGGCGGTGAGGATCGACTGGCGGGTGTTCTCCGTCTTCAGGATCACGTTCACGACGACCGAATAGCCCTGCATGTCGATGCCGGGCGCGCCGCCGCGGATCAGTTCGATGCGCTCGACCTGGCTGGCCGGCGTGCGCGACAGCACGTTGGAGCCGGTGTCGTTCTTGGACGCCGGGCGGGCGTTGTTGATCAGGATGTTGCCGACCGCGCCCTCGAAGCCGCGGTTGCCCGACCCGTCGCTGATGGAGAAGCCCGGCACCCGCGAGACCATGTCCAGCGCCGTGTTGGGGCGCTGGTCGGCGAAGAAGTCGGGGGTGAAGACCAGAACGCCCTGCTGGACCGAGTCGGTCTGCACATCCTGCCCGTTGACGGGGACGGGCGCCTCGGCGACCTGCGGATCGGGCCCATCCGAGGCGGTCTGGGCTGTCGCCGCGCCCCCGGTGAGCAGGATGGCGGTCGTGGCCAGCAGGATGGTCTTGGTCATTGCAGGATTCCCCTCGTCGTGTGACGAAGGTGTGGCGTCCTGACGCGAGCGGCTCCAGTTACAAGACGGCAAGGTGGATTAAAAAGCAGACAGCATTACAGGACTGTCATGCTGGTGTTCTGATAAAGGCGCGCTCTTTTCTTTCTATATTAACGGCGGCAGGTAATCGTGAAATCATTGTTCGGACTGCTTTTCGCCCTCGCGCTTCTCGGCGCTGCGCCGCAGGCCGCCCTGGCCCAGACCGCGGACGACCAGGAGCCGATCGCCGTCGAGGACGTGGTGGTGCTGGCCCGGCGCTCCGGCGCGCCGATGTGGACCGTCAACCGGGGCGACAGCACCCTGATCCTGGTCGGCGCGATCACCGGCATCCCCCGCGACCTGCCATGGCGGCCCGATGATCTCGAAGCCGCCGCCGCGCGGTCGCAGCTGATCCTGACGCCCCAGGAAGGCCGCGCCTCGATCACGGATGTCCTGCGCGTCATCTGGCGCATCCGCACCATCGCCCGCATGCCGCGCGGCCAGACCAGCGCCGACTATCTGACGGCGGACTGGCAGAGCCGGCTCGAGGCTCTGATGGCCGGTGAGCGCAATCAGGACTGGCGGACGAAGAGCCTGCTCATCCTCGGCTTCGACCTGATGCAGGACAAGGCCGGCTACACCGGGCGGGGCGGCGGCGACACTGCCGTGGATGTGATCCGGCGCGCCGCCCGCCGCGCCCGGGTGGAAACGCGCCCGGTCGGCACGGTGCGCGGCGACGAATTGATCGACAGCCTGATCGAGGCTCCGCAAACCGCGCACGTCGCCTGCGTCCAGGCGGCCATCGCCGCCGCCGAGCATGGCTCCGACGCGGCCCGCGAGCGGGCGGAGGACTGGCGCGCCCTGCGCGTCGCCGAGGTCGTCGCCTCGCCGCTCGACCAGGCCCTGAACCAGTGCTGGCCGTGGGGCGATCCGGAGATCGCGCCGCAACTCCATCAGCAATGGGCGGCGGCGATCGAGACCGCCCTGATCTCCCCCGGCGTCACCATGGGCGTGGCCCCGATCCGCCTGCTGGCCGAAGAGGGCGGCGTTCTGGACGGACTGGAGGCCCGCGGTCTCGACGTGACCGGGCCGGAATGGAAGGTGAGGGAGTAAGGCGGCAGGGACCAGGAACAAGGGACTAGGGACTAGGGATGAGGGTTACGGGCCAAAGCTCCAGAGCGGTCCTAGCGGTCCGAACTCATCCCTAATCCCTAATCCCTAATCCCTAGTCCCTCGCCCCTAGACCGCCGTCCCGCCCACCGTCAGCCCGCCGATCTTGAGGCTCGGCTGGCCGATGCCCACCGGCACCCCCTGACCCGCCTTGCCGCAGACGCCGACGCCCGGGTCGAAGGCGAAGTCGTCGCCGATCATCTGCACGTGCTGCAGCGCCGTCGCGCCGTCGCCGATCAGGGTCGCGCCGCGCACAGGAGCGGTGATCCGCCCGTCCTCGATCAGATAGGCCTCGGTGCACTGGAAGACGAACTTGCCGTTGGTGATGTCCACCTGCCCGCCGCCGAAATTGGCGGCGTAGAGGCCGCGCTTCGTCGAGGCGATCATGTCCGCCTGCGAGTCCTTGCCCCCTTCCATGAAGGTGTTGGTCATGCGCGGCATCGGCATATGGGCGAACGACTGGCGCCGGCCGTTGCCGGTGGCGCGGGCCCCCAGCTGACGCGCCGACAGCCGGTCGTGCATCAGCCCGACCATGACGCCGTCCTCGATCAGCACCGTGCGTGAGGTCGGCGTGCCCTCGTCGTCGATGCTCAGCGAGCCCCGCCGCCCGGCGATGGAGCCGTCGTCGACGACGGTGACGCCCGGCGCGGCGACGCGCTGGCCCATCTTGCCGGTGAACACCGACGACCCCTTGCGGTGGAAGTCGCCCTCGAAGCCGTGGCCGATCGCCTCGTGCAGCAGCACGCCGGGCCAGCCGGCGCCGAGCACCACGTCCATTTCGCCGGCGGGGCAGTCGATGGCTTCCAGATTGACGAGGGCCTGGCGCAGCGCCTCGTCGACCTGCCCTTGCCACCGCTCCGGCGCGATCCAGGTCTCGAATCCGGCGCGCCCGCCGGCCCCCGCCGAGGCGCTCTCGCGGCGGCCGTCCTTCTCGACCGTGACCGAGACATTGAGCCGGACCAGCGGACGGATGTCCGCCACGCGCCGCCCGTCGCCGCGCAGGATTTCGATATTGCGGCGCTCGCCGACCAGCGAGGCCGAGACCTGCACCACGCGCGGATCGCGGGCCCGCGCCCAGGCGTCGATCTCGGACAGCAGGGCGATCTTGTCCGAGAAAGCGGGCGAGGCCAGCGGATCGACGGCGTCGTAGAGCTTCTGGTTGGTGGCGCGCGGGGCCTCGGCGGTCACGCCGGCGTGGCCGGCCTTGGCCAGGGCGGCGCTGTTGGCGGCGCGGCGGATGGCCGGGCCGCTGATCTCGTTGGCGTGGGCGTAGCCGGCGGTCTCGCCCGCCACCACCCGCAGGCCGAAGCCCTCGGCGGCGTCATAGGCCGCGGACTTGAGGCGACCGTCGTCGAAGACCAGCGATTCCAGCTCGGACCGTTCGAGGAACAGTTCGCCGTCGTCGGCGCCGACCAGGGCGTCCTGCAGGATGGAGAGGGCTTCGTCGGCGCCGACATCGGCGGAATCGAGAATGGCGGGCGGCGCGGCGTGCAGGGTCATGGCGCTGAAATAGGGTGTGGGGCCGGCGAAGTCACCGGCCCCACGATCGTCCGAAGCGGATTCGGCGTCCTAGCGCTGGTTGACGTCGCCGGACCCGGAGATGTTCTGGGTCACGCTGGCCGGCCGGCGGGTCAGTTCGACATCGCCCGAACCGGTGATGGTGATGCGGGCGGCCCCGGTCGGTCCGACGGCCGCCTCGCCCGACCCGGAGATCTCGACGTCCGCATCGCGGGCCTCGAGGGCCGACAGGTCGGCCTCGCCCGAACCGCGGATATCCAGTTCGAGCGTCTCGGTCCGGCCGGCCGCATCGACGTCCCCCGAGCCGCGGATGCTGACCGCCATCGACGGCTGGTCGTAATCGCGGATGCTGAGGTCGCCGGAGCCGGAGAGGGCGAACGCCCTGACCGACGGCGCCGTGACGGTGATGCGCAGGCCGGGGCTGTTGTGCCAGCCGAACACCACGTGGTCGCTGTCGTCGTCGGCGAAGGCGATGCGGCCGCCGGTGACGCGGATGCGGTCGACCTGCGAACGGACGCCCGAGACCTCGACGGAAGCCTCGGCGCCCTGGACGTAGACGACTTCGGCCGGGACCCGGATTTCCAGTCGGTCGCCGCCGGTCCAGGCGAGGGTGCGGCTCACCCGCGGACCGCGCTCCGCACGGTCGAAGTGAACGGTGTGTTCCTCGCCGTCGTCGTTGAAGGTCCAGGCCCAGCCGTGGCGCGCCAGGTCGTTGCCGCCAAGGGCGGCGGCTCCGCCGAGGGAGGCGGCGCAGAGCACCAGGCTGGCGCCGGTGATGATCAGAAGGGTGCGGATCATGCGGACTCTCCTCAGGCCTGGTCTTGGGTTTGAAGGGCCGGCTTGAGCAGCCGGTAGTGCAGGCGGGCGTACCAGACGGTGGCGTTGACCAGCAGGATGGTGAAGACGGCGGTCAGGGCCCCGATCGCCGTCGCGCCGGCCATCATGCCGAGGCCGCCGAGAATGGCCGCCAGCGGTCCGCCGGGGAAGCCGGCGAACGGTCCGGCCACCATCACGGCGCCGCCGCCGATGAACAGGCCGATGGCGGCCATGAAGAAGCCGAACAGGGCGCCGACCACGCCCATGGCGATGGGCAGCAGGATCAGGATGTCGATCGCGCCCAGCCCCAGCACCGCGAACACGGCGGCGGCGGCGGCGGACGGGTTCTTCTCCTGGTCCCAGCGGCGGGCGCCGGCCTCGGCGCGCAGCTCGCGGGCCAGCCGGTCCGGATCGCCGAGCGCCGCGGCGACTTCAGCTTCGGTGCGGCCGGCGGCGGCGCCGTCCTCGAAATGCATCTCGTAGTCGGAGGCGATCTCGGCGGCGGTCGCGGTCGGCATGCCGACGAGGCCTCGCCTCAACCGGCCCATGAATTCGGCGCGGGTCATTGTTCAGCTCCCCTTTCAGCGGTCTTGGCGGGTTTGGCGGCCGGCGGCGCCGGCTCCGCGTCGGCGTTCATCACGCCCTCCACAGCGGTGACGAAGGCCCGCCATTCGTCGGTCTGCGCCTCGAGGGCGCGGCGGCCGGCGTCGGTCAGGCGATAGTATTTGCGCGACGGGCCGGATGGCGATTCGACCAGATAGGTCTCGACCTGGCCGTCGGACTGCATGCGGCGCATCAGCGGGTAGATGGTTCCCTCGCCCATGTCGATCGCGTCCGCCAGGGTCGAGGCGATTTCGTAGGCGTAGCTGTCGCGGCGGTTGAGCAGGGCCAGCACGCACAATGTGAGCACCCCCTTCTTCAGCTGGATTTCAATGGTTTCAGGCACCTCGGCGTCTCCTTTGATGGCCAAGGGATATCGCAAGGTATCTGGTCATACAAGGTAGCTGTCCAAACATGACAGTCATTTAATCTCCTTGCGAGGGGCGGGTGCGGCGTCCAATCGCTTGGCAAGCGCGGGGCGGGGCGATATGGACCCCGCAAGAACCGCCGCGGCCTCCGCCCCGGCGCCTGCTTGCGATTCAATCGCAAGCGCTTGCGACAGAACGGTTTATGAGGATGTCTCGTATGGGGATGGGCACGCGGGCCCGGGGTCTGATCGGCGGCGGCATGGCCGCCCTGGCCCTGGCCCTTTTCGCCGCCGGACCGGCCACGGCGCAGGAACTGGTGGGTCAGCCGACCGACGGCAACCTCGGCCTGCAACCGGCCGCCTCGCCGCTGATGGTCGAGGCGCACATGTTCCACAACGCCGTCCTGATGCCGATCATCACCTTCATCTGCCTGCTGGTGCTGGGCCTGATCGTGTGGATCGTGATCCGCTACAACAAGAAGGCCAACCCGGTGCCGGCGCGGTGGAGCCACAACACCCTGATCGAGGTGATCTGGACCATCGTCCCGGTCCTGATCCTGGTGTTCATCTCGCTGTTCTCGTTCCGCCTGCTGTTCAACTACCACGACATGCCGCGCCCGGACCTGACCGTGAAGGTCACCGGCAACCAGTGGAACTGGGCCTACGAATATCCCGACCAGGGCATTCCGGAATACATTTCCAACATGCTCCCGGAAGAGGAACTGGAGCAGCGGGGCATGCCGCACAGCCTGTACCGCCTCGCCGCCGACGAGCCGATGGTCGTGCCGGTCGGCGCGACCGTGCGGCTGCTGGTCACCGGCGCGGACGTCATCCACGCCGTGGCCTTGCCGGCCTTCGGTCTCAAGACTGACGCCGTTCCCGGCCGGGTCAACGAGACCTGGTTCCGCGCCGACCGCCCCGGCGTCTATTACGGCCAGTGCTCCGAGCTGTGCGGCGTCGACCACGCCTTCATGCCGCTCCAGATCAACGTCGTCTCGCGCGCCGAATTCGCCAGCTGGGTCGCCTCCAAGGGCGGCTCGATGACGCCGAAGACGCCGGAACAGGCCCCTGGCGGAACGGCGGCGCAGGTCGAGGCCGGCACCACCGGCGCCCCGACCGTCGCCGACGGCGCGACCGCCATCCCGACGGCCCAGACCGCCACCACCCCGACCGTCCAGCCGACCGGAACCGCCGCCGCGCCCGCGCCGGCCGACACCGCCGCCGCTCCGGCCGCCCAGTAACGATACGCGAGAGCCCCAAAGACCATGGCCACCGCAGCTGCGAACCTCGCCCACGACCACGACGGGCATCACGACCACAAGCCGGGCTTCTTCACCCGCTGGTTCCTGTCGACCAACCACAAGGACATCGGCACCCTGTACCTGCTGTTCGCCATCATGGCGGGCATCGTGGGCGGCGCCCTGTCCGGCCTGATCCGCTGGGAACTGGCCGAGCCGGGCATGCAGGTGTTCGTCCCCGGCGGCCTGATCGAGCAACTAGGCTTCGTCGAGGCCTCCAAGCACGGCTACAACGCCACCGTCACCGCCCACGCCCTGATCATGATCTTCTTCATGGTCATGCCGGCGATGATCGGCGGCTTCGGCAACTGGTTCGTGCCGCTGATGATCGGCGCGCCGGACATGGCCTTCCCGCGCATGAACAACGTGTCGTTCTGGCTGCTGGTCGCCGCCTGGATCCTGCTGATCGCCTCGATGTTCGTCGACGGCGGACCGGGCAAGGGCGCCGGCACCGGGTGGACCCTGTATCCACCCCTGTCGAGCACCGGCCACACCGGACCGGCCGTCGACCTGGCCATCTTCTCGATCCACGTCGCGGGGGCGAGTTCGATCCTCGGGGCCATCAACTTCATCACCACCATCTTCAACATGCGCGCGCCGGGCATGACCCTGCACCGCATGCCGCTGTTCGCCTGGGCGATGCTGATCACCGCCTTCATGCTGCTGCTGTCGCTGCCCGTGCTGGCCGGCGCCATCACCATGCTGCTGGCCGACCGCAACTTCGGCACCAGCTTCTTCAACCCGGCCGGCGGCGGCGACCCGGTGATGTACCAGCACCTGTTCTGGTTCTTCGGTCACCCCGAGGTCTACATCATGATCATCCCGGGCTTCGGCATGATCAGCCACATCGTCTCGACCTTCTCGAAGAAGCCCATCTTCGGCTACCTCGCCATGGCCTACGCCATGGTGGCCATCGGCTTCGTCGGCTTCATCGTGTGGGCCCACCACATGTTCACGGTCGGCATGAGCGTGAACCTGCGCGCCTATTTCGTCGCCGCGACGATGATCATCGCGGTCCCGACCGGGGTGAAGATCTTCAGCTGGATCGCCACCATGTGGGGCGGCTCCATCAGCTTCAAGACACCCATGCTGTGGGCCGTCGGCTTCATCTTCCTGTTCACCGTCGGCGGCGTCACCGGCGTCGTCCTGGCCAACGCCGGCATCGACTACCCGCTGCACGACACCTACTACGTCGTCGCCCACTTCCACTATGTGCTGTCGCTGGGCGCCGTCTTCTCGATCTTCGCCGGCTTCTACTACTGGTTCGAGAAGATGTTCGGCGTGAAGTACAACGAGTTCCTCGGCACGCTGCACTTCTGGGTCATGTTCGTCGGCGTCAACGTCGTGTTCTTCCCGCAGCATTTCCTCGGCCTGCAGGGCATGCCGCGCCGCTACGTGGACTACGTCGACGGCTTCGCCTTCTGGAACCACGTTTCATCGGTGGGCTACGTCATCACCATCGTCGGCGTCGGCATCTTCCTGGTCATGCTGATCGAGGCCGCCATCCGCCGCCGTCCCGCGGTCGCCAACCCGTGGGGCGAGGGCGCCACGACGCTGGAGTGGACCCTGTCCTCGCCGCCCCCGCACCACCAGTTCAATGAACTGCCGGTGGTCAAGAGCGACGAACACTAGGACCGGTTCGCCGGACCGGAAGCATCGGGGGCCGCTCCTTGCACAGGGGGCGGCCCTCAAGCGTTAAGAAAGCCCATGACCCGACCCGCCGCCCCGACGATCACCACGGCCCAGCCGGAAGACTTCTTCCAGCTGCTGAAGCCGCGCGTGATGTCGCTGGTGATCTTCACCGCCGTCACCGGTCTGGTGGTGGCGCGGGGCGACATCGACCCGCTGAGCGCGGCCATCGCCATCCTGTGCATCGCCGTCGGGGCCGGGGCGGCGGGGGCGCTGAACATGGCGCTGGAAGGCGAGACCGACGCCCTGATGCGCCGCACCCGGGGCCGCCCGGTGGCGGCGGGGCGGGTGCGCCGGAACGACGCCATGGCCTTCGGAGTCGTGCTGTCCCTGTTCTCCGTCATGCTGCTCGGCATGGTCGCCAACTGGCTGGCCGCCGGGCTGCTGGCCCTGACCATCGTCTACTACGCCGGCTTCTACACCCTGCTGCTCAAGCGCCGGACGCCCCAGAACATCGTCATCGGCGGCGCGGCGGGCGCCTTTCCGCCGGTGATCGGCTGGGCCGCCGCGACCGGCACGGCGCCGTGGCAGGCCTGGCTGCTTTTCCTGGTCATCTTCCTGTGGACCCCGCCGCACAGCTGGGCCCTGGCGCTGTATTCCGCCGGCGACTACGCCAAGGCGGGGATCCCGATGATGCCGGTGGCCCGCGGGGCGAAGTCCACCCGCCTGCAGATCCTGCTCTACAGCCTCGTCTTCGTCCCCGTGGCCGTCGCGCCCGGCCTGACCGGACTGGGCGGGCCGATCTACCTGGCGGTGTCGGTGGTCGGCGGGCTGGGCTTCCTGTGGCTGGCGGCGCGGCTGTGGCGCTCGCGCGCCGGCGACCAGCCCGACAAGGCCGAGGCCGTGGGGCGAGAGGCCGCATTGTATGATGTGCGCGCGGAGGCCAAACCGGCGAGGAACCTGTTCGCCTTCTCCATCCTGTATCTGATGGCCCTGTTCGCGGCCCTGCTGGTCGAGAGCATGACCTCGATGATGAGCCTGTAGCCGCCATGCGTCTGACCCCCGAAGAGCTCGCCGCCCGCAACCGGCGCAACCGCGCCATCGCCGCCGGCCTGGTCGTCTTCATCCTGCTGGTGTTCGGGGTCACCATCCTGAAGCTGGCCAACAACGCCGCAGGCCCGGACGCCGCCGCCCCCGCCCCCGCTCCCGCCTCGGGTCAGGTCCGATGAAGGGCCGCAATTTCATCGCCATCGCCTGCGTGCTGACGGTGATGGCCATGACCGGCGCGGCCTTCGCGGCCGTTCCCCTGTACCGCATGTTCTGCCAGGTCACCGGCTTCGACGGCACGGTGAAGCGGGCCGAGGTCGCGCCCGACACCGTGCTGGACGAGACGGTGTTGATCCGCTTCGACACCAATGTCCGCGACCTGCCGATGACCTTCCGGGCCGAACAGGTCAGCCAGCGGGTGCGCATCGGCGAGACCGGCATCGCCTTCTTCGACGTGACCAACACCTCGGACCAGCCGATCCAGGCCCGCGCCGTCTACAATGTGGTGCCGGAACGGGCCGGGCCGTATTTCCAGAAGCTGCAGTGCTTCTGCTTCGACGCCCAGACCATCCAGCCCGGCCAGACGATGAAATTCCCCGTCCAGTACTTCGTCGCGCCCGAGATCGCCACCGACCGCGAGAGCCGCGGCGTGCGCGAGATCACCCTCAGCTACACCTTCTATCCGACGAAGGACGGCGAAGACGCCGCAAACCCCGTTCCAGCTACTGGCGCGCCCGCATAGCGGACGCTATAGCCTCCCCACCACGACTCTCGACCGTTGCAAGAGACCCAGATGGCCGACGCCCACGCAGTTCCGCATCACGACTATCACCTGGTGAACCCGAGCCCGTGGCCGCTGGTTTCATCGATCGCCACCGTCGTCATGATGATCGGCGCCGTGGTGTGGATGAAGGGCCTGGCGCCCGCCGATTCCGGCCCGCTCGCCGCAGCCCTGCTGGCCGACGGCAGCAAGCCCCTGTTCTTCGCCGGCCTCGCCGGGGTACTGGTGTCGATGTTCGGATGGTGGGCGGACGTGATCAAGGAAAGCCGCCAGGGCGACCACACCCCGGTCGTGTCGATCGGCCTGCGTTACGGCATGATCCTGTTCATCGCCTCGGAGGTGATGTTCTTCGCCGCCTTCTTCTGGATCTTCTTCGAAATGGCGGTCTTCAACGAGGCCCGCGCCCACGTTCCGGAGATCAGCGCCTGGGCTGACACCGCCTCCGCCTGGCAGACCTGGCCGCCCAAGGGCATCGAGCCGCTCGACGCCTGGCAGCTGCCGCTGCTCAACACCATCATCCTGCTGCTGTCGGGCACGACGGTGACCTGGGCCCACCACGCCCTGCAGGTCGGCGACCGCAAGGCCACGAAGATCGGCCTGGCCATCACCATCGCCTTGGGCGTGCTGTTCACCGCCATCCAGGCCTACGAATACAACCACATCATCCACGAGAACCTGTTCTTCAACGAAGAGGCGCTGAACTCCGGCCTGTACGGTTCGATCTTCTTCATGGCGACCGGCTTCCACGGCTTCCACGTGCTGATCGGAACCATCTTCCTGACCGTCTGCCTGCTGCGCATCCTCGCCGGCCAGATGAGCCCGGAGAAGCATTTCGGCTTCGAGGCCGCCGCCTGGTACTGGCATTTCGTGGACGTGGTCTGGCTGTTCCTGTTCGCCTTCGTCTACGTCACCTTCGGGTGACGGAAGGGCCGACAGGCCTTGATCTTCAGCCGGCGCGGATCAACCCGATCCGCGCCGGTCTGCTTTGCCGCTGCCCGAACTGCGGCGAGGGCCGCTTGTTCGCGGGCTTCCTGAAGGTGGTCGACCGCTGCGAGGCCTGCGGCTTCGACTTCACTCGGCTGAACACCGGCGACGGGGCCGCCGTTTTCGTGATGCAGATCGCCGGCGCGCCCGTCGTGTTCGGGGCCCTGTTCGTGCAGGTGGCGTACAATCCCCCGATCTGGGCCATGCTGGCCGTGGCCCTGCCCCTCGTCGGCGGATTGTCGCTGGGCCTGATGCGGCCGGGGAAGGGCGTGATGATCGCCCTGCAGATGAGGAACAAGGCCGGACAATCCCACCATGGCTGACACGATGAAGAACCCCTTCCCGTGGGTCCTGACCGTCGCCTCGGCGCTGGTTTTCGCCGTGCTGATCGCCCTCGGCGTCTGGCAGGTGCAGCGACTGCAATGGAAGCAGGGACTGATCGCCGCCGCAGCGTCTGCGGCCGCGCGTCCTGCAGCCCCGCTGGACGAGGCGATGGCGGGCGGCGCCCCGGAGTTCCGGCGTGTCGTGATCGACTGCCCGGGCCTCGCCACTGCCCCATATGTCGAACTGCGCAGCATCCAGGACGGAAGCGCCGGCGTCCGCCTCATCTCGGCCTGCGCCCCTGACGCCTCCGATGATGTCTATCTGGTCGACCGCGGCTTCGTGGCGGACGAGATCTCGGCCCGGCCCCCTGTGCTCGCCAGGACGGACGCGACCCGGATCGAGGCCGTGATCCGCGCCGCCGCCGCGCCCGGACCGATGGCGGTCGCGCCCGAAGGCCGGCATTTCTACGCCCGCGACAACGCGGCCATGGCCCGCGCGCTCGGCCTCGATCGCCCCGTCGCGCCCTGGACGCTGTACGCGGTGAGTTCGTCCAACCCCGAATGGCTCGCCCTGAAGCCGTCGGCGCCTCCGGCGTCCTTCTCCAACAACCACCTCGCCTACGCGATCACCTGGTTCGGCCTGGCGCTGGCCCTGATCGCCTTCTACGTCGCCCTGCTGCGGCGGAAGGCGAAATCCCCCTCCCGGGAAGAGAGACCCTCCTGACCACCTCGCTCCACACCCTGTCGAACGGCGTCCGGGTCGTCTGCGACCCCATGCCCGGCCTGCGCACCCTCGCCCTGACCGTGACCGTGCGCGGCGGGGCGAAGTGGGAATCCGAGGTCCAGTCCGGCTGGTCGCACTGCCTCGAACATCTCGTCTTCAAGGGCGCCGGCGACATGGGCGCGCGCGACATCGTCGAGCGCATCGAGGCCGAGGGCGGCTCGCTGAACGCCTCCACCGGCTACGAGCGGACCAGTTTCGAGGTGCGGGCCCTGCACGGCTCCCTGCCGCTGGCCATGCAGGTCCTGTCCGATCTGGTGTTCCGCCCGACCCTCGATCCGGACGAGATCGAGCGCGAAAAGGATGTCGTGGCCCAGGAGATCGCCGAGGCCTTCGACACGCCCGACGACCACGTCTTCGAAATGGCCCAGACCCAGGCCTACGCCGGCCAGCCTCTGGGACGGCCGGTTCTCGGCTCGGTCGAAAGCCTGAAGCCGATCACCCGGGCCCTGATCGCCGACTGGCGAGCGCGCCTGTATTCGCCCGACCGGATGGTGGTCGCCGCCTCGGGCGCGGTCGACGAGAGCGAGCTTCTCGCCCTCGCCGAGCGCTGGTTCGGGGGCGAGACTCCGACGCCGGCCGAGGCTCCAGCCCGGCCGCGCTTCACCGGCGGCGACGCCGCCCTGACCCGGCGGATCGAGCAGGCCAATATCGTCTTCCAGCTGCCCGCCCCGTCGGCGGTCGATCCGTCCTATGCGGCGGCCCGGCTGATGACCGAGATTCTCGGCGGCGGCATGGCCTCGCGCCTGTTCCAGAGCGCCCGCGAGGAGCGCGGTCTCGCCTACGCCATCGACGCCTACCACGAGCCCTACGAGGACGCCGGCCTTCTGGGCGTCTATGCCGGGGCCTCTGCGGAGCGGGCGGTCGAACTGGCCCGGGTCTGCGCCGCCGAGCTGAAGGCCCTGGCCGAGAGCGGGCCGACGGCAGCCGAGCTCTCCCGCGCCAAGGCCGTGATGAACGCCGGCCTGTGGATGTCGGACGAGAGCCCGGCCGCGCGCGCCGGACGGGCGGCGGCCCAGGTGCTGATCTTCGGCGAACTCATCTCCTCCCAGACCATGGCCGACCGGATGCTGGCCCAGACCGCCAACGATGTGCGCGCCGCCGCGGCCGCCTCGCTCGCGCCCGGCCTCGCCGCCACCGCCGTGCTGGGACCGAAGGCCGCCGCCGCCGCCGGCCCGGCCTTCCGCGAGGCGCTGTTCGGATCGTGAAGCGGCCGGGTTGCCAGTGCTAGTGAGCAAGAGGTGAGCAAGGCGGAGCCCGACGCCGGCTACATCGGCTCACCCCTCGCTCACTAGCACTGGCGCTCCGGCGCAACGGACCGGTTCACCCGCGGTGAACAGTCGGCTACAACAGGCCATGGCCCTGCTGGACTGGATCAACGAGCCGACCGGTGCGGTGGTGAAGGGCGAAGGCGTGACCCTGCGGCCCCCCCGCGCCTCCGACTATGAGGCTTGGGCCGCGCTGCGCCAGCTGTCGTACGCCTATCTGCAGCCGTGGGAGCCGAGCTGGCCGGAGGACGACCTGACCCGGGCCGCCTTCAAGCGTCGCCTGTCGATCTACGCCCGCGAGATGGACGCCGGCAACGCGTGGCCGTTCTTCATCTTCTCGGCCGCCAGCCAGGCCCTGGTCGGGGCCATCACCCTGTCCAACGTGCGCCGCGGCGTCGCCGAGTCGGGCACGCTCGGCTACTGGATCGGTCAGCCGTTCGCCGGCCGTGGCCACGCCACGGCGGCGGTGCGCGGGGTGGTGGCCCACGCCTTCGACGAGCTCAAGCTGCATCGGGTCGACGCGGCCTGCGTCCCGACCAACGTCGCCTCGCGCCGCGTGCTCGAAAAGGCCGGATTCACCCTCGAAGGGCAGGCCCGGGCTTATCTCAAAATTAACGGCGCTTGGGCAGATCATCTGCTGTTCGGCGTCGTCAACGACGGGGCTGGACGCGGCGGCTGACCTCGGGTGATCCTTGGGGCCGCTTCTCGGGACCGGTCACGCGTTTTGAACACTCGCTCCAGAAGTCTGGCCTGGGACGCGACGACCGCCATCGAGGCGCTGGCCGCCGCGGACACGGCCCTGTGGATCTGGACCCCGTCCGACGACCAGATGCGCTTCACCGGCGCGACCCGCGCGCTGGGTCTCGGCCCGCTGGCGCCGGAGTGTTCGGGCGCCGCCTTCACCGCCGTGGCCGTGCCGCAGGACCGCTCGCTGGCCGAGCGCATCCTCAAGCCCCAGGCCGAAGGGACCGAGGTCGCCGTGCGCCTGCGCATGCGCGAGTCCGAGACCTGCCTGTGGCGCGGCGTCTGGCTCGAGGACGGGCTGCGCGCCGCCGGGGTGGTGGCGCTGGAGACCAAGTTCGCCGCCTCGCACCGCGACCACCTGACCGGCCTGCTGGACCGCCGCACCTTCCTGACCCGCGCCGGCGAGACCCTGACCCAGCCCGGCGACTATGAGCTGGTCGTGGCCGACGTCGACCGCCTGCGCCGCCTCAACGAGGCCCTGGGTCACGAGCGGGCCGACCTGGTGCTGGCGGCGCTGGGCTCGCGCCTGAACGGCGCCTTCGCCCAGGAAGCCAATCCGGCCCGCGTCGGCGAGGACGAGTTCGCCGTCATCGTGCCGCGCGGCTCCGGGGCCGCCTCCGAACGCCTGCGCGAGGCGCTGGAGCAGCCGCTGCGGGTCGCCGGCTTCGACATCTATCCGACCGTCTCGATCGGCGCCGTGGCCGCCGAGGGCGGGCCCGACGCCTCCGATCCCGCCGAACTGCTGCGCCGCGCCGAGCTGGCCGTCGAACAGGCCAAGACCGCGGGGCGCGGCGGGGCCGCCGCCTACGGCCGGGCCCTGGAATCCGACAGCCTGTCCCGGCTGGCCCTCGAGGCCGACCTGCGCAACGCCTTCGTCCGCGGCGAGATCGAGCCCTTCTACCAGCCGATCGTCAACCTGAAGACCGGCGCCGTGGCGGGGTTCGAGGCTCTGGCCCGCTGGCGCCATCCCCAGCGCGGCCTGGTGCCGCCCGACGAATTCCTCGGCCTCGCCGACGAGATGGGGCTGATGAACGACCTCGGCCTGCTGATGATGGGCCAGGCCTCGCGCCAGCTGGCCGAATGGCTGGCCCGGCACCCCTCCGCGGGCAAGCTGTTCTGCAGCGTCAACCTGTCGGTCGGCGAGATCGAGCGGTCCAATCTGGTCGAGGACGTGGCCCGGATCATCGCTGAGGCCGGCCTGCCCAAGGGCGCGCTCAAGCTGGAGGTCACCGAGGGCGACATCATGCGCGACACCTCGCGCGCCGCCGACACCCTGACCCGGCTGCGCGAGGCCGGCGCCTCGCTGGCGCTCGACGATTTCGGCACCGGCTTCAGCTCCCTGACCTGGCTGGCCAAGCTGCCGTTCGATACGCTGAAGATCGACCGCTATTTCGTGCTGACCATGGACAAGGACGAGGGCTCGGCCAAGATCGTCAAGTCCGTGGTCAACCTCGGCCGCGACCTGTCGCTGGAGGTTGTCGCCGAGGGGGTCGAGAACGCCGGCCTCGCCGCCCTGCTGCTGGACGCCCAGTGCCACTACGGCCAGGGTTTCGGCTACGCCCAGGCCCTGCCGGCCCAGGAGGCCGAGGTCTATCTCAACGAGTCCCTCGCCGACGGCACGGCCCCGCTGAAGGCGCGGTCGGCCTGATCCTGCCGATGCGCCCCGGCGCTTCAACCTCAGGCTGGCCCCGTCAACCTTGACGAGCGAAGTCCGTGGCTGTCTTGTCGGGACAGGCCGGTCCCGGCCTGTGCGGGAGGACGACGTATGCGTGTCTCGATCGCGTCCATTCTTCTGGCCGGAGGGGCGCTGGGCCTCAACGCCTGCGCCGCCACGGCCGACCAGAGCCCGCTGATGACCATGGCCGAGCGCGCCGCCGAGTGTCGCGCCGCAGGACAGGCCCCCACCGGCCGGAATACCGGCAACCCCAGCAATGACTGCCGCGGCGTGGGGCTGCACGATCAGCGCGCCGCCCGCGAATCCGGAGCCCGCGGCGCCGCGTCGACCGCCAACGCCGTGGTCGACCGGTCCCTCCGCCGAGGCTACTAGCCGGCCGCCCGCCTACGCCCGCCCGCTCTGCCCCGACAGCTGCGCCGGATCGACGCCCAGCCCGGCCAGGGCCTTGCCCCATTTCCCCTCGTAGTCGGGGTCGAAGATCAGGTCCGTATCGGCCTCGGCGGTCAACCAGACGTTCTCGCCCAGCTCGTCCTCCAGCTGGCCCTCGCCCCAGCCGGCGTAGCCCAGCAGCAGCACCGCCCGGCTCGGACCTCCGGCCGGATCGACCATGGCCGCCAGCGCCTCGCGCGTGCCGGTCATCGCCAGGCCCTCTCCGAAGGCCAGCGAGGCGTCCTCGGCCAGCCAGTCGTCGGTGTGCAGCACGAAGCCGCGCTCGCGCTCGACCGGCCCGCCGACCAGCACGGCGCGCTCGGCGGCGAAGTCCGGGGCCGCCGTCTCCAGCTTGGTCAGGACCGCCTTCAGGTTCACGCCCGGCGCCGGCCGGTCGAGCCGCAGCCCCATCGCATGGTCCGGGCGGTGGGCGCAGACGAGGATGACGGCGTGCTCGAAACGCGGATCGCTGATGCCGGGCATGGCCACCAGCAGCCGGCCCGTCAGGGAGTGGAATTGGTCCATGCCCCTATCATCGGGACGGGGCGCGGCGGGCGCAAGGCCGGGCGGCCACGATAAGGTTGGCGCGGCCTCCCGCAGCGCCTATCTGGACCGGGAGATCCCCTTCAAACCCCGCTTCCGGAGCCCTGCCATGACCGTCCAGATCGGCGACCGCATCCCCTCGGCCACCCTGACCCGCGCCACCGACGACGGTCCCAGGCCGGTGTCCACCGACGACGTCTTCGCCGGCAAGACCGTGGCCCTGTTCGCCGTGCCCGGCGCCTTCACCCCGACCTGTTCGGCCAAACACCTGCCGGGCTTCAAGGATCACCGCGAGGACCTGACGGGCAAGGGCGTCGACACCGTCGCCTGCCTGTCCGTCAACGACGCCTTCGTCATGGGCGCCTGGGCCGACAGCCAGGGCATCGGCATGGACGACATCGTCATGCTGGGCGACGGCAACGGCGACTTCACCCGCGCCCTCGGCCTGTCGATGGACGCCAAGGGCTACGGCATGGGCGAACGCTCGCAGCGCTATTCGATGATCGTCAGGGACGGCGTCGTCGAGCAGCTGAATGTCGAACAGCCGGGCGAGTTCAAGGTCTCGTCGGCCGAGCACATGCTGACGCAGCTCTGAAAACGGGCGCTATCGCTCGCGACGCGGCCGCTTGCGGGCGCGAGGCCGATGTCATGACCGATGTCTTCACCCCCGAGCAGCGCAGCGCCGTGATGCGCCGTGTGAAGGGCCGCGACACGGCGCCGGAGATCGCCGTGCGGCGCATCCTGCGGGCGGCGGGGATCGGCTATCGTCTGGGCGGCGGCGGTCTGCCGGGTCGGCCGGATCTGGTCATGAAGGGGCGGCGCGTGGCGGTGTTCGTGCATGGCTGCTTCTGGCACGGTCACGACTGCGCTCGCGGGTCGCGCAAGCCCAAGGCCAACGCCGACTACTGGACCGGCAAGATCGGGCGCAACCGGGTCCGGGACGCGGCGGCCGTTTCGACGCTGGAGGCGGCCGGCTGGCGGGTGGTCACCGTCTGGGAATGCGGCATGAAGGCCGCGGACTTCGCCGACCGGCTGGTCGCCGAGGTGCGCGGTCAGGCGGCGGCGGTCTCGACCCCGGCGTCCCCGGCGGCCTGAGCCATGGTCATCACGTGGGTGATGGCTCCCAGCAGCATCGGCGGCGTGATCGGCTTGGGCACGAAATAGGTCATGCCGGCGTCGGTGCAGGCGGCGATGTCCTCGGGCGAGGTGTCGGCGGTCACCGCGATCACCGGCACGGCCGCGTTCAGCCCGCCCCCGGCGCGGATCCGGCGGGTCGTCTCGCGCCCGTCCAGCTCCGGCATCCGCACATCCATGAAGATCAGGTCGAAGCTGGAGGTCTCGCAGATCTTCAGCGCCGCCATGCCGTCGGCGGCCGTGGCGATGTCGCAGCCCAGCGGCTGCAGGATCAGCTGGATGGCGCGGCGGTTGATGTCGTGGTCGTCGACCACCAGCACCCGCATCGGCCGGCCCTCGTCCTCATCCTCGTCGGCCGCAGCCGGTTCGTCGTACGCGACGACCGGCGCGACGGCCCGCGCCGGCTCCGTCGCTTCGGGCGCGGCGGGCTCCGCCAGCGACTGCGCCGGAGGGGCGGGCGAGGCCGGGCTGGACGGCCGGTTCGAGACGCGGGTGGACAGGGCGCGGGCGACGGCGTCGCGGCTCTCCTGGTCCAGCGCGGGGGCGACGGCGGCGGCCGTTTCCCCGGCCTCGAGCCGCAGGGCGAGGGTGAAGCTGGCGCCTTCGCCCACGGCGCTGCGCGCGGTCAGGCGGCCGCCCATCAGTTCCGCCAGCTGGCGGCTGATGGACAGGCCCAGGCCGGTGCCGCCATGGCGGGCGCTGACGCCGTCGGCGGTCTGGTCGAACGGCGTGAACAGACGGGCCAGCTGGCCGCGGGTCATGCCGGGCCCGGTGTCCGAGACCTCGATCAGCACGGCGTGGCCGCCGGTGTCCTCGGGCCAGGCCCGGAAGCGCAGGGTGATCGCGCCCTGCTGCGTGAACTTCATGGCGTTCGAAATCAGGTTGTTCAGCACCTGCCGCAGCCGCATCGGGTCGCCGCGGACCGACATCGGCACCACGGAGGCCCCCTCGATGCGCAGCTTGAGTCCCTTGGCCCGGGCCGGGCCGCGCCATAGCCGGGCCGACTGGTTCAGCAGGTCGCGCAGATTGAAGTCGACCGCCTCGACCGTCATGTGGCCCGCCTCGAGCTTGGCATGGTCCAGCAGGTCGTCGAGCAGGGCCTTCATCATGAAGCCGGCGTCGCTGATCAGCCGGGCCTGGGCCCGGGCGGCGCCGTCCGAGGCGCCCCGCTCCAGCTCGGCCGAGCCGGTCAGGATGGCGCTGATCGGGGTGCGCAGGTCATGGCCGACGGTGGCGAGAAAGGCGCTGCGGCCCTCCATGATGCGCTCGGCGTCGGCGCGCTTCTCCTCCGCCTCGATCCGGGCCGCGGTTTCGGAGACCCGTGACTGGTTCATCCGCTGCCAGGTCGACAGGCAATAGGTGATGAACACGGCCACGGCCACCGAGGCCGCGGTGATGAAGGCGGGCGAGGCGCCGAACGCCGCCATGAAGAAGGGCGTCGAGGCCAGATAGAGGAACTGCGGCGTTACGGTGAGGACCAGCACCGGCAGCGAGCGCGGCGCGTTGATCATCGAATAGATGGCCCCGGCCGACAGCAGCATGGCGGCGCAGATGCCGCCCATCGGCCCGCCGACGATCCACAGCGGCACGGACAGGCTGCCGAAATACCCCGCGTTGATCACCAGCAGGGCGCCGCCGGCGAGGTTGCGGACCCCGCGCAGGCGATCCGCGCCGCCGTTGTTGACCGGGCCGAACACCCACAGGTCCAGCAACTGGACGAGGAAATAGCCCAGCACCCAGCCCACGCTGAGGCTCCAGCCGAGCAGCGGGCTGAACACCAGGGCGCTGGCCGCGGCCATGCCCAGCCGCTGCAACAGCGCCTTGCGCCGCTGGCGGATGGCGCCGGCCCAGGTCTCGCCCAGGACGGCGGCAGGCATGTCGGCTTTGGCGATCGCCATGCGGCTCCCCCGAACCGGGCGTATTCGCCCGTGCAGCATCATGCCCCGGGGGCCCTAACGCTCCGTCAACGGCCGGTCCCCACGGCCTCGCCGACTGTGGAAAAGCCGTCGGCCCTGAGCCGCGCCGCGAGGTCGCGCTTGATCCGGCCCACGAGTCCCGGACCCTCGAACACCAGGGCGCTGTAGACCTGCACCGCCGACGCTCCGGCGCGGATGCGGGCATAGGCCTCGGCTCCGGAATCGACGCCGCCCACGGCGATCAGAGGCAGACGCCCCGCTGAAACCTCGGACGCGGCCCGCAGGGCCGCCATGGCCCGGGCCCTGAGCGGCGCGCCTGACAGCCCGCCCGCCTCGTTCCGTTGCGGCGACCGCAGGCTGTCCGGCCGGTCCAGCGTGGTGTTCGAGACGATCAGGCCGTCGATGCGATGGTCGAGGGCCGCCTCGACGATCAGCCCGATCTCGGCCCCCGTCAGGTCGGGCGCGATCTTGAGGAATACCGGCGTCGGGTCGCCCGCCCGCGCCTCGGCGAGGCGGCCGAGCAGGTCGTCCAGCGCCGCGCGGCCCTGCAGGTCGCGCAGGCCGGGGGTGTTGGGCGACGACACATTGACGGTCACGTAGTCGGCCAGTCCCTTCAGCCGTTTCAGCCCGGCGACATAGTCGGCGGCCTTGTCCTCGGTGTCCTTGTTGGCCCCGAGGTTGGCCCCGATCACCGCTGCGGCGGGCCGGCGGGCGAGCCGGGCGGCGAAGGCCTCCAGCCCCGCGTTGTTGAACCCCATGCGGTTGATGACGGCCCGGTCCTCGCTGAGCCGGAACAGGCGCGGCCGCGGATTTCCGGGCTGCGGGCGCGGCGTCACCGAGCCGCATTCGACGAAGCCGAAGCCGAGCCGCGACAGGCCGCGCAGGGCCTCGCCGTTCTTGTCCAGCCCGGCGGCCAGCCCGAGCGGGTTCGGCAGGGACAGGCCGGCGACGCGGGTCGCCAGCAGCGGATCGTCGGCGCGGGCCGCGGGCAGGGGCAGAGCCCTCAGCGCCAGGATCGCGGCCCGGTGCGCCGTCTCCGGATCAAGGGTGCGCAACAGGGCGGCGCCGAGGTCGGTCAGGGCCATCCGACCGCTCCGTCGTCGAAGATCATCGCCCCGTCGTCCCGCACCGCCAGGCCGCGTTCCGCCTCGACCGCCGACAGGGGCAGGGGGCCGTACAGGTGGGGAAACAGGTCGCCGCCGCGCGACGCCTCCCATCTGAGCCCTTCCCCGAGTCGCGTCGTGTCCACCGTGACCAGCACCAGTCCGGACTGTCCGGCGTAGTGGCGGCGCGCGGTCTCGGCCAGCTGCCCGGCCGTCGACATGTGGATGTAGCCGTCGGCGTGGTCCACGGCCGAGCCCTCGAATACGCCCGACGCGCGCGCCCGCGCCCAGGCCTCCCGGTCCACAAGCTTGTAGACCGGATCGGTCATCCGGCGGCGACGTCGCGCGGCTGAAGATAGCCTTCCAGCATGCGGCGGCCGGCGGCGTCGACGCCGAAGATCGCGGCCGCCCCGGGCGGGAAGCCGCCGCTCATCCGGTCCAGCACGGACGGCGAGGCTGCGCCCTCGACCAGATAGTCCACCGCCAGCAGATGGATGCCGGGGTTGTGCGCAACCACCATCAGACAGCCCGCCTCGTCTTCCACGGCCTCGACGAGGCGGCGAAGCGTGTCCGCGCCCCCGTTGAACAGCGCCTCGTCGTCGCGAATCTGGACATCGCCGAAGGCGTCGTGAAGCAGGTCCCAGGTCTGGCGGGTGCGCAACGCTGGCGAGACCAGCGCCAGGTCGGGCCGCAGGCGCCGGGCGGCGAGCGCCTGGCCCATCGCCGCGGCATCCGTCCGGCCGCGGGCCGACAGGGCGCGGTCCCTGTCGCGGCCCGAGCCGGCGGCCCGTTCGGCCTCGGCGTGCCGCATCAGGATCAGTCTCTGCATGTCCGCCCTTTACGGCTTGCCGCCGCGCCTGCAAAGCGTCCGCCAGCGCAAAACCGGGGCGATCGTCAGTCGGGAAGGCGGTGGTCGCGAGACGCGGGCTGGGGTTGCAGGGCCGGCGCCAGAACGGGAGCCGTGGCGACCGCGCCGCCCGGGTGAACCCGGGCGTAGGCCTGCCGCGTGGCTTCCAGCAGAATCACGCCCGCGGCGCCCGGCATGATGCGGCGGCCCACCTGTTCGAAGCCGTCGGCGAACGGCAGCAGCAGGTTCCACGGCGGCACATACAGGGTCTGGGACCAGGCCGTCGGCTCCAGCCCGGCCTCGCGGACCAGCCGCTCGAGCTGGCGGCGGGTGAACGGCCGTCCGTAGCCGAACGGGGTGGTCTCGACCCGGGACCACAGCCCGCCCCGGGCCGCGGCGACCAGGATGATCCGCCCCGCCGGCGTCAGCGCCCGCACGGCCTCCAGCAGCAGGTCGGCGGCGTCCTCCGCCTCCTCCAGCGCGTGGACCAGCAGGATGCGGTCGAAGCTCCCCGCCGCGAACGGCAGGCGGCGGTCGTCGACCAGCACGGTGCGGTTGCGGCCGACCGACGGCCAAAGCTCGACGCCCTGTCCGCCCGGCATGGCGGCCACGACCCGGCGCGCCCCGACGAAGGCGTCCAGCCACGGCGTGGCGTAGCCCAGTCCCAGCACGTCGCAACCGGCCGCCTCGCCCCAGGCGTCGTCCAGACGCCGCGCCAGCAGGCGCCGCGCCAGCGCGCCCGCCGGTTCGCCGTAGAAGATCCGAAGCTCCTCGATGCTGCGCCGCATCCGCTCACCATAGGCCGTGGAAGAGGCCGCTGCTAGAATGCGGCATGACCCTCGACGTTCGCCTGTTCCCCTGCCTTTCCGACAACTACGGCTTCCTGGCGCGGGACGCCGCCAGCGGCCGGGTGGCCGCGGTCGACACGCCCGACGCCGACGCCATCCTCGCGGCGCTGGAGCAGTCGGGCTGGGGACGGCTGGACCTGATCCTGAACACCCACTGGCACCCGGACCATACCCAGGGCAATGCGGCGCTGAAGGCGGCGACGGGCTGCGAGATCATCGGACCGGAGGAGGTGCGCCGGGCCGCCCCGCTGGACCGGGTGGTGCGCGGCGGCGACATCGTCAGTCTCGGCGAAACGACGCTGGAGGTGACCGACACGCCCGGCCACACCCTCGGCCACATCGTCTATCGGGACGCCGCCGGCGATCAGGCCTTCGTCGGCGACACCCTGTTCGCCCTCGGCTGCGGCCGTCTGTTCGAGGGCACGCCGGAACAGATGTGGGACAGCCTGCGAAAGCTCTCCGCCTGGCCCGACCAGACCACCGTCTGGTGCGCCCACGAATATACGGCCGCCAACGCCCGTTTCGCCCTCAGTCTCGATGATCGGCCGGAGATGGCCGCCCGGGCCGCGGCCATCATGGCCGCGCGCGAGCGGGGCGAGCCGACGGTGCCGACCACGATCGGGGCGGAGAGGGCCTTCAATCCGTTCCTGCGCGCCGCCGACGCCGCCGACTTCGCGGCCCGCCGGGCGGCCAAGGACGGCTTCGCGGGCTAGCGCTAGCCGCGGGGCAGGATGGCGCGGATCACCCGGGCCGACGACGGCCGGCCGGCCATGCCCTCGTCCGGATCGACGGTGACGGTCAGAACGCCGCGCGAATAGGTGACGCCCGCGCGTGAGCCCTCCACGATCGATATGCGGCGAAGCTCGGCGACGTACTGCCGGGCGGTGGGCGAACGGGCGACCCGGATGACGGCCTCGGTGGTGACGACCAGGGCCTCGACGCACAGGGCTTCGGACTGGTCGCCGTCCAGATTGACCTGGACCAGGTGGCCGACGACCTGGCTGACCATGGCGCTGCGCTGGGCCATCAGGCGGAACAGCAGCATCGGGCCCAGCGTCGGCGGGGTCAGGCTCTGGCCCGCGCCGGTGAAGGAGGCGGGCGAGCCCCCCGGCGAGCGCGGCGTATAGACCGTCATGCCGCCGCTGGGCGTGACCCGCAGCACCTGGTCGCCGGCGTCGTTGCGGTAGATGACGTCGCCGCGCGGCGCGGCGGTGGGCCTCAGCACCCAGGTCTCGTCGCGACGGTCGAAGCGGAGCAGCGGATGCCGCCCGGAACGGTCGAGGATGAAGCCCTCGCCGGACTCGGCCACATACCGGCCCACGGGGGGCAGGGCGGGCGAGGAGGCGCGCCGGTCCCGCAGGCTCCGGCTCTGTTCGGCCTGGGCGTTGCCGCGGTTCTGGGCGGCCGCTTCGGAGTGCGCGAGAAGCGGCGACAGCACCGCCGCCGCGAGGGCGATCGCCATCGCGGTCAAAAGCGGCCGTCCCGCCGTCCTGACCCTCGCCGTCAACTCCATGGCGACTTTCGTGGAATCGCCGCGCGGCGGATTTTGGGCGGCGAAGCCCTAGCCGACGAGATACTGACCGCCGTTCAGCGACAGGGTGCAGCCTGTGACATATCCGGCACGTTCACCGGCCAGCCACGACACCATGTCGGCGATTTCTTCGCCTTTTCCGAGCCTTCCCACCGGGATCTGGGCGATGATCCCGGCCAGCACCTTCTCGTCCATGGCCCCGACCATCTCGGTGTCGATATAGCCGGGCGCGATACAATTCACCGTGACCCCCTTGCGGGCGTTCTCCAGCGCCAGCGCCTTGGTGAAGCCGATCATCCCCGCCTTGGCCGCCGAGTAGTTGGTCTGGCCGATCTGGCCCTTTTGCCCGTTGATCGAACTGATGTTGACGATCCGCCCGAAGCCGCGATCGCGCATGCCGTTGATCACCTGGCGCGTCATGTTGAAGACGCTGTCCATGTTGACCCGGATCACGTCCGACCACTGCTCGGCGCTCATCTTGTGGAAGAAGCCGTCGCGGGTGATGCCGGCGTTGTTGATAAGGATGTCGATCGGCCCCAGCTGCGCCTCGACCTCGGCCACCGCTCGCTGGCAGTCCTCGAACGAGCCGACGTTGCCCTTCACGACCATGACGCCGAGCGCCTTCGCCGTCGCCTCGGCCGCCTCGACATTGCCGGAATAGCCGGCGGCGACGGCCATGCCGTCCTCCTTCAGCCGCTGCACGATCGCCTTGCCGATGCCGCGGGTGCCGCCCGTGACCAGAGCCACTCGTGCCATGTCCGTTTCCCTGTCCTGCATGGCCCGCTCTGACGGAAGGCCTTCATGCACAGATGTAGCGGCGGGAGGGTCGAGGGTCGAGGGGCGAGGGTCGAAGCAAGGGGCGACCCGCTCCGGGCTGCACCTTTCTCCCTCGCCCCTCGATCCTAAAGCCGCGCCATGTCGATGACGAACCGGTACCGCACATCCGACCGCTCCATCCGCCCATAGGCCTCGTTGATCTGGTCCGGCGCGATCACCTCGATGTCGCAGGCGAGGCCGTGCTCGGCGCAGAAGTCCAGCATCTCCTGCGTCTCGCGGATGCCGCCGATCAGCGACCCGGCGATGCGCCGCCGCCGCCACAGCAGCGGCATGGCATAGACCGACAGGCCTTCGGTGGTCAGGCCCAGCATGACCATGGTCCCGTCCCGCGCCAGCAGGTTCACATGGCTGGCGATCTCGTGGGTGGCCGAGACGGTGTTGATGATCAGGTCGAATTTTTCCGCCGCGGCCTTCATCGCCGCCTTGTCCGAATTGATCAGGAAATGCCTCGCGCCCATCCGTTCGGCGTCGGCCTTCTTGCGGTCCGAGGTCGACAGCACCGTCACCTCGGCGCCCATCGCCGCCGCCAGCTTGACGGCCATATGGCCCAGGCCGCCCAGACCAATCACCGCCACCTTCGAGCCCGGCCCCACGCCCCACTGCTTCAGCGGGCTCCAGGTGGTGACGCCCGCGCACAGCAGCGGCGCGGCGGCGTCCAGCGGAAGGCTGTCGGGGATGCGCAGCACATAGTTCTGATCGACCGTGATCCGGTCGGAATAGCCGCCCTGGGTCATCGTCTGCCCGACCTCGGCGCCCTTCGGATCGGCCGAGCCGTAGGTCTGGGTCATGCCGGGCGCGCAATACTGCTCCTCGCCCTCGAGGCAGGCCGGGCAGGTCCGGCAGCTGTCGACCATGCAGCCGACCCCCACCCGGTCGCCGACCCTGAACCGGCTGACGTTGCCGCCCACCGCCGTCACCACGCCGGCGATCTCGTGCCCCGGCACGATCGGATAGCGGCTCCCGCCGAGGTCGTTCCTGGCCACGTGCAGATCCGAATGGCAGACGCCGCAGAATCTGATCTCGATGGCGACGTCGTCCGGGCCCGGATCGCGGCGCTCGAAGCGGTAGGGCGACAGCGGCGCGTCGGCGGCGGTGGCGGCGAAGGCGCGGGTGGCGATGGGCATGAGCAGGCCTCGGGCGTGGGTAAGGGGAGGGGGTGAGCATGGCTGAACCCGCAGGATCACCAGCCGTTGCGGCCGTCGACCCGACGCACGGGCACGGCCTCCAGGTCGAAGTCGTCGAAAAGGCGCGCGTTGAGCGTGATCCGCGCCGGCCGGGCCTCGCCCCCATCCGTCGTCCACGCGTCGGACTCGGCGAAGACCGCGCAGCCGCAGGTCACGCAGTGGTGGAAGGTCATCATCCGGTCGCCCCACTGGTAGCTGGCGAGCGTTTCCCGGCTCAGGCTGAACTCCACCTCCCCGGGCGCATAGTAGGCGGCCACCGTCCCTCGCTTGCTGCAGGTCGAGCAGTTGCAGTGGGTCACCTCTGCCGGCGGCGGAGCGGCGAACCGCTGCGCCCCGCAATGGCAACTGCCCTGAACCGGTGCGGTCATCGCCCCAGTTTGTCGATCAGCGCCATCGCCGCGGCCGGGTTCCGCACCTTGGCCCCGGCGATGAAGTAGGCGAACACGTCGCCGCGTCTCGCCCAGGTCCGCGCCCGATCCGCGATGGCGTCCAGTTCGGCCGAGGTCATGCCGGTCGGCTCGTCCTCGCGGCTCGACATCAGCCGCGCATAGGTGAAGTCGGCCGTCGGCTGATCGATGCGCGGCCACTCCGGCGCCTCCTCGTCCTCGCCATAGACGATGGCGACGCCGTATTTCGCCGCCAGATCAAAGAACTGCGGCGTGTCGAAACTGGCGTTGCGCACCTCCAGCGCATGCCGCAGCCGCACCCCGTCCTTCTCCTTCGGCAGCAGCTTCAGAAAGCCCTCGAAATCCTCCGGGTCGAACTTCTTGGTGGCCATGAACTGCCAGTTGATCGGCCCCAGCTTGTCGCCCAGCGCCGTCAGCCCCTGGTCGAGGAACCGCCCCATCGACTCGCCCATCTCCGACAGCACCTTGCGGTTGGTGCAGTAGCGGCTGGCCTTGACCGAAAAGACGAACCCCTGGGGCGTCTCGTCGCGCCATTTCATCCAGCTGTCCGGCTTGAAGGTCGAGTAATAGGTCCCGTTGATCTCGATGCTGGTCAGCGCCCGCGAGGCGAACTCCAGCTCCTTCTTCTGGCTCAGGTTCTCCGGATAGAAGACGCCCCGCCACGGCTCATAGGTCCAGCCGCCGACGCCGACTCGAATGGTTCCGGTCATGGAGCGCTCCGTCAGGGCTGGACGAACTGCAGGGTGTCGACCGAGTGGCGGGTGGCGGCGTCGAGCCCGCCGACGCCCTCCGTCGTGATCACGACCGAGCGGCGGCCGTCGCTGAGAACGCCCCAGTAGCATTCGCCGGCGGCGGCGTGGAAACCGTTCTCGTCACTGATCCCGCAGGTGATCACCGCCTGCATGCGCTCGAGTCCCTGGCTGCGGGACCGCGCGACCGCTTGCGGTTCGAAGCGGCCGTAGGTCGTGAACCAGCCGCCGTCCCGCGCCTCGAACCCCGCTTCGGATTGCGCCACCGCCTCCAGCGGCCCGTCAAAGCGCTGGAACATCATCAGCGGCCGGTCGGGCTGTCCTCCAAGCCGGCCATGGAGGGAGACGCAGCGCTCGAATCCCTCCGGGCAGGCGCGCACCTCGCGGTTGGCCAGATATTCGAACGTCAGCCCCAGCGCCGGATTGCGGTAGACCGACCACCCCGCCCGCGGAGAGGCCCGCACCACGCGAATGCGCGCACGGTAGGCCGCGGCGACGCAGGCGCTGTCCGGGCAGGCGTTGCGGGTGCGCAGCCAGGCCCGTTGCGACCGCATCAGCGCGGCCGGATCCGCGGCCATGTCGATGGTATCGCTCCACGCCTCGTTCATCTCGTAGTCCAGCGCGCCCAGCGCGTCGTCGGTGCAGATCATCACCTCCACCCGCTCGAACGCCGCCTCGCAGTCGAAGCTCTGGGCCCGGGCTGGCCCCGTGGCGGCGAGGCCGGCGAGACTCACCGCCAGCGGCAGCGCCAGGCGGAGCAGGATCGGCGTCAGGGTCATGAAGCGCATTGAGGTCTCCGGCGGCAGGCGATCGCCACCATCCGCCGGTGACGCTTGCCGATCAAGCCGCCCCGACCAGCATCCGGTAGGCCGCGGTCGCCTGCGCCCGCGCCGTCTCGTCGTCCAGCAGCCGGCGCGAATGGCCGTAGGCCAGGACGATGCCCTTGAACTGGAACACCAGCACCTCCAGCGTGGCGTCGTCGGCGTTCGGATTCAGCGTCCGGAACTCGCGCTTCAGCACCTTCGCCCAGCGCACCTGGCTGGCCTTCAGCGTGTCGCGCAGCGGACCCGGCTGGTCGTCCAGCTCCATGGCCGCCGCCTTCAGCGGACAGCCTCCGGGCCGGTCCTCGCCGTCGATCCAGTCCAACTCGCCCTGGAAGATGCGGTCCAGCCGCTCCCGCCCGGCGGGCAGGGGCTCGGCCGGGCGCCACACCGCCTCGGTGAAGCGCTCGATCATCGCATCGACCACCTCGGCCTGCAGCGCCTCCTTGGACTGGAAATGCTTCAGCACCGCGCTCTTCGACACCCCCGCCGCGCCGGCCACGTCCTGCAGGCTGACGGCGGCGAGGCCGCGCACGGTGACCTGCGTCATCGCCTCGTCGATCAGCCGGGCGTGGGTGGCGGCGCCTTTGGGCGGCATGGGGCTTCTCCGGAACAAAAGTGATCATGCGGTCACTTTTGTATTGACTCAAAGTGACCGAGTGGTCACTCATATGTGCACGGTCGGTCACTTTCGCACGAACCGCCCGCAATGAACAGCCCCAGATGAGCCAGGAGGCTCCCATGCTTCTCATGACCCTGATGACCGCGGCCCTCGCCGTCGCCCAGCCCGCGCCGATGCTCGACGCCGCCGCTGTCCTTGCGGCCCCGGGCGAGGCGCGTCGCGTCGTTCTTGACGGCCGTTCCTGGGCCTGTGGCCCCGACGGCGTCTGCGTCGCCCGCGGCTCCGGCGCGTCCCAGCCGGTGTTGCGCGAGTGCCGCCGCTTCGTCGCCCGCTTCGGCGCCGTCACCCGGTACGAGCGGGGCGGCGTGGCCCTGACCGGGGCCGAACTGGCCCGCTGCAACGCGGCCGCCGGCTGACGTCGGACGTCAGGTTCCGATCACGGCCTCGATGCCGGCCAGCAGGCTGGCCGCCGTGATCGGCTTGGCGAGGTGGCTGTCGGCTCCGGCGGCGAGGGAGTCGTCGCGGTGTTCGGCCATGGCGTTGGCGCTCAGCATGACCACCGGCGTGCGGGGTCGTTCCGGCGTCGCCGTTTCGTGGGCCCGGATGGCGCGTGTGGCGCTCAGCCCGTCCATGACCGGCATCTGCATGTCCATCAGGACAACGTCGAAGACCCCGGACTCGAAGGCCGCCACGGCCTGGGCTCCGTCGCCGGCGACCACCACCACCGCGCCCTGGCTGGCGAGGATCAGCTGGACGACGCGCTGGTTGGTCGGGTGGTCCTCGGCCAGCAGCACGCGCAGGGCCCGTCCCGCCTCCGGCGAGGCCAGCACCGCCTCCTCGGGTTTTCTGGCGTCATACTCGGCCAGGCTCACGGCCCGCCGCAGCGGCAGGACGAAGCGGAACCGGCTGCCCGCGCCCGGCGTGGAGCGGGCCTCGATATGCCCGTCCATCATCTCGACCAGCGACCGGCAGATGGACAGGCCCAGCCCGGTGCCTCCGAAGCGGCGGGTGATGGTGCTGTCGGCCTGGTTGAAGCGGTCGAACAGCCGCGCGGCGTGGGCCGAGCCGAAACCGACCCCGGTGTCCTCGACCGTGAGCGCAAGGTGATGCGCGTCGCCCCGGCCTTCCGGATCGTCCGACCAGACCTCGACAGAGACCGAGACCGACCCCTCGGCGGTGAATTTGACCGCGTTGGACAGCAGGTTGCCCAGCACCTGCCGGATGCGCGTGCTGTCGCCCAGGAAGACGCCCCGTGCTTCCGGCGAGCGCCGCACATGGAACGTCAGCCCCTTGTCTTCGGCCCGGGCCCGCATCACCGCCAGCGGCTCCAGCGCCTCCTCCAGATCGAACGGACGGCACTCGAGGTCCAGCTGCCCGGCCTCGATCTTGGAGACGTCGAGAATGTCCGACACCAGCCGCTCCAGGGTGACTCCGGAGCTGCGGATCAGACCGACCATTTCGGTCTGGTCGTCGGACAGCGGCGTCCGGGAAAGGGCGTCGACGATACCGATCACCCCGTTCAGCGGGGTGCGGATTTCATGGCTCATATTGGCCAGGAAGTCGGACTTGGCCTGGTTGGCCGCCTCCGCCGCGGCCTTGGCGTCGCGCAGCGCCTGTTCCGCCGCCATCCGGTCGGTGACGTCCCGGGCCACGCCGTAGATGCGGTCGCCGAATCGCTGCGCCCGCCATTCGAGCGTCCGGTAGTGCCCGTCCTTGTGGCGATAGCGATTGATCTGACCGACGACCGGGTCGTCGGCCTGGCGGTTCTCCACCTCCAGCACCCCGTTCTGCGTCGCCGGCAGGTCCTCGGGATGCACCAGGCGCAGCAGGATGGTCCCCTGCAGCTCCTCGGGGGAATAGCCCAGAGCCGGCTGCCACGACTGGCTGACGCGGACGATCCGGCCATCCAGATCGCGGATGACCAGCAGGTCTAGCGAAACATCGAAGAAGCGGGCGAGTTCGGCGTCATCGCCGTCGACCTGCGCGCCGCCGGCGTCGTCGAACAGGGCGGCCGGCGCGCTGCAACTCATGCTGGTGACCGCCTCCCGCCCCTGAGAGCTCAGCCATACCCCGTTCCGGTTAAGACCGCATTGCGTTTCAGTAGGCGAAGTCCCGATATATTCGGGCCACGTCGCCATCCCAGTCGCCGTGATACAACTCCAGCAGCCGGTCGGCCGGGGTGATCCCGCTGTCGGCGATGTCCTCCAGCTCCGACAGATAGCCGCGCTCGTCGACCATGCCGCCCGAGAAACGGGCCCGGTTCTTCAGCCCGTGCCTGGCGATGTCGATCAGGTCGACCGCCACGTCGCGCACCGATCGTCCCGCCACCTCGGCCTTCAGACCCAGACGGGTGACGTCCCGGCGCAACCGCTCGTGGTCCGCAATGTCCCAGTCCTTGACCAGGTCCCAGGCCGCCGCCAGCGACGGCGCGTCGTACAGAATGCCGGCCCACAGCGCGGGCAGGGCGCAGATGCGGCTCCACGGACCGCCGTCGGCCCCGCGCATCTCCAGATACGACTTCAGCCGCACCTCGGGAAACAGCGTGGTCAGGTGGTCGGCCCAGTCCTTGGCGTTGGCCCGCTCGCCGGGCAGGGCGTCCAGCCGGCCCTCCATGAAGGCGCGGAACGACTGGCCCGACAGGTCGACATACCGCCCGTCGCGCTTGGCGAAATACATCGGCACGTCCAGCGCATAGTCGGCATAGGCCTCGAAGCCGAAGCCGTCGCGAAACACGAAATCCAGCATGCCGGTTCGGTCCGGATCGGTGTCGGTCCAGACATTGGCGCGGGCCGAGAGGAAGCCGTTCGGCCGCCCTTCCGTGAACGGCGAACAGGCGAACAGGGCGGTGGCGATGGGCTGCAGCGCCAGCGAGGTGCGGAACTTGGCCACCATGTCCGCCTCGCCGTCGAAGTCGAGGTTGGCCTGGATGGTGCAGGTCCTCAGCATCATGTCGAGGCCCAGCGAGCCGCGCTTGGGCATATAGGCCCGCATGATGTCGTAGCGGCCCTTGGGCATGACCGGCACGTCCTCCCGCCGCCACAGCGGATCGAACCCGGCCCCGAGGAAGCCGAGGTTCAGCTGGTCGGCGACCTGCTTGACCTCCATCAGGTGCTGGCCGGTCTCGTTGCAGATCTCGTGCACGTCCAGCAGCGGCGCGCCCGACAGTTCGAACTGCCCGCCCGGCTCCAGCGAGATCGAGGCGGTGAAGCCCTCGGCGTTCTCCCGCTCGAGGGCGATGACGTGGTCGCCCTCGTACACCTGCCGCCAGCCGAACCGGGTCAGCCCCTCCAGCATCGCCTTGATGCCGTTCGGCCCGTCGTACTCCGGTCGGCGCAGGGTGGACCTGTCGAAGCCGAATTTCTCGTGCTCGGCGCCGATGCGCCATTCGGACTTGGGCTTGGACCCCTTCGACATGGCGCCGATCAGGTCTTCGCGGGTCAGCGGTTCGGCGTCAGCCATGCGGTGGTTCAATGCCCCTGTGTCGCCGCTAGATGGGCGGGCCGACGGCCCCGCTCAAGCCCCATTCTGCTCCGCTATCGATAAGCGCGCCTTGGGCCTATCGTTCCCAGTCGCCGACCGCGGCCTGCCACAGCGTCAGCGCCGCCGTCGCCGCGGTGTCCGCCCGCAACACCCGCGGCCCCAGCGACACCGCCGTGGTGAAGGGCAGGGCCCTCAGCCGTTCCCGTTCCTCCGGCGCGAACCCGCCTTCCGGCCCGATCAGGATGGCCCAGGGTCCTCCCCCCGCCTCGGCCAGCGCCGTCATCGCCGGTTCGCCGCCCGTCTCGTCGCAGAACATCAGCCGCCGCCCGGAGTCCGCGCCTGCGTCCCAGCCGTCCAGCAGCGCCTCCAGCTTCACCGGCAGGTCGATCGCCGGCACGTCCAGCCGCCCGGTCTGCTCGGCGCTTTCGACTGCGATGGCCTCCAGCCGGTCCATCCGCACCCGGTCGCCCTGCGTCCGCCGCGTCGTCACCAGCCCGATCCGCGCCGCCCCGAGCTCCGTGGCCTTCTCCACCGCGAACTCCAGCGCCGCCTTCTTCACCACCGCGATCAGCAGATGCACGTCCGGCCCGGCGTCCTGCGCCCGGACCTGCTCCTCCGCCTTCAGCACCACGCCCTTCTTGAGCACCTCAGCGATGGTGCAGCGCCACTCGCCATCCGCGCCGTTGAACACCAGCAGGGCATCCCCCGCCTTCAGCCGCATCACCTGCGTCAGATAGCGCGACTGGTCGAGCGTCGGCAGGACCGCCGCGCCGGCGGACAGGGGCTGGGGAACGTGCAGGCGGATCATGACCGCCTGTGTGGGCTCAGAGCGTCCGCGCGATCAAGAGCTTCATGATCTCGTTGGTGCCGCCGTAGATGCGCTGCACCCGCGCATCCTTGTACAGCTGGGCGATCGGATATTCGTTCATATAGCCGTAGCCGCCGTGCAGCTGCAGCATCTCGTCGATGACCTCGCCCTGGATGTCGGTGACCCAGTATTTGGCCATCGAGGCCGTTGCCGCGTCCAGCCTGCCCTGCAGATGCAGCCCCAGGCAGTGATCGACGAACACCTTGGCCACGGTCAGCTTGGTCTTCACCTCGGCCAGCTTGAACTGGGTGTTCTGGAAGTCGATCACCCGCTTGCCGAACGCCTTGCGCTCCTTGACGTAGGCCAGCGTCTCCTGCAGCCCGCGCTCCGCCGCCGCCACGCCCTGGATGGCGATGTTCAGCCGCTCCTGCGGCAGCTGCTGCATCAGCTGGATGAAGCCCTGGCCCTCGCCGCCGCCGATGATGTTCTCGCCGGGGACCTTCACGTCGTTGAAGAACAGCTCGGAGGTGTCGTTCCCCTCCATGCCGATCTTGTGCAGGTTCCGCCCCCGCTCGAAGCCCTCCGCCCCGTCGGTTTCGACCACGATCAGCGAGGTGCCCTTGGCCCCCTCGGACGGATCCGTCTTGGCCACGACGATGACGAAGTTCGCCAGCTGTCCGTTGGTGATGAAGGTCTTGGACCCGTTCACCACATACCCATTGCCCTGTTTGATGGCGGTAGTCTTGACCCCCTGTAGGTCGCTCCCGGCCCCCGGCTCGGTCATGGCGATGGCCCCGACCAGCTCGCCCGAGGCCAGCCGCGGCAGCCAGCGCGCCTTCTGCTCTTCCGTGCCGTAGTGCCAGATGTACGGGGCGACGATGGCGTTGTGCAGGCTGATGCCGAAATGGTCCGCGCCCTTCCAGCCCAGCTGGCGCATCAGCACCACCTCGTGCCGGTAATCGCCGCCGATCCCGCCGTACTCCTCCGGCATCGACAGCCCCAGCAGCCCCGCCTCGCCCGCTTGGGTCCACAGCTCGCGCGGCGCCGACGAATTGGCGATCCACGACTGCACCGCTTCCGGGGACGCATGCTCGTCGATCCATTTGCCGACGGAGTCGGAGAAGAGGATGATCTCCTCCTCCTGCATGAAGTCGGGCTCGGGGACGTTGAGGACGTTCATGGGCTCACTCGAATATCTCCCTCCCCGTCCCGGGGAGGGGGGCCGCGAAGCGGCCGGGTGGGGGCGGCTGGGCGAGACAGGCGCGGCGTCGCCGAGCCGTTCCCACCTGGTCGTCGCTGACGCGCCGACCACCCTCCCCGAACGGGGAGGGAGAACTCAGCGCAGTGTCAGAACGCCTCGGCCGGCAGCGCCATCAGCACCTCCGCGCCGGTCTTCAGCTTGGCCAGATGCGCCCCCGCGTCGGGCAGGATGCGCTCCACGAAATACCGGCCGGTTGCCAGCTTGTGGGCGTAGAAAGGATCGCTCGATCCCCCGTCCACCGCCTTCTGCGCCGCCAGCGCCATCTGGGCCCAGACGTAGGCCAGCGCCGTCAGGCCGAAGATGTTCAGGTAATCGGTCGAGGCCGCGCCCGCGTTGTCCGGGTTCTGCATGCCGTTCTGCATCAGCCACATGGTGGCCTCCTGCAGCTTCTTCTTGGCGTCGGTCAGGCCATCGATGAACGGCTTCACCGAGTCGTTGGCGCCGTGTTCGGCGGTGAAGGCGTCGATCTCGGCGAACCAGGTCATGATCGCCCGCCCGCCGTTGGCCGGCAGCTTGCGCCCGACCAGATCCAGCGCCTGGATGCCGTTGGCGCCCTCGTAGATCATGGTGATCCGCGCATCGCGCAGATACTGGCTGGCCGGGAAATGCTCGGTGTAGCCGCTGCCGCCGTGCACCTGCATGGCCAGCGAGGCGGCGTGGAAGCCCTTGTCAGTCAGATAGGCTTTCAGCACCGGCGTGATCAGGCCCATGTAGTCGCGGGCCTTGGTCGCCACCGCCTCGTCTTCCGACCGCTGCAGGTCGGCCTGCAGCGCGGTCCACAGGATGAAGGCCTGGCCGCCTTCGACGAAGGCCCTGGCCTCCATCAGCATGCGGCGCACGTCGGGGTGGACGATGATCGGATCGGCCGGGCCGTCCGGGTTCTTCGGCCCGGTCAGCGAGCGGCCCTGCAGCCGGTCCTTGGCGAACTCCGCCGCCGCCTGATAGGCCGCGGTGCCGATCGACAGACCCTGCAGGCCTGTGCCGAGCCGGGCCTCGTTCATCATGACGAACATCGCCGCCATGCCCTTGTTCTCCTGGCCCACCAGCCAGCCCCTGGCCCCGTCATAGGCCATGACGCAGGTGGCGTTGCCATGGATGCCCATCTTGTGCTCGAGCCCGGCGCAGCCGACGCCTTCGTTGCGCTCGCCCACGCCGCCGTCTTCGGTGACGAAGAATTTCGGCACGACGAACAGGCTGATGCCCTTGATCCCCGCCGGCGCCCCCTCGATCCGGGCCAGCACCAGATGGATGATGTTGTCGGTGAAGTCGTGCTCGCCCGAGCTGATCCAGATCTTCTGGCCGGTGATCGAATAGCTGCCGTCGCCGTTCGGAACCGCCTTGGTGCGGATCATGCCCAGATCGGTGCCGCACTGCGGCTCGGTCAGGTTCATCGTCCCGCCCCACTCGCCGGTGGCCAGCTTGGGCAGATAGGTCTTCTTCTGCTCGTCGGAGCCGTTGGCGTGCAGCGCCTCGTAGCAGCCGTGCGTCAGGCCCGGGTACATCGAAAAGGCGGCCGAGGCGGCGGCGGTCATCTGGCCGAAGGCCATGCCGACGATCGAAGGCATGCCCTGGCCGCCGTATTCCGGATCGGAGCTCAGGCCGGGCCAGCCCGCGGCGACCATCTGCTGATAGGCCTCCTTCCAGCCGGTCGGGCCGGTGACCTTGCCGTTCTCCCATTTGCAGCCTTCCAGATCGCCGACCCGGTTCAGCGGGGCGATGACCTCCTCGGCGAATTTGGCGCCTTCCTCGAGGATCTGGCCGACCAGTTCGGACGACACGTCGGCGAACCCGGGCTGGTTGGAATAGCGGTCGATCTCCAGCACCTCGTTCAGGACGAACGTCAGGTCGCGGACAGGCGCCTTGTAGGCCATGGAGTTACGCTCTCGCTTTGAAGGGCTGGACGGTGTGGTCCGGGTTGAGGCGCGACTTCAGCAGGTTCGCGTATTCCTCGGCCCCGGGCAGCAGGTCGGGCCGGTGCTCGGCCAGCTTGCGCTCCATCACGGCGCAGGCTTCCTCGGCGGTCTCGATGGCGGCGTCGAGGTCTTCGCGCTGCTGCTTCAGCGCGGCGATCTGGGCCCGGTGGCGGCGCAGGGCGACGGCCATCTGGTGGGCGTTGTGGTTGTCGTGGTCGTAGAGATCCAGCATCTCCTGGATCTCCTGCAGCGAGAAGCCGATGCGGCGTCCCCGCAGGATCAGCTTCAGCCGCGCCCGGTCGCGCGCGTCATAGACCCGCGTCTGACCCTTGCGGGCGGGCGTCAGCAGCCCCTTGTCCTCGTAGAACCTCAGCGCCCGCGCCGTCGCCCCGAACTCGCGGCACAGCTGGCGGATCGAATAGGTGCGATGATCGTCGGCGGTCGCCATGCCCGCCAGATAAGCCGATCTTTACGTGCACGTAAAGGGAAGGATTGGGCTTCGCGCTCAGGAAGTCACGGCGGGCCTCAGGACGCAGAGAATCCCGGTCCAGATCATCCAGACGGTGAGGATGAGGAAGCCGGCCACGCCGGAAAGCCCGAGAAGGCCCGGATCGAAGCCGATAACAGTGGCGAGCCCCTCGGCGAGGCCAAGCAGCAGGACGGCGCCGCCAATCAGGCCGAGGCCGCCGACCAGGCCGCCGAATCGTGGATGCCTGAGTTGTTCGAACCCGACGCCGATCAACCAGAAGGCCGTCAACGACTGGCCGATCGCCTCTCCGATCCCGACACCGGCGAACTGATGCAGGGTGGTGAAGGTCGTCTCGATCGACGCACGGACGGCCGGATCGGCGGCGGCCTCCCATTGGGCGGCGAGGCCGGGCACGGCATAGACCCATCGGCACAGTCCGATCGCCTGGGTGACCCCGGCGGCGACGCCGATCGAGGCGATGGCCGAGGACGCCCCGCCGCTGCGCCGGGTGACGGCGCTGACGGCGACCGCCATGGGCGCCAACAACAAGGCGGCGAGGGCGAAGGCGGCCCAGGTCAGGATGAGCGAGGGCCCGCCAGCGGCGAAGGCCTCGAGAACCAGCCCCGGCGGGCTGCGCAGGATCGCCGGGTAGTCGAACGTGGATGCAAGCCACGCATAGGGAAGATTGAACCCTATCGCGAACAGGATCAGCGCGATTCCGATGCGCCGCGTCGTGCTCGACCCGTTCGACTGATCCATGCCGCCCCCTCAAGAGGATAGCGTGGACCATAACGTTGATCGGCGAAACACTTCCTTTTCTCGGACAGCGCGAACGGGCCTCAATTGCGGCCGGCGCGTCAGCGCACTTCCCGCGCCCGATACCACAGCACCGGGGCCGTGATCCCGATCAGCACCAGGTTGGTCAGCGCCAGGCCGGCCTCGAGCCCGAGCGCGTGCAACGCCAGCATGATCGTCTCCAGCGCCAGCAGGCCGGCGGCGGCGGTGACCAGCAGCGGGCGGCCGTGCTTCCACGACACCAGCGGCGCCAGCACCAGCACGGCGAGGATGATCTCGGCGACGCCGAGGCCGCGCACCATGTTCTCGGGCGCCAGGGCCGGCCATTTCATCAGGTCGATCAGATTGGCCATCGGCTCGGTCAGCTTGGCGTAGCCGGCGGCGATGAAGAACATCGCCAGCCAGCCCTGCAGCGTCCAGAGCGTCAGGTTGCGGTAGCTCGCCGCGAGGCGCGAGCGGGCGGGGGAGAGAGTCTGAGAAGTCATTTTATGGGACGCCCGGGGAGAGGCGCTCTTTTGATTGGCAACAGTGGCGATGTCGGATCGCACAAGCCTGTCCGCAAGGGCGCGAAGCGAGACCGTAACCATCCGTGACCGCTTTCTGCGAGAGCCCCACGGCCAAAGCGTGGCCGTATTCATAAATCTCTGTAATGCGGCGCCGGTTTCAGGCGTCTTAAGAGGCGGCAGGAACAGGCAGCAGGCAGCAGGCGGCAGGCAGCAGGCAACAGGGACGGAATTGGCCCGGCAGGCATCCCACTGCCGACGCTGTGCGATGCAGGCAAGGTCCGGCATCCTGCTGCCTGCTGCCTGCTGCCTCCTGCCTAACCCCTCGCTTCCCCCGCCGCCCGCACCCGCGCCACCTTCGCCTCGAACGGCCCCCAGTCGTCGCTCGCATCGATGGCCGCCCAGATCGCCTCGACCTCGTCGATCAGCATTTCCTCCGGATCCGATGCGGCGAACATCGGGTGCTCCAGCCGCTCGGGCCGATCGGGCTCATGCTCGAACAGGGCGAAGCGGAAGGCGTCGAAGGCCTCGCCCTGGTACAGCTTGCCCCGCGGCCCGCCGAGCGCCCGCGCCGAGGAGGCGAAGCCGCCGAACCAGTCGAAGAACAGCGGCTCCCAGCGCAGCGCCTCGCCGCCCTCGCGCAGCAGGGCCAGCGTCGTGTCCAGCAGCCTCTGGTCCGCCGCCTCGCCGAGGGATTGCACCCCCAGCCGCGCCAGGAAGGCGGCGCGCAGCTCGCGGATATAGGCCGGGCCGAACCCGTTCAGCGCCTCGGTCAGCGGCTCCGCGTCCGCCACCGTCTTCAGCGCCCCGCCCAGCTGGGCCAGGGCCCAGAACACCGCCTCGGGCTGCCGCGCGAAGGCGTACAGGCCGAACTGGTCGAAATAGGCCGCCGTGAAGCCCGGCTCGTAATGCGGCAGGAATCGCCACGGCCCGTAGTCGAAGCTCTCGCCGGTGACGTTCAGATTGTCGGTGTTCAGCACCCCGTGCACGAAGCCGGCGGCGATCCACCGCGCCGCCAGCCGCGCCGAGGCCTCGACCACGGCGCGCAGGAATCCGGGCGTGTCCCCCGCCGCGACGGCCGGGTGGTAGAGCGCCCGGGCGTGCTCGACCAGGGCCTCGATCATGTCCGGTCGCCCGATATAGGCCGCCCGCTGGAAGGTGCCGAAGCGGATGTGGCTGTGCGACAGCCGCACCAGCACGGCCGAGCGGGTCGGCGACGGCTCGTCGCCCCGCTCCAGCGCCTCGCCCGTCTCGATCAGGCTGAAGGCCCGGCTGGTCGGGACGCCCAGCGCCTCCAGCATCTCCGCCGCCAGCACCTCGCGCACCCCGCCCTTCAGCGTCAGCCGCCCGTCCGCCCCGCGCGACCACGGCGTTTGGCCGGAACCCTTGGTGGCCAGGTCGAGCAACCGGCCGTCCGCCGCCCGCATCTGCGCCGCCAGGAACCCCCGCCCGTCGCCGAGGTCCGGGTTGTAGGTGCGGAACTGATGCCCGTGATAGCGCATCGCCACCGGCCCGGGCTGGCCGGGCAGGGGCTCGAAGCGGCCGAAATGGGCGATCCATTCCGCGTCGGTCAGGGCCTCCAGCCCGACCGTCGCCGCCGCCCGGTCGTTGCGGAAGCGCAGGATGGTCTGCGGGAACGCCGCCGCCCGCACGGCGTCGCCATAGTCCTCCCCCAGATCGAAGAAGCGCGGCTCGGGGCGGTAGGCGGGGGAGGGAGGCATGACCGCCAGATGCGGCCTGCGGCGCCGAAGGGCAACCGTCACGGGTTGAACGTCCGCGCCCCGACCGTATTGTAGAGCGCAGAGATCAGGCCGGGCCCCGCGCCCGGTCGGGCCGGCGCGGCGCGAACCCGGTCCGGCGCCCGTCGATAACCGGGCGCCACGACAGACCTTTCATCTCAGGAGGCCGCCGTGGCGCGCAGGATCACTCTCGATTTCCTCAGGACCGAGGCCGCCTCCGGCGCGGTGCTCGGCATCGCCGCCCTGGCGGCCCTGATCATCGCCAACTCTCCCCTCGCCGGCGCCTATTTCGGCTGGCTGAAGAGCGAGCACGTGGTTCAGGTCGGACCGCTGCTGCTCGAGCTGTCGATCTCCGAATGGATCAAGGAAGGCCTGATGGCGGTCTTCTTCCTCGTCGTCGGGCTGGAGATCAAATACGAGATCCTCAAGGGCGAACTCAGCGATCCGAAGAAGCTGGCGACCCCGGTTCTGGCGGCGCTCGGCGGCATGATCGCCCCGGCGCTGGTCTACCTGGCGATCTCGGGCCTGCTGGGCGGCCCCCACCAGGGCTGGCCCATCCCGCTGGCCACCGACATCGCCTTCGCCCTGGCCGTGTTTGCGGTGGCCGCCCGCGGCCTGCCGTCCTCGCTGCGGGTCTTCCTGCTGACCCTGGCCATCGTCGACGACCTCGGGGCCATCGCCCTCATCGCCGTGCTGTTCTCGAGCGGCGTCGCCTGGCTGCCGCTGGTCTGGATCGCGGCCCTGCTGCTCGCCGGCGGCGCCGCGGCCCGGTTCGGCAAGATCCCGGCTCCCTTCTGGGTGCTGGGCTTCGCGCTGGTCTGGTACCTGACCGTGCTCTCCGGCCTGTCGACGTCCCTGACCGCCGTGGCCTTCGCCGCCATCGTGCCCGTCGACAACCGCAGCGATCATCAGAGCCCGCTCAAGGAGGCGATGCACGATCTTCACCCCTGGGTCGCCTATCTGATCCTGCCGCTGTTCGCCTTCGCCAAGGCGGGGGTCGGCTTCGGCGGCCTGACGCTCGAACAGGCCTTCGCCCCTCTGGTCGTCGGCGTCGCCCTGGGCCTGTTCGTCGGCAAGCAGCTCGGCGTGTTCGGCGCGGCCTGGCTGGCCTCGGCCCTGAAGATCGGACGCCGCCCCACCGGCTCGACCTGGGCCGAGCTCTACGGCGTCTGCCTGCTGTGCGGCGTCGGCTTCACCATGAGCCTGTTCATCGGCGTGCTGGCCTTTCCCGGAGCCATCGACTCGCCGCAGCAGATCGAGGTCAAGCTGGGCGTGCTCGGCGGCTCGCTCATATCCGCGGTCGTCGGCGCCGCCTTCCTCGCGATTGCTGCCCGACGGCGCAATGATTTGGCCGACGAGGCCGCGGATACTGCCCAATAGTGGGCGAATATTGACCTAGCGTCATCCGTTTCTGTCGCTTTTGCGTCACAGTCAGGCTTTGGGCGCGGCCGAAATGAGGCCGGCCCGCCCCCCGATGCTTGTGGCGGAGTCCGGCTTGGATTACCCCGAATGGTGGAGTTTCCGCGCTCCGCAAGAAGGGCGTGGAACAGGGATCAGGAAACGCCGCGGCGCCCCCGTACATCGCGGGACCCCCGGCCAACGTCGGGGAACCGCCCATGCGCCTTACCAACCTTCTTCGCAGCACCGCGTCGGCCGCCGTCGTCGGCGCCGTGGCCTTCGGCCTGGCCGGGACCGCCTCGGCCCAGGACGTCCAGCAGGGACCGACCACCGTCGACGACATCATCGTCACGGCGCAGAAGCGCGAGCAGAACCTGCAGGACGTGCCGATCGTGGTCACCACCCTGTCGCAGGAGATCCTCGAGGACACCGGCGTCCGCGACATCAAGGACCTGCAGATCCTGACCCCCGGCATGACCGTGACCTCGACCACCACCGAGGCCTCGACCACGGCCCGTATCCGCGGCGTCGGCACGGTCGGCGACAACCCCGGCCTGGAAAGCTCGGTGGGCGTGGTCATCGACGGCGTCTACCGGTCGCGCAATGGCGTCGGCTTCGGCGACCTCGGCGAACTGCAGCGGATCGAGGTCCTGAAGGGCCCCCAGGGCACCCTGTTCGGCAAGAACACCTCGGCCGGCGTCATCAACATCATCACCGAGGCCCCGTCCTTCACCCCGGGCTTCAACGCCGAACTCACCGTCGGCAACTATGGGCAGATGGGGGCCTCGGGCTCGGTCACCGGCCCGATCAGCGACACCCTGGCCTTCCGCCTCTACGCCGCCCGCCGCGTGCGCAACGGCTTTTATGACGTGGACACCGGCGACGGCCCGCGCACCCTGACCGACGACGCCAACCAGGACTTCGGCACCGTCCGCGGCCAGCTGCTGTGGCTGCCGAACGACAACACCTCGGTCCGGGTGATCGCCGACTACTCCAAGCGTGACGAATACTGCTGCGTCGGCGTGCAGGTGCGCACCGGGCCGACCTATCCGTTCATCGACGCCATGTCGAACGGCACGGGCCAGCGTCCGCCGGCCGCCGGCTTCGGCTTCCTGCCCTTCTCGCGCACGGCTTTCGCCAACCGCGACACCGGCCAGGAGATCGAGGACAAGGGCGTTTCGATCGAGGCCAACATCGACCTGCCGAACTTCGGCGGCGCGACCCTGACCTCGGTCACCTCGTGGCGCGACTGGTCCACCGTCAACGGCATGGACATCGACTACACCGGCGCCGACATCGCCTATCGCCTGGAAGACGGCGAGTTCGGCTACACCGTCGACAACCTGACCCAGGAATTCCGCCTCGCCGGTTCGACGGACGCCTTCGACTGGCTGGTCGGCTTCTTCGCCACGCGCGAGAACGTCAACCGCGACGACACCTTCTACTTCGGCGCCGACTACAATCCGGTTCTGGCCTTCCAGGTCTCGGCCGCCCTGAACGGCGCCAACCCGGCGATCCCGATCAGCCCCGCGATCATCGGCTGCTTCACGCGTCCGGGCACCACCTCGCCGCAGATCCAGGGCTGTCTGGCCACCGGCGGAGCCTCGGCCAACCCGCTGCTGCAGCCGACCGGCCCTGTGCTGGTCGCCGGCCAGAGCCTCGACGACCGCTATGAGCAGGAGTCGACCTCGGTCGCCCTGTTCACCAACAACACCTGGCACGTCACCGACCGCTTGGACCTGACCCTCGGCCTCCGCTACACGATGGACGAGAAGTCCCTGACCGGGCTGCAGACCAACGTCGGCCCGAACCAGAACGTCTGCGCCGCCGCCCTCGGCAACCAGGCCGCCATCGGGGGCGCCGTCGGCGCGGCCAATGCGCCGCTGATCCTCGGCCGCCTGTGCCTGCCCTGGTCGAATCCGTTCTACAACAACCGGGTGATCGACGAGAGCGTCGACGACGGCGAGCTGAGCGGCACGATCAAGGCCGCCTACCGCCTCAGCCCCGAGGTTCTGGTCTACGGCTCCTACGCCCGCGGCTACAAGAGCTTCGGCTACAACCAGGACCGGGTGCAGAACGGCGTCACGCCGAACGCCTCCCTGTTCTTCCCGTCGGAAACGGTCGACAGCTATGAGCTGGGGGTGAAGACCACCCTGTTCGACCGCTCGGTCCTCCTGAACGCGACCTATTTCGACCAGACCTTCCACGACTTCCAGCTCAACACCTTCCTCGGCACCGCCTTCGTGGTGGAGTCCATTCCCGAGCTGAGTTCGCGCGGCATCGACGCCGACTTCCTCTGGTTCACCCCGATGGAGGGGCTGAGCTTCCAGGGCGGCGTCACCTGGACCGACGCGGAGTACGGCCAGTTCACCGCCGCCGACCTGTTCACCCCGGGCAACTTCCCCGGCCTGTCGCTCCTGCCCGGCGCCCGTCCCTCGTTCGCCCCGGAATGGTCGGCCACCGGCTCGATCAATTTCGATCGCTCGTTCGGCGACGGCCTGCGCGCCGGCTTCAGCCTCGCCGCGAAATACTCGAGCGACTACAACACCGGCTCCGACCTGCTGCCCTACAAGGCCCAGGACGCGTTCACCATCCTCAACGGCCGCATCTCGGTCGGCTCCGAGGACGAGCGCTGGACGGCGGACTTCTGGGTCCAGAACCTGACCGACGAAGAGTACGTCCAGGTCGCCTACAACGGCTTCCTGCAGGGCGGCGCCTTCCAGGGCACGGTCCAGCCGAACGGCACCTATTACAACCCGGCGCTGGACTCCCAGACCATCGACGCCTTCCTGGGCGCGCCGCGGACCTACGGCGCCACCCTGCGCATCAAATACTGACCGGTTCGCCGACAGGCGAAACGGACCAGCCGGCCGGGGGCGACCCCGGCCGGTTTTGTTTTGGCCGGCGGTCCGGCCGAGGACGGAGGTGGAGATGACGGAGATCGACGAGGCGACCGCCGCGGCGCTGGGCTGGCCGAAGACGAAATACGCCTGGGTCGAGCGCGAGCGGCGCTGGCTGTGCCGGGCCGTCCCCTTCCACCGCGTCATCCGCAGCGAGGCCTTCACCGACCTGTATGTGACGGGCACGCGGCTGCGCCTGCGCGAGGCCATCCCGGCCGATGGAGGGGCGCCCATGCGACGGCTCGGGCGCAAGGCCGACGTCGACCCGTCGACCCGGCTGCTGACCTCGATCTACCTCTCGCCGGAGGAGTACCGCCTGCTCTCCACCCTGCCTGGCGCCGTGCTGCGCAAGACGCGGCACTATCTCGGCAAGGTCGGCGGGGCCGACCTGTCGGTCGACGTCTTCGACGGCCCGCTCAGCGGCCTGGTCATGGCAGAGGCCGAGTTCCAGGACGCCGCGGCGATGGCCGCCTACCCGATGCCCGACTTCGCCGTCCGCGAGGTCACGGACGACCTCCGCTACACCGGCGGCCGGCTGATCGCCGACGGCCTGCCCGACGAGCAGACCGCCTGATCTCCGACGGGCCGGCTACTCCGCCGGCGCGGGACTGCCGCCGCGGTTCGGTTCGTCCCTCTGGCTGGCGAACATCTTGCCCATGCGCCGGGCGAGGAAGCCCGCCACGTCATCGACGATGGTGAAGATCGGCGGGATGAACAGCAGCGACAGGAAGGTCGAGGAAATCAGCCCCCCGACCACCGCGATGGCCATCGGCGAGCGGAACTCGACGTCGGCCCCCCAGCCGAGGGCCACCGGCATCATGCCCGCGCCCATGGCGAAGGTGGTCATCAGGATCGGCCGGGCCCGCTTGTGGGCGGCGTCCATGATGGCGTCGAGCCGGGGCATCCCGTCCTTCTCGGCCATCACGATGTAGTCGACCAGCAGGATCGAGTTCTTGGCCGCGATGCCCATCAGCATCAGCACCCCGATGAGGGACGAGATTGAGAAGCTGGAGCCGCCGATCATCAGGGCCACAAAGGCCCCGCCGATGGCCAGCGGCAGCGAGGCCATGATGGTCACCGGATAGGCGAAGCTGCGGAACAGCAGCACCAGCACGGCGTACATCAGCAGGATGCCGGTGGCGAAGGCGACGGCGAAGCCGGTGATCATCTCCTGGATGAACTCCGCGTCCCCGGCCGGAACCTGGCGCACGCCGGGGGGCAGGGTCTTCACCGACGGCAGCTTCTGCACCGCCGCCGCGGCCTCGCCCGAGCGGATGCCGTCCAGCTCTGCGGTGATCGAGGCGATGCGGGCGCGGTCCTGTCTCAGCACCTGCGACGGGCCGGCCCCGAAGCGGATGTCGGCGACGGCGCTCAGGGGCACCGCCCCGCCGGTGTTGGTCGGCACCCGGAGGTTCTCGAGCACCGACAGGTCCTCGCGGGCGTTGGCGGTCAGCTGAAGGCGGATCGGCACCTGCCGGTCGCCCAGGTTATATTTCGGCAGGTTCTGCGCGATGTCGCCGATCGTGGCGACGCGGATGGTCTGCGAGATGTCGCGCGTCGACACCCCCATCAGGGCGGCCTGGTCCGGCCGCGGCACGACGAGGATCTCGGGCCGGGCGATCGAGGCGGTGTTGACGACGTTGGCGAGGCCGGGAACGGTCCGCATCTCCGCCTCGATCTTGCGCGCGGCGGCCTGCAGGGCCGCCGGATTGTCGCCCAGGATGGCGAAGGTGTAGCTCGTGCCGTCCGACGGCCCCCCGCCCTGATTGCCGGTCCCGGAGCCGATGCGGGCCCCCGCAATGGATTTCCAGCCGTCGACCATCTCCCGCTGGAAGTCCTGCTGGCTGATGGCCCGCTCGCCCTTGTCGACCATGTCGGCGTAGACGTTGGCCTGGTTGACCTCCTGGCCGCCGATCTGGGCGAACACCGAGGTCACCTCGGGACGTTGCTGCAGGTCGCGCGTCAGCCGCTGCACGATGGCGTCGGTCTGGCGCAGCGTGGCGCCGGGCGGCAGTTCGACCGAGAAGGCGGCGCGCCCCTCGTCGCCGGACGGCGAGAATTCGAACGGCACCTTGGTCGCCAGGAACCCGCAGCCAATAAACAGGGCGGTGCCGATGGCGAACACCTTCCACCGGTTGCCCAACGACCAGCGCAGCGCCTTCAGATAGCCGCTCATCCAGAACGGATCGGCGTCCTCGTGCTTGTGGTGCTTCAGCAGATAGGCGGCCATCAGCGGCGTCAGCGTCCGGGCCACGACCAGCGAGAAGGCCACGGACACGCAGGCGGCCAGGGCGAAGGCCTTGAAGAATTGTCCGATGATGCCCGGCATGAAGCCGACCGGCGCGAAAACGGCCAGGATGGTCGCGGTGGTGGCGACCACCGCCAGGCCGATCTCGTCGGCCGCCTCCATCGAGGCGTTGTAGGGCGACTTCCCGTCCCGCATGTGCCGGACGATGTTCTCGATCTCGACGATGGCGTCGTCGACGAGGATGCCGACGGTCAGCGACAGGGCCAGCAGCGTCACCACGTTCAGCGACTGGTCCATCGGGCCCAGCACCGCGAACGCCGGGATCAGCGACAGCGGCATGGCCATGGCGGTGATGAAGGTCGCCCGCCAGTCGCGCAGGAAGATGAACACCACCACCACCGCCAGCACGGCGCCGAGCAGCAGGGCCTCCAGTGAGGCGATGTAGCTCTCCTCGATGTATTCGACGCTGGCAGTGACCTGTTCGATGGTCAGTTCGGGGTGGGCGGCGTCGATCTCGGCGACCCGCGCCCTGACCTTGTCGGCCACCTTGACCTCGCTGGCCGTGCGTGAGCGCAGGAAGTTGAAGGTGACCGCTTCCTGGCCGTTGTAGCGGGCCAGCCGGCGCGGTTCGCTCCAGTGGTCCTCGACCGTGCCCAGGTCGCCGAGACGGACGGACCGGTTGCCGCCCATCGGCACCAGCGTCTCGCGCAGCTGCTCGATCGAGCCGGCGGCGCCGAGGGTGCGGATCGACCGCTCCGAGCCCGAGATGGTGACCCGCCCGCCGGGCAGGTCGCTGTTGACCGCCGTCAGGGCCTGGCTGACCGAGGCGGCCGTCAGCCCGTAGGAGGCGAGGCGGTCGGGGTCCAGCTCGACGCGGACCTCCCGATCGACGCCGCCTGAGCGGTTGACCTCGCCGACGCCGCCGATGGACAGCAGCGAGCGGCTGACCTCGTTGTCGATGAACCAGCTCAGCTCTTCCGGCGTCATCGTCGACGAGCGCACCACCCATGTGATCAGGGCGTCGCCGGTAATGTCGATCCGCTGGACGCTGGGTTCCTGCATGTCCTGGGGCAGGGAGCCGCGCAGGCCGCTCATGGCGTTGCGGACGTCGTTGGTCGCCCGCTCCGTGTCGGTGCCCAGTTCGAACTCGATCGTCGTCACCGACGAGCCGTCGGTGATCTGCGAATTGATATGGCGCACCCCCGACAGGCCCGAGAGGGAATCCTCGATCAGCCGGGTGACCTGCACCTCCATCTCGCTGGGGGCGGCGCCCGGACGGCCCGCGGCGACCAGCACCAGCGGGAAGTCGATGTCGGGGTTGTTGTTGATCCGCATCCCCATGAAGCCGTTGACGCCGGCCAGCGTCAGCAGCACGAACATGAGGATGATCGGGATCGGATTCTTGATCGACCAGGACGAGATGTTCTTCATCGCCGGGCCTTATTTCTTGGCCGCGGCGGCGGGCGCGCGGGCGGCGGCGCGGGCCGGGGCGGCGGCGGGACGGGCCCCCGCGACGGTCACCCGGTCGCCCTCGCCGAGGAAGCCGGCGCCCTCGACCACGACGCGCACCCCCGCCTCGATGCCGCTGACGGCGGTGCGGTCGGCGGCCCGCGACAGGACGGTGACCGGACGGAAATGCGCCCGGCCGTCGGTCCCCATCACGAACACCCCGGCCCGGTTCTCGCGGTACAGCACCGAGGCGGTCGGCACGGTGACGGCCGGCTGGTCGCCGACCTGGATGCGGGCGCGGGCGAACATGCCCGGGCGGAAGCCGCCGCCGCGCAGGGCGATGCGGGCCACGCCCAACCGGGTCTCGGGGTTCACTTCCGGCGTCACGATGCGCACCGTCCCGGTCGTCTCCCCGACCTGGTCGGACGAGATCACGGCGCTCTGGCCGGCGCGGACCAGCCGCAGCTCGGTCTCCGGCACCTGGGCGTCCAGCTCCAGCCGGCCGTCGCGGACGATGCGAAACAGTTCGGTCCCGGGCGAGATGATCTGGCCGCGCGTCACGCTGCGGCTGATCACCAGGCCCGACACGGGCGCCCGGATGGTCGCCTGCGACAGGCGGGTGCGGGTCTCCGACAGCGACGCCCGGGCCGCCGCCAGATTGGCCTGCGAGGCGCGCTGGTTGGCCAGGGCCGTATCCAGTCCGGCCTGGCTGAGGAAGCCGCGTTCCTTCAGTTCCTGGGCCCGGCCGAGGGCGGCGTCATCGCGCGCCGCATTGGCCTCGGCCGTCTGCACCGCGGCCTGCTGCTGGCGCAGCTGGGCCTGCAGCAGGGCAGGATTCATCTGCACCAGCGGCTGCCCCTGACGGACGTAGCTGCCCTCGTCGACGAACACGCCGGTCGCGGTCAGGCCGCCGGTCTCGGCCCCCACCGGCACCTCCTCCCAGGCCGAGACATTGCCCGAGGCGGTGACCGTGCGCGGCAGGTTCTGCAGCGTGGCGGTCGCCACCGTCACCGTCAGGGTGCTGGCGCCCGAGCCGGCCGCCGCCTTGGTCTCGGCCTTCTTGGCCGCGTCCTCGCCGCCGCAGGCGGCCAGCGCCAGCACCAGGGTCAGGACGGCCGCGCCGGCCCAGCTCTTCCGCATCATGTTCGCCACGTCTGATCCCCATCGGGGCGCGGAGGGGGAGCCGCGCGCCAGCTTTCCGGCCGCCAAAACGGGCGAACCTTGTCATCGGCTGTTGAATAGACGTTTCGGGCCCGCTTCTCAAACGCCAATCGACCCCCTTACGCCGATGTAATCCGCCACAAAATCAGTGGCGGAGCGCGGGAGGCCGCCGCCCGCGTTGGCGATCCGGCCCCGCCGTGCTACCGGCCCGCCCATGACGACCCCTCCCATCGAACGCATCCGGAATTTCTCCGTGGTCGCCCACATCGACCACGGCAAGTCGACGCTGTCCGACCGGCTGATCCAGCACACCGGCGGCCTGACCGCGCGCGAGATGAGCGCCCAGGTGCTCGACAACATGGACATCGAGAAGGAACGGGGCATCACCATCAAGGCGCAGACCGTGCGCCTGCACTACAAGGCGAAGGACGGCCTCGACTACGTCCTCAACCTGATGGACACCCCCGGCCACGTCGACTTCGCCTACGAAGTCAGCCGCAGCCTCGCCGCCTGCGAGGGCTCCCTGCTCGTCGTCGACGCCTCCCAGGGCGTCGAGGCGCAAACCCTGGCCAACGTCTATCAGGCCATCGACAACAACCACGAGATCGTCCCGGTCCTCAACAAGATCGACCTGCCGGCCGCCGAACCCGACCGCGTGCGCGAGCAGATCGAGGACGTCATCGGCATCGACGCCTCCGACGCCGTGCTCTGCTCCGCCAAGTCCGGGCTCGGCATCGAGGACGTGCTCGAGGCCATCGTCACCCGCCTGCCGGCGCCGAAGGGTGATCCGAACGCCCCGCTGAAGGCCCTGCTGGTCGACGCCTGGTACGACCCCTACCTCGGCGTCGTCGTGCTGGTCCGTGTCTTCGACGGCACGCTGCGCGCCGGCCAGCGCGTCAAGATGATGCAGAACGGCTCGACCCACCTGATCGACCGGGTCGGCGTCTTCCTGCCCAAGAACACCCCCGTCGAGAGCCTCGGCCCCGGCGAGGTCGGCTTCATCACCGCCCAGATCAAGGAAGTCGCCCACGCCGCCGTCGGCGACACCATCACCGACGAGAAGAAGCCCACCGCCGAACCGCTCAAAGGCTTCAAGGAGGTCCAGTCGGTGGTCTTCTGCGGCCTCTTCCCGGTCGACGCCGCCGACTTCGAGGACCTGCGCGCCGCCATCGGCCGCCTGCGCCTCAACGACGCCAGCTTCACCTATGAGATGGAGTCCAGCGCCGCCCTCGGCTTCGGCTTCCGCTGCGGCTTCCTCGGCCTGCTGCATCTGGAAATCATCCAGGAGCGGCTCAGCCGCGAGTTCAACCTCGACCTGATCGCGACCGCCCCCAGCGTGGTCTACAAGATCAGCCTGCGCGACGGTTCCGAGATCGACCTGCACAACCCGGCCGATCTGCCGGACGTGATGCAGATCATGGAAATCCGCGAGCCGTGGATCAAAGCCACGATCCTCACGCCCGACGAATACCTCGGCGGCGTCATCAAGCTGTGCCAGGACCGCCGCGGCTCCCAGGTCGAGCTCAGCTACGTCGGCTCCCGCGCCCTCGTCGTCTACGAACTGCCGCTCAACGAGGTCGTCTTCGACTTCTACGACCGCCTCAAATCCATCTCGAAAGGCTATGCGTCCTTCGACTACGAGCTGACCGACTACAAGGCCGGCGACCTCGTGAAGATGAGCATCCTCGTCAACGCCGAGCCGGTCGACGCCCTCAGCATGCTGGTCCACCGCGCCCGCGCCGAGACCCGCGGCCGCGGCATGGTCGAGAAGATGAAGGAGCTGATCCCGCCCCACCTGTTCCAGATCCCCATCCAGGCGGCCATCGGCGGCAAGATCATCGCCCGCGAGACCGTCCGCGCCCTGCGCAAGGACGTCACCTCGAAATGCTACGGCGGCGACGCCACCCGCAAGAAGAAGCTGCTCGAGAAGCAGAAGGCCGGCAAGAAGCGCATGCGCCAGTTCGGCAAGGTGGAGATCCCGCAGGAGGCCTTCATCGCCGCCCTCAAGATGGACGAGGACTAGTCGCGCCTCCGCGGCATCGTCCCCGCCTCCTCGATCCGCTCGCGCTCCATCGCATAGCATTCGCACGCCAGCCGCTCGAGCAGCGGCCGGTCGAGGATTCTCGCCACCCCCCGGGCATAGCGGATCGCCCCCCGTTCCTTCAGCTGGGTGGCCGCCTCGTTGATCGTCGTCCGCTGCGTCCCCAGCAGGCCGGCCAGCTCCTCCTGGGTGAAGGCGATGTCCTCGCCCGGCGTCAGGTCCGAGGCTGAAAGCAGCCAGCGCGCCATCCGCGGCAGGGCCTTGTGCGCGGCATTGCAGGCCGCGTGCTGCACCGCCTGCATCTGGTAGATGTACGACAGCCGCAGCAACTGTTCCAACAGCGGCCGGCTGACATGGAACCGCTCGTACAGCACCCGCGCCGGCAGCACATAGACCGTGCCCGGCTGCCTTGCCGCCACCTCCCAGCCGCACGGCGTGCCGGCCATGAACGGCGCCAGCCCCGACAGCCCCTCGCGCCCGACCACCGCCGTCTCAAGCCCCCGGCCGTCGCTCAGCCGCACCAGGTTGGCCAGCTGGGCGTCAGCCGGGAAATGCACCTCCGCCACCGGCGTATCCTGCGCGATCAGCACCTGTCCCGCCGCCACCTCGACCGCCCGCAGGTGCGGCCGCAGCGCCGCCTCGTCGGCGGGCTCCAGCGTGTCGAGGAAATGATTGCCGTAAGCCATCGGGCTCCCTTCGAGGCAGAACAACGTCAGCTCAGCCGGTTCGCTCCGTCGGCGACCCGACACAAGGCCCCTCACGCGCCGGTTGACCCGCCCCCGCCGCCGCGCCACACCACCCCTCGACCGGAGAGTTCACGCCCATGGCCACCGACACCCACAAAGGCGCCGACCGCGCTCCCCGACTGGCCGTGCTGATCGACGCCGAGAACGCCTCGCCCAAGATCGCCGAGGCCCTGTTCACCGAGATCGCCACCCTGGGCGAGGCCTCCGCCCGCCGCATCTACGGCGACTTCGCCTCGGCCCAGATCCAGGGCTGGACCCGCGTGCTGGCCCGCTTCGCCATCCAGCCGCAGCAGAATTTCGCCAACACCAAGGGCAAGAACTCCGGCGACATCGCCCTCGTCATCGACGGCATGGACCTGCTGCACTCGGGCCGCTTCGACGGCTTCTGCCTGGTCTCCTCCGACGCCGACTTCACCCGTCTGGCCTCGCGCATCCGCGAAGAGGGCGTCGACGTCTACGGCTTCGGCGAGCGCAAGACGCCCGAGAGCTTCCGCCAGGCCTGCACCCGCTTCATCTACACCGAGAACCTCAGCGCCCCCGCCGCTTCCGACAATGACGACGACGAGGTCGCCGCCGCCCCCGGCGCCGGCTCCGGCCGCGCCCGCAAGCCCGCGGCCGCCGGCGCCACCCCGGCCCCCGGCAAACGCCCCCCGTCCGAAGCCGCCCGCCTGATCGCCACCGTCATCGCCGACATGGACGAGGACGGCGCCGGCTGGGTCAACGCCGGCGGCATCGCCAACCGCCTGCGCAACGCCTACCCCGACTTCGACCAGCGCTCCTACGGCTATGCGAAGCTGTCGGATTTGATCCGGGCGACCGGACGGTTCGAGGTGGAGACCAGCGCGGGCGGGGCGATGAAGGTAAGGGATCGGGCGTAGGGGCTTCCTATCTCGAGTTGGTAGAGGCGGCGGCGAGACAGCGGTACGCTCCAACCATGCCGACCGTCGTGCTTCCTGCCGCATGCCTCACTTGGCTGGCCGAGGCGGACCTCATCATGACGCGGGACTGGTGTACCGACTCATCCGACCCTGGTTAGTCGTCAGAGGACGCGCTGCGTCATTGGCGAGACGGCGAGTCCTGAGGACCTCGTGGCGTGGTTCGCAAAGAAGTGCGGCCTGATCCGCTAGGGCCAATTCGCGCTACGCGGCGCCGAAGGCTTCTCGGTGTAAGCGAATGTACTTCGGATGTGGCCACTGGGATCGGTCCTTCGGGAGGCGAAGTTGGTCCATCTGTCTTTCAAACAAGCTTCGCAATTCTGCTGGAACTCGGTTGTGAGCGACCAAGAGCCGATAGTCGTCGGTGATGGAAATAAGGTGACGGTCAAAGAGCCAATGGACGGTACCCGATAAGGCCATGCCATTCTGGACAACGTCAGGTCCGCCAGTCTCAACCGGCCAGATATGAGCGGCCTGAACTTCTGAGCGACCGCCGCCGTTGATGATCCTGAGGCCAGTGACGGCGCAGGTATCATTGTAGGCCTGACAAACCAGCCGCCGAAAATTCGCGTCGCGAACCTTGCGATTCACCAGAGTCTGCTCGATCCGGCGAACAAAATCCTCGCCAGGTGCAGGTGAATAGCCCGAGAGCGGGATCGCTGAAGTATCGGCTACTCCGGGCCCGTACCGGATGAGGTTTTCCGCCGATAGCGTCTCGCCCAGTCCGGCTGCGACAATGGAGCTGAAGTCTTCATCAGAAATGGCCCTCAACGACTTGCCTTGCAGGTACTGCCCAAGCCGGCGGGGATCGCGAATTGCGCGAAGGGGTTCCTCCCAATAAACCCGTTCGGGAGCGGAAGCGAAAAGAACCGGGGGCTCGAACGGCAAGTAATCTTCGATATAGGCGTAGGCGTAGCCGGGCTGTTCGATATCGGGCTCGACCGCGACCACTCTCCCCGTGCCAATGTATGCGCGTCTTCCCCCGTTCCGCTGAGGCTCGCGGTACAGCACCCAATCTCCCAGTGCACCGTGGGCGACGGCCAAGTAGTCTCTTCGGGCCGGGAAATGGTAGCGCTCGGAGCTGTCCTTGTAGCCCGAGCCCGACTTCGTATCGAACACGCCCTTCACGTCCGACCGCCCCTGTTGGCGATGACGGCTGCCGGCCTCGCGTCAAGCTCTTTGAACGGACTTGGTGTGCCTATCTGAATCGCTTGGCCCGGAAACGTTCGAGAATTTCCATCGCGGAAGTCCGCGTGACGGGAAGCGTCGTCGTCGGGCCCGCCGGGCCCCACACAATCGTGTCTAGTATGGTGGGAACGATCTCCCAGTCGAAGGCTAGCCCATGCCATTCGGCGGTCGAGAGAAGGTGGTACATCTCGTCGACGTATCGGGCGAGTTCCACCGCAGCCGTCCGTAGGTCTGCGGTGCCCCGCTCCGATCGCCAGTGAAACAGAGCGAGGTTCCGGAGGCGCTCCGGCGGTCTGGAGCGCCGATCCAACTCTTCCCAAACACAAAGCGCTGTTTCGACTTCGTCTGCCGAATAGGTCGCGGAATTGAGACGAAGCAGAGTCATAGCCGACGATGACTCTACCGAACGCGCCGGTCCACCCGATACCTATCGAGAGTTGGTACATGATCGCCCCTCCGACCGGAGGTTAGGCGAGTTCGGTCACGTCGCGCCAGGCCCCTCCGGCGCCAAGGCTCTTTCGCCCTTCGTGTCCTTCGTGCCCCTTCCTTTGTGCCCTTCGTGATGAACCTCGGCTCCCGACCCCGTGACGCTGTGCTGACAATCCGGGAACTCATAGTCGGGTTCAGCGGAAACTCTCCCGCCTTTCCAAAGACATCCCTTTTTCTCGACCCCCTCTCCTGCGCACAGCATCCGGCGGGCGCATAATTCACCCATCCCGTCGGTGGGGAGGGCGTCGGATCCACGTTCCTCGACGACGGCGGGCGCGGAGGTCGATGGATGGCCTCTGCTTGCTCGCCGCGCACCGAAGGCGCGGAGCGCCTGGGCCGCCCACCGGCGGTCTGCAGGTCCGTCCCGCGCCGGCGTCCGCAAGGCCGCCGGCGTGTTTCCG
>Ga0196976_1000056_pt1 | contig 72571 bp, 58 predicted proteins | sample S3v_513CmetaG_FD_148644 | JGI IMG/M metagenome (GOLD analysis project Ga0196976, IMG submission 148644) | Soil microbial communities from Anza Borrego desert, Southern California, United States - S3+v_5-13C | ecosystem: Environmental > Terrestrial > Soil > Desert | place: USA: California...
GATTGTAGGCAAGCTGCCTTCGGAAGTGACGTTGAGCCGTGGTATTACCAATGGCAATCTGACCAATGACCTGGTCATTTCGATCAACGGTACGACGGACAAGCTGACGGTACAGAACCATTTCAATAGCAGCGGCTATTACAAGATCGAGAAGGTGGTGTTCGATAATGGTACGGAATGGACATCTACTGCCCTCGATGTGGCACCTGCATATCCCACCAACACTAGCATGGTTTATGGTGGCAGTGGCAACGATGCCTATGACCTGCGTCACAATACTAACGGTAGCATCAGTGAAACCGGCAGTTCTGGCGGCAACGACACCTACATCTTTGGTGAGGGTGCTGGTCAAGACACCATCAATGACTACAGTACCAATACCAGCAACCTCGACACCATCAAGATTGTAGGCAAGCTGCCTTCGGAAGTGACGTTGAGCCGTGGTATTACCAATGGCAATCTGACCAATGACCTGGTCATTTCGATCAACGGTACGACGGACAAGCTGACGGTACAGAACCATTTCAATAGCAGCGGCTATTACAAGATCGAGAAGGTGGTGTTCGATAATGGTACTGAGTGGAACCTCAATGGTGATGTCGTGTTTGGTACGACAAATGCTGAATCACTCAATGGGACAACTTCTGATTCTCTACTGTTCGGGGATGCAGGAAATGACAGCCTAAACGGCGGAGAAGGTCATGACTTCCTGGATGGCGGTTCAGGTAATGACACTATGCTAGGGGGCGTTGGCAACGATACCTATATTGTTGACAGTGCGTCTGATGTCATCGCAGAGAATGCGGCTGAAGGTGTCGATATCGCCAATATCAAGATTAGCACCGCGGGCAGCAGCTATAACTTGGCTGCTGAAGTTGACGTAGCAAGACTCATTAATTCCATCACTTTCGGTCTCACCGGAAATAGCCTCGACAATACCCTCTTTGGAAATGCGGCTTCAAACACTCTGGATGGGGCTTCAGGAAATGACTTATTGCAGGGTCTTTCAGGTGACGACGCACTAACAGACACAGCCGGGAACAACCTTCTGGATGGTGCTGCTGGTAATGACACCATTACAAGCGGCGCAGCAGATAACATGCTCCTTGGTGGTACAGGAGATGATGTACTCACCACAGGCAGTGGTTACGACATCATTGTCTATAACAAGGGTGATGGGCAGGATATTGTTAATCCTGGAACAGGCGCAGCGCATACGCTGAGCCTCGGAGGAACGCTTTCCTATTCGGATTTATCCTTGAGCAAATCAGGGGATGATCTAGTGCTGCACACAGGCACTACCGATCAGCTTACGTTCAAAGATTGGTATTCTGCATCTGGAAACCGCAATGTGGTCACTATGCAAGTAATTGCTGAAGCCATGGCAGGCTTCAATGCTACTGGTTCCAATAGCTTATTGGATAACAAAGTGGAGAGTTATAGTTTCATAGGACTGGTGAATAGCTTTGACCAAGCTTTGGCCGCAGATCCCAATATAACTAGCTGGGCGCTTACTGATGCATTACTCGATCAACACTTGAGTGGAAGTGATAGTGCAGCAATAGGGGGAGATTTAGCCTACCAGTACGGTAAGACTGGTTCTCTGGCGGGAATTGGCATCGCTGGAGCACAGAATGTGTTGGCTGATAGCAGCTTTGGCCAAGCTGCACAAACCCTACAGCCTCTCGCATCACTGCAAGAAGGTCTGGTCAAGCTGAGCTGATGGTATGAAGGGCTTGTTCAATAAAGCTGACCCTGAGCAGCGAGCCCTGGAGTTCGCCCCAGGCTTGCTGCATCTACAGGAGAGATTACCTTCTCCTCTGCCTAGAATCGTCCTGCGCGGCCTACTACTGCTTCTGGGAGCGCTGCTTCTCTGGGCAATATTCGGCAGGCTGGATATCGTTGCCGTCGCGGAAGGTAAGCTGGTACCCGTCAGTTACCTCAAAATTGTGCAGCCGGCGGAATCAGGCATTGTCAGGGAAATCGCTGTCCAGGAAGGCCAGCATGTGGAAGCTGGCCAAGTACTCGTACGCATGGACGGGAATTTGTCTGAGGCAGACAGTAAGGCGATTCAGAATGCCATGCAGCATAAGTCCCTTGAATTAAGGCGAATCGAAGCTGAGTTAAATGGTGTAGCCTTCCAAAAGCAGGCTGATGATTCTCCCGAGCTGTTCCAGCGAATACTGGCTGAGTATCTGTCCAATCGGCGTGCGCTTGAAGACGACTTGGCCGCCGAACAGGCTAGCCTCCAAAAGGCCCGGCACGACCTAGCTTCCACCATTGAGGTCCAGCGCAAATTGGAAGAGACCTTACCGGCCTATCAGGCACAAGAAGAAGCCTTTGATCGTTTGGGTAAGGTTGGATTCGCAGGCAATCTCATGGTCATGGAGAAGAAGCGCGAGCGGATCGAGAAAGAACAGGACCTGTATGCGCAGCAGCACAATGTGCAGAGCCTTGAGTCGGGTATTGCTCAATCTCAGCGTCGCTTATCGCAAATAAAATCTGACTATCGCCAGAAGCTGGAAGCCGAGCGTGTTGCCATCTTTGCTGAGTATCAGAAGCTTGAGCAGGAATGGGCTAAGCAATCACATCGAAACAGCTTGCTTGAGCTGAAAGCTCCTCAAGCTGGAATAATCAAAGACCTAGCAACCCATACACCTGGTACTGTTGTATCACCCGGAACCGTGCTGATGACCTTAGTTCCAAACAACGAGGCTCTGCAAGCTGAAGTCTGGGTAAAGAATACAGACGCGGGCTTTGTGCATGAGGGTCAAGACGTGAAAGTTAAACTGTCAGCTTATCCATTTCAAAAATATGGGATGGTGGATGGCAAAGTCATACACGTCGGTGCCGATGCTACAGACAAAACAAATGGAAATCCCCAAAACTCAGCAAATGTGAATCAACAAAACACTGATCAACAGTTAGCTTATCGAACCCTGATTAGGTTATCCAAGCAGCATCTAAAGGTCGAAGAAGATGAATTAGAGTTGGCGCCGGGCATGCAGGTGGCAGCAGAGATTAAGTTGGCCGATCAAACGGTCATGCAGTATTTGTTATCACCCGTGAAGAAGGCGTTCCACGAGGCTGGGAGAGAGCGCTAATCGGTGGCTCGACACAAAGGAAAGGGGGCCGGTTATGTATGCTAATCTTTAAGCTCGGGGCCATCTGTTGAAGCGAGTAAAACTAGTTTTAAACCAGAAAATAATCTTTTCCAGTGTCGTTGGTTTGTAAGGGAAAGGAATAGGGCGTCTGGAGCTCCACTTGGTCTCTATAGGGCTCCATATTTCAGCTTCTGATAAACGTCGCTTAACTTCCTCAGCGAATTCTGCATCAAAAGGAGCTTCGCCAAAGTCTATTAAGAAATAGTCGATTGAGCTTAGGACTTCTTGCCCCGGAGCAAAAGTGATCCCAATTACTTCTTTGATTTTTTCAAATTTCAGTTTGCAGCCATAAGCATGAAGGAGTAATTCGCCTCTTCTAATTTCAAGGTACTGCTCCTGGTTGCATTCGTCAGGCTTAGAAATAGACATAATGATGTAGGCCCGGCCCTCACGAGAGGCGCTTAAAATTGTGCGGGTAAAGCGCTTCCCGGCCCCATGAATACTGTTCACCCGGTGGATACTTTCTCCCAAGGCTCTTCTAGAGAGTCTGGTCTCCTCTGCCATCATACGCATAATTCGTTCGTACCTAGCGGGAGTAGCCTCGCCAAGAAGAGCTATCGCGCTACCTGCAAGAATGTGGTCGTTTTGAAATTCTATTAACGTATCCCATAAATAACTAATTTCATTTTCTTTGCGACGTGCTCGATACTGCCAGCTCTTTTGAAGTCGGGTCCAATCACCCTCTTGCAAGGCTACCAGTGCACCTTCAGGGATTTCTGGGAAATAATGCTCATCACGCTTGAAGTCAAAATGCTGTAGATAGAAAGCGATAAGCTCTTCTTCTCCGGGAACTACAAAATCCAGGCCTGGAGTAGTAAAACGTTCTTCTTTCTTGGTTAGATACGAGACAAAATCAGATATGGTGTCTAATTCATTCAGCACAATGTCTAGAGTCGTCTCATCAAACACATGAACGAGTCGTTTATTCGGGAGTACCCAACCGACACGAAATGGCGAATTTTTATGATCGTCGCCCGTCAGCTTTGTATCGATGAACAGGCTACCTGAGCTTCCGCCACCCCAATAGGATTCCGCATGTTCATTAGAGCCTCGGGTCACTGCGACTAAGTGAATTCGTCTCTCCGGCTCTTGTGGCAAATTAAAAGGGAAGGGTGTTTTACAATCCCTGTCTAAGAATATTCTTTCAGGGAAGCGTTTAATCCATGACTCTGCACCGCTAAGCTGTTTACCTGATTTCTCAATTGCACGCCGATACCACCGATTCCAAGCGACATTAATATCTTCATGAGTTGTGAATTTGCAGGCTTTATCAGAAAAAAGAATGACATCATTTCCAAACACAACTAAAAGATCACATAGCTCTTTTCCATCCCCGTTGCCTTGGCGACCTTCGTCTGTATATACATTCGGATAGCTCCACAAAGACAAAAACGCCTTCTTTGCTAAACGTACTAAATAACGTTCAGACTCTGTGTTGCCGGATGATGTAAGGACATTACCCCAAGATGGATGACTCATTCTCAAGTCAACTCATTAACCCCGACAACTGCATGGTCGAACTTGGATTTTTCATATGATGCGAAGGGCACGAAAAATAAAATTGCTACCGCCCAGGCCTTAGATCAAGGTGATCGAGCTCTTCTAGTGTTTGTACGACTAATTCAACCTGCTCGCCATCAAAATCGTCGCGCTCAGCCTCCTCATGGGTGCCTTTGTTAAGGTAGGTCCATATGAGGTTATTAACCGGAATGCCTAGGATGCGATCATAGGCGGTTAAGAGGGCGGCCTTGTTGCCATGGCTAAAGGTCTGCGCATCTCGCAACTTCTTGACAAGCGCTTCACAGAGATTCCTCAAAGCGGGCTCAGCACCAATTCTGGCGAGCATGAGATTCAAAACACCCTGATCGTGACTGTCTAGCCAACGCCATGTCTTCTCGGACAACATTTCCAAGGCTTGACGAGACGCTGCCAAAGCATCCCTGTCGTTCAGAGCTTCCCTTGCGGCTCTAGCTTTGGCAATGTAGTTCGCACTAGGAATGTTTCCGGTCACTCTGGGCTGATAGTTGCCATCATGATGACGGAACAAATAGACCTGACACCCGCTGCGATGCTGAGCGGGGAGGTGTTGCTGAATATCTTTAATAAATTCATTGCTGTGGCATGTAACGATTAACTGGGTTTGAGCAAAATGGTCGCTCTCAAAAATGGTTTCTCGGATACCGCCTCTATGGTCGTGGTCGATAGCATTGATAGCATCGTCAAAGACAATTATAGGTGACCCGATGCTCTTCGCCTTCGCCATAAGGATCGCTAACCCGAGGCAGCGAATGTGACCTTCGCTAAGTACATGAAGCGCATCTACCCGAGCGCCTGGATTTCCTTGGAAACAGATTTCAATTTTCCCATCACCTCCTAATGGAAGATGCAATGTGGAAAGTTTGTCTTCATCTCGGTCATTGCGATTGAAAGCGTTATAGAGATCCTTGGCGGTGTCGTTGAGCCCTGCTATCAACTGTCTTGGGAGCTGATCCCTGTAGGACCTCAATTCTTCGAGGAATCGGTCATAGGCCGCTTTAAACGGGTCATCCCGAGCAATGTCTACTTGTTCCTGCTCTGCTTGGGAAATAAGCTCAGCATTTGTTTCATCGAATGTCCTGATCCTGTTGTTTGCGGCCTCGACGTTATCTTTTAGCTGCTGGCGCTTGAGATCCTGCGCGTGAACCTTAAGTTGGAATTCAATGAGCCGGCGACGTTCGGTAATGTGCGGCTGCCGGTCATGCTGGGCCTTCCGTGAGGCATCGTCTTGCGCAGCCATGCGATCTACCACGGCCAGAATGTCATCCAACGATAAAGACACATCTTGAATGGCCGGTGCTTCGGGGTAAATGTCTGACCACCAACGCCCAGCAGGCTCTCTGGGAAGTTGCAAAACCCATCGGCCAGCTGATGTTTCTTCCTCGTGTTGAGTGACGATGAACGCAGCAACAGAATCAAACATCTGACGTAGCTCGCGAGACGCTTGCTCAAGCCTGGTCTGCATGGTCTGTTGCTGATCTTGAAGAACACCTAGCTCTTCAAGCTGCTTTAATCCTTCAGTAGCTTTTTGGTATGGATCAGTCGCTACGGGAGTCTGGCCTTGCAGAGGGGTGTCGCATGCAGGACAACGATCTCCGACGATTTCCTTTAGCGCGACAACTGAGTGATACAGCGCCTTGAAGGAGACTTGGTCGCTTTGGGCTCGTAACGTTGCAATAATGGTGTCGAGCTCCCCTCCGCATTGATGTGCTTTTTCAAAAGCATCCAAGAGGCCTTGGCGTGTTATGCCAAGAACATTCGGCGGCACTACTTCTAAAATCCGATCAAGTTCCTGAAGGCGGCCAAGGGATTCGGCAGTACCAATTAACGCTTTGAGCTCCAGATAAGTGGTGTCGGCCTTGTATTCCTTCGCTAGAGCTTCTTCCTCTTCAGTTAGTCTTTGCTGAGATTCTGCCTCGCCCTCAACAGTTGCTCGATCCACGGCCAACGCATTTCGACGCGCTGCCAATGTTTCTTGCCGTTCGCCGAGGAGGACAAGTTGCCCATCAATGCTCTCATTGAAATGGCTTACAAACTCATTGAACTGATCCATACCAAAGAGGGTGGCGATCAGTTCAGCACGCTCAGCATTAGGTCGAGCGGCAATTCTGGAAAACGCGTCGATACGGTTTTTTTCTACGAAGCAAAAGCGATAGGTGTCGGGGTTAGCAATGACGTCGACTTCCCGACCTTGCTGATCCGTGGCTTTCAGGATTGGTGCATCAAATCGTCTGGCGTGGACATTGGCAAGATAAGTCCGTGCCGCAATTCGCTTGTTTCCCGCCTCTTCGACGTCGCCCAAAAGGGCGTACTCTAATCCTTCGCACAAGCTGGTCTTGCCACTGCCGTTTGGACCATAGAAAAGGATGATCTGCTTCCGAAGGTCAAACGACTCAGGTTCCCGAAACCCGCGAAACGGACCTAGAGTGAGATGGCAAAGTCTAGTCCACGGCCATGCTCCGGCCTCAGCTTCAGCAGCTACCGCTGGCGCAGCGTCAACAGTCTGTGCAAGGTCTCGACGAATTAGTCCAGATAAATAAACGGATCGCTGGCTACGCTGACGTGCTGTTCCAGCAAGCTCATCAAAATTGAGTAGTGCCAAGTTGGCGAGGCGTCGAACATTCTCTGGCACCTGCTTACCTGGCTGATAAAGCCATCGCACAAAACGCTCGAAATCCTGTTTAGCAGATGCCATCCACCCCATCCTGTGTTTACTTTTGACGACAGTTTAGCGTAAATGAGTATAATAATTGAAACATTTCATATAGTTATGCTATTTGCATAATCTTGCTACGAGTATGGTTTTGCTGGATACTAGATATATCGGTTTCAATGACTTATTGAAAGTGAAGAAGCCTAGCCTGAACGGGAGCTCTTCCTGGGGCGATTGATTATCCTCGTAGAGAGTGGAAATCAATTGAGAAAGGACTGAATGGCCACATCTGAATGCAGGGGATTGCCTCCCTTAAAAAAACAAAAAACAGAGGTGCCGGGCCAAGCATTAGGCTACGGTCTTCAGTACACACGTCTAACCCAACTCCTATTTGAAGCTCCTGCCGGTAGCTTTTGCAGCATGGAGTACCTTGATGATCTTGCGCAGCAGAAAGAAGATAATGGCGTGCACTTGATCCAGAGCAAGAGTGCACTGACGGCTAATCCTGTCTCGGATCGCGCCAAATCACTTTGGAAGACTTTGGCCAATTGGACCTCACTAGCCACGAATTCTGATTGCGACTTAGAGAGGACTGTATTCGAGATCTATGTATCCCGCCCAGTCGGAGGGCAGCTTGTTGAGGCATTTTCTAATGCCCATACACTGGAGGAGGCGCGGATTGCGATTACGCATGCACGTGACACTTTGTGGGGCAAAGCACCTAGCTTCGCATTAAAGAATACAGTGTCAGCTGAAATAGCTCCTTATTTAGAACGTATTTTCAGTGCCGATCAGAATTGCGTGGAGCGGATGATTTGTAATTTTCAGCTAACCTTTGGTAGCGGGAGTCCCCAAGCAGATATCGAAGCCATCATACGCACCCATCCGGTTTCCCCCTCTAGAGTTCCCGATATAACTGATCATATGTGTGGGGTCGTGAAGCGCCGCATAGATGAGTTGCTGGAGGCAGGAAAACCTGCAATCCTTGCGCGCGATGACTTTCAAAATTGGTATGCCGCTTATGTACGAAAAATTGATAGAGACACTGTACTGCCATGCCGCGCCAAAGTGCCTACTGAGGAAGAATTGCACGGCCAATTACCAAAGGTTTTTGTTCAACAATTGGAGCTCATCGGGCTGCCCTTCGAGGATAAGTTGGAGGCTGCAAGCGACTACCTAATGGCTGCTGCTGACCGCACCGCTTGGGCTGTAAGCGGTGATGTTGATGAGTCATCCTTTGAGGATTTGGACGCTACTCTTAAGCGTAGTTGGAAAAACAAACAACGCACTTGCAGTATCGAACATGCGAGCAAACCCACTGAGATTCAGGGCCAAGCACTTTACTCAGATTGTATGGGTTTCACGACTTCCCTTCAGGCTATGCAGCCCACAAGCCACTTCATTCCTGGATGTTTTCATCGTTTGGCTGATGACATGTCGATTGGTTGGCACCCGGATTATGAGCAGCAGCTCAAGATCAAAAAGGATAAGTGAGGATGCTGGCACGGGAAGCGCAGAACATTCAAAATCCTGCACTCGGGGCAGCTGTTCTTTGGCGTTTTTGCTGCAGCTATGTCGAAAGCAATCGCACAAGTTCTCCACCACGTTTGCCACTGCTGTTTATAGTGCTACCCGTCGTTCTGCATCAGGCTACCGCTGAGCTAGTTCAACGGACCCGAATCAGTTCAGGGCTACGGGCTTTTTCTGCTAAGTTTGGAGACCCTCAAATTTCCAAGCAAGATGTGCTTCTCCAGATCCACCAACGTGCCAACCGTTGGAGGATGCTTAGTCTCCAGTCCATCGAATTGGCAGCGGCCGGACATTTAGTCCAGCTATCTGACAGCGGCGAAGTCATTCCTTTGTCACGTACGAAGGTGCGAGGTTCTACGGATGAAGTGAAGCAACTCTTAGCTAATGCGGAAAAATTTGGGGCGTGGTGCGGCCAATTGACGCTTCACGAGATAACAACAACATTAAAGGTAAAGCTGTAATGAATCTGCAAATTCGCGAGATTGTGCTCTGGCCTCGGAATCCAAATTTTGAGCCAAGACGGTTGCAGTTCGAACTTGGAAAGGTAAATGTAATTAGTGGTGCATCACGAACCGGAAAATCCGCTGTGATTCCCATCATTGATTACTGCTTGGGGGCTGGAACTTGCTCAATCCCAGTGAAAACTATTCGCAAGTATTGCGAGTGGTTTGGCGTGGTGCTAGCAACCTCGCAGGGGGATAAGCTGTTAGCTCGGAGGGAACCAGGTACACAACGCAGTACTGATGACATGTACATTTTAGAAGCAGAGCAAATCACTGCAATCCCCCGTCGCATTGCAAAAAACACCAATGCAGAGGCTGTGAAGAGGCTGCTCGACGAGCTCGCCGGCCTATCTAAGCTCGACTTCAGGGGCGGCGATGAGTCAACAGGATTTGACGGTCGCCCTAGCTTCCGCGATTTGGCAGCGTTCACATTCCAGCCGCAAAATCTAGTAGCCAATCCCGATGTACTTTTCTTCAAGGCAAATACCTATGAACATCGAGAGAAGTTGCGAAAAATTTTTCCATATGTGCTTGAGGCCATAACGCCAGCGCTGATGGCGAAACAATTCGAGCTCGGACGTGTACGTCAAGAACTACGCCGCAAAGAGCGAGAGCTCAAGGATGCCCAGGAAGTGTCCGCTCGTTGGCTAGCTGATTTAAAGGCGAAATTCAGCGAGGCACAAGAGTTGGGGCTCCTTGCCAGGCCACATCAGGAGCTGTCGCGAGGCCAGATGATCGAGCAGCTAGAGGAAGTTGTCTCACGCACTGACCTTATATTGTCTGTAAGCACCTCGACAATCTCAGACGCTTTAAATGAGCTTCGCGGTTTAGAAACGGAGGAGCGTGAAGTTTCCCGTGATCTGACGACTTTGCGCCATCGGCTCGGTGAAATGAACCGTATGCGAGATGGGATCGACCAATTTCAAGAAGCCGTCGCCTTACAACGTGGACGTCTTCAACTATCAAACTGGCTGATATCGCACACCGGCGATAATGCGGACTGTCCAATGTGTGGCAGCCAGACGGACTCAGCTAAACGGAAATTAACGGTACTTGCAGAGCGTCTACAAGAGGTCGAAGCTGAGGCTGGGGTTGATAGGGAGGTCCCGGCAGCTTTCGACCGCGAGCTGCAGCGGGTAACAGCCGAAGTCGAGCAAACAGCGGAACGTCTGCGAGGAGTCCAGATCCGGAAGAGAGCTTTGTCGGGTCGCTCCAACGAAGCGCGTCAACAGCAGTATTCTGCGCAGCGTGCAGAACGATTTGTCGGTAATCTCGAAGCAGCTCTGGATCTGCATCGACGCTTGGGCAACGACAGCGGGTTGGTGGATGAGGTCGAGCAGCTGAAAGAGGTAGCACGGCGCTTGGAAGCTGAGTTGCGCGAGCAAGATGTTGAAGCTCGTAAACGCCGTGCTTTGCACGCAATCAATAACAATGTGGGACGACTTTTGCCACACCTAGATGTCGAAAGCCCAAACGATCCGGTTTCTCTGGAGATCAATGATCTGACTATCAAGGTTCGCGGCGTGGAAAGAGATGACTATTTGTCCGAAATTGGCAGTGGTTCCAATTGGCTTTCCTATCACTTGGCAGTACTGCTTGCGCTTCACCAGTTCTTCCTTGCGCAGCGAAGAAGCCCAGTACCCGCGTTCCTAATAATCGACCAACCTAGTCAAGTGTACTTCCCGAAGCGCATTGTTGCTCGTCCAGAGCATGATAAGGATGAGATTATCGAGGAGCCACAACTACGGGATGAAGACGTGGATGCTATTCGAAAAGCATTTGAGGTGATGGGGAGTGTAGTGACTGACGCTAAAGGTGGTTTGCAACTCATTGTGCTCGATCATGCTTCCCGCGACGTATGGGGAGAAATAAATGGAGTCGTAGGACTACCAGAGTGGCGCAATGGGGTTAAGCTTGTACCAATGGCTTGGCTGGAGGATGCTTGATCCTAGCTGCTCTTGCCATGGTGCACACGTTGTGTTGGCACTAATACTCCCAGAGCTACCATGTTGCACAGAGGAGCTTGCCTCAGGCTAATATGATCGTTCTTCTATCTCCTGCGAACAGAGTAGATTTAGTTCCAGAGGTGAAACTGGAAAGCTGGGCAATTCAAGAGGTTCAATCTCTAGATGGAGTTACCTATCATTTCATTGGCTTTATTGACGGGCGTGGAAGAATATCAACGCCTATTGCCGAATGGCATACCGAATCAAAGGTGGGTCGCACAGCCAGTGGTAGGCTATATGAGCTCATAGGGCCACCTGGGGACGAGTATTATTTTGAGCTTAAAGTACTCTGCGCTGCCAATGCAGTCAGGTATCGAGCAATATCAATACGGGACGTGACCAAGGACTTCTTTGGTTGGCGTCATTGAGGCACTTAAAACTCCAACAATATTTCAATATCTTTTAATTTTTCTTTTGCATGTAGGGGAGGGTAATAAATCATATTTCCTTCACCGTAGACTTCGAAGACCGTAGTCCACAATTCAACAAGATGGCCTTTTTTGCGACCCCGCAAGATCCTTTTCACACGATACATTTTCCAGCAATCGCTGTTATTTATGTACTTGGGCGTTGAGACATGAACTGCCGTTAGCTTTATTGCTGGGTTATCGGCCAGGTGCTGCACCTGAGCTACTGAGCTTAGGATGTACATCGAATGAGAATTGCAGCCTTCTTCAAGATGTTCGGCCTCAGCATAGAACCATGGAGTATGTAATTGAACATGGACATAGCTCCAAAGCCTTTCTCCATTAGGCGCCAGCTCTTTTGGTAAAGGAATCTCACTATGACTTACAGTCTCGAACATTTCCTAATCTATCTGCAATACGAAATGAACACTATAGATTGTAGTTCTATAGTGTTCAAGTTGGCTAGATATGGCTTCTTTGTAAAGGAAGTCATATGGATATTAAGCGAGCCTTCGGAAAGGCGCTGCAAACATTGAGGAAGGAGAGAGGATTAACGCAAGAAGACTTCTCGGATATCTCAAGCAGAACCTATTTAAGTACGCTTGAAAGAGGACTAAAGTCTCCAACTATTGAAAAAGTTGATGACTTGGCCAAGACGTTGAGTATTCACCCCCTCACACTGTTATTGCAGACATACGCAAATGCTGACGAAGTACGAGATATAGAAAAGCTGATTGAGAAAATTAGGGCAGAAACTAATTTATTGGGATGCAAATAGTCAGCTGAATTGCTTTCCGGATCAATCCTCGTTAGCGGAAGGTATGGCCTTCATCGAGAGCAAGGCATCATGGATTGATTGATAGCTTTCGAAGAATTCGGCCCATTTGGCATATCCTCCCAACTCGCCAACCACACGAATCATGGCTATATGAGAAGCAGTTAATAAATCAACCTGGCGCTGCAGATCAGCAATCTTTGATTCGCGAGCAGCCAAGGCCTGGGCGACATTTTCTTTTGATGTCTTACCTACGCGACCTTGCCACTTCCTAAATTCCCTTTGCCTTTCCTGGAATACTGTTAGCAAGGCAACTCTACGGGGATTGCGGGTTATTGACGAAGCGGCTTTTAAACACTCAAGCTTATTGACCACCCCTCTAGCAGTGATGTTTTCATTGTTATCTAACATTTGTTGCAACACTCGCTCCATATTCTCGTCAACTGAGAGAGTTGTTTTAACCGATAAATTAGTCATCCATCACCGTCCTTAAGCCCTCTTGCCGCCTAGAAAAATCCGAGCCTTCGGGAAAGGCTTGAGCACCGTTAGGAGTTTTCAGCAATTTGCGAATGTTCTCCAATCTGATCGTGGCATGTTGAATTTGATTTGACCTGCCTATGGTGTTTACAGGATTGGCCTGAGCTTCAGTTAAAGCGATTTCAAATCGATGTTCGAGCTTCACGAGATTGCTCACATTTTCAGGAAGATTTGTCGCGGATAGGTGTCTGCATCCTGCAAAGCACTCTAGATGTTTGGGACAAGGATCCACTGTGAAACTATTGATGCAATGCCCATAGGGTGTGGAATGGAATCCATCAGCTTCAATCTTTAGATATTCAAAGGCAGCTTCCTCGCCATCTTCCTCTTGAATTTTTCGGAAGCTTTGGACGATGGGACCATTCGCCCTTCCAGACTTTATTAATCGAGCTACAGTTGCGGCCTTCTCTCCTAAACTAATTTCTACCTCAGGTGGAAGATCTATCTGATCTAATTCTTCGGCAAGGGATCTATGGTCATACTCATAGCTCTGAACAACACTGCGTCGATCAAAATGCTTTGTAATTGCCGTATCGGCGAGACCTAACCGGAAGAGATCAGAGTTTTGGAGGTGTCTAAAGGAGTGGGGATTGAGTGAAAGATGCCGATCCTCATCATTGAGGCCATAATTCTCGAATAGAGTAGGTATAGAATCCTGTGAGCCTGTAAGGGATTGCTGCAGCATTGAAGCATCAAAACGGCCGACTGAGTAATATCGCTTTACATCACACATTCCATCGTTACGGCCTTCTGCAAGCGCGCGTTTAGGCATTAGAAACATTAGATCCCAGGCTGGAAGGACACCATCGGCTAATCTAAGAGGAGTGGTATCGGACAGTTTTGTGGACACTTTGCTTTCCAAATATGCCTCAACCTCATCTACCCTTAAAAACACATCGTTCCAGTCGAGCCTAGAGTCACGCCACTCAGTTCCATTTGCTCGTCTAAAAGTAACTCTTCCTTTAAGGCGATTAAAGTAGATATAAAAAGCCATATTAAATTGAGCGTTATCGCAAAAATCAAATTGCGATTCGCGCATTTCATCAAATACGCTTGGGTCATAAGAGCCCCGATAGTGGGAAGAATATTTTTGGAATTGCTCGGATGACAAATTCGCAAGCACTGGATTGCCCGTAAGATAGGTGTATAGCTCAACTGCAGATACAAGTTCTTCTTTATTGAACCAGGGCAGTATTCGCTTTTCCGCTATTTGACGCCGCAAGGTATATCGTAAGGGTCGGGTGGCACTTTCAACTTGATCAAGCGTTTCCGTTAAAATTTTCTCAAACATTGGCGGTACGTACTGAGCAGCTTCAAAAAGAGCATGGCTATCTGAATTAGGGTTTTGCTGTTTTTCGGCAAAATGACGCAGCATCAACGACCGAGAATAGCCTCCTAGTTCTCCAGCAGGACGACCAGAAGCATCGTAATAATCACGATACCTTTTCCAATCTGCCGGCAAAAGACAAACCTCTCCAATACGTAAGCCACAAAGAAGCAAGACTTTAACTTGAGCAAATCGCAGCATGTCCAAAAAGTTCTTGGGTTGCTCCGTGAATACAATTCTAACCAGCTCCCAAAATGCTCTCTTTTCGGGAAGTTTCTCTGCACTTTTCCTTTCAGCTAAATCCTTTCGAAGCTCTTCTTTTGACTTAGTGAACTTTGCGCGTTTATTCCTGATGTTGTGTCTTGGTAGTTCCAGGGCAGGGTAGAGCGGCCCACAGTTAGCTATATGGTTGGTATCAATTACATTTTTGACTACTCCCAGAACGCATTCTGCTAACTGACCAGAAGGTTGAGATGCTTTAGCCACTTCATAGGCATGATGAATATCTTCAGCCAATAACTCCCATGGTGTTGGTCTTCTGATTCTCAATTGTTGATAGAGCAACTTCAATCTATCTAATTTGGCCTCAATTTCCCGAAGCTGGTTTAGCGGACTATTACTCTTGCTCAGCCGCATTAAAGTTTCTGTTATGAATTTAAAAGCGATCTGCCATTTGGCTTGTGTGCTTTCATTGATAACGGAGCGATTTAAGATAGAAACGAAATATGCTTCCAATAACTCGCCAAGCGACGCTATATCGATCTTAGCTATTGGTATCCAACGATCCAGCTCCTTTGAGCCTGTCTGAGAAGCAATAGAGCTCCTCGATATACCTCAGTTGTTTTTCTTTGGTTGCGTGAGCTAGATCCGCACAGCTGTACAGAGCCCAGATTGACACCCAATACCTGGGAAGGCCTAAGGAATCAACCAATAACGGACTATGTAGTTGTGCAGGTATCCCTGAATGGCTGAGATGCTTAAGCAAGTGTTCTCCTAGATCATGTTCAAAATTCGCTAAACATGTTTGCATGAACAATCAATTTACTCAATAACTATATGATTATTTTCAATAAATACAATAATTATTGCATTTCCTATGTATAAATTTGCCCGATGCAGCGAAGAATAAATGCCATTTCTACAGAGATTGTTGCGCTTCTTAAATGGTAGTAATGGATTGAATTACGCAACACTTTCAAAAATGCCATTCCTTCGCATAATGTATATTATGTAAAATTATGAAGATGCAATGTGCACTAGCGTTCAGGCCGCCAATGACGACCGTTATCAAGTTTGCAGCGGATGACGCTCCCCACTTACGATCCGTTGATTTCGTTATCTCTTCTTTTCTTCCCTTGATCGTAATGCCACTTGATTGCGAAGAACATGCCCGTGCCAAACACGAGAATCTTGAATGTGAAGAAGACTATAGGAAACCAATCCATCATTTTGAGTACTCCGAGCAATTGCTAGACTATATCTAGCGTAGGATGCTAGTTGCTAAGGTCGACATTCCACCCCAACGTCCTAATTTAGACGGGTACAGATTACGGTAGCAAATGTTTTTGTAACAGGCTCAGTTACTGGGATAAAGAATCGTATCAGCTTGTCGCTTGAAATTCTCCAGATCTAAGAACGAGAAAACACATACACAAAAATCACTCTAAATAGTTTTATCATCAACCTCATTCAGAGCTCCAATCTAGCTCCACCCACGTTGGGGCATGATCGCTAGCCCCTTCTCTACCTCTATACTCCTTATCAACATTTGCATCCGCAATCGCTGAAGCTAGAGCGGGACTCAACAATAAATGGTCTATTCTCAGTCCAGCATTGCGAGACCACCGGTTTCGTTTGTAATCCCAATAGGTATAGGCGGTTTCGTCAGGATGGCATTTCCGCAAGGCGTCAATCCAGCCTTGATTTTCAGGGATGAAATGCTGCACGGCTCTCTGGTTGTAACAATGCGTCATCGTCCCACGATGTCGTTTCGTAGATATCTGCATCAGTTGGAACAACGTTGTAATCGCCGGCCAGAACAATGGGCAGGCCTGTGTCCAGTAAATCCTTGGCATGACGGTTTAGCCGTGTAAACCAAGCCAATTTGTAATCAAACTTAGGGCCAGGTTGAGGATTGCCATTCGGCAAATAGATACTGGAAATGATCAGACCGTTCACAGCAGCTTCAATATATCGCGCTTGACTATCGTCTGGATCTCCGGGAAGGCTGCGGCGGATTTCCACAGGGTCACTCCCTCTGCCAAGTATTGCCACGCCATTCCAAGACTTCTGCCCTTGCCATAAAGCACCATAGCCCGCCTTCTCAATAGCAGTATATGGGAACCGATTCGTTTCGGTTTTCAGCTCCTGCAGGCATACCGCATCAGGCTGAGTATCGGCTAACCATTCCAATAATCTTTCGATTCGATTATTGATGCCATTGATATTGTAGGTTGCTATTTTCATATGCTTATGGGTGCATACTGCAGATCATGACGACTTCAATCATCAGGATAATGCAGTGGCTGGTCATTCTCCAAGCGTCACGAAAGCAGGGTTTTTCATGTGCAGTCTCGCCGGGCGTTATATAGCGAGGATTGCTTAGATAAATGTTCAAAAGTGCTGGGCAAAAAAAACGAGCCGGGTGGCTCGTTTTAGGGGAGTTACTGCATTGGGTATGTGTAGGATGAACGACAAAGCCTAACTTGCATACCTAGCAGAATTGAGGGGTAAGTCCCCTTTCGTCATTTCTTGTTCTTGGCTTCCATGTTTTCGATCTTCCTCGCGGCCCATTCTTTGCCGCCCAGGCCGAATGCAATCGCCAGTGCCAGGAAGATTGCGCCGAATACAATCACAAACAAGGCTGTGAGCAATTGAGTGCCAATATCAAGCTGCTCCAATGCTACAAACAGCGCAAAAATCTGGATGCCGTATTCTGCCGAAGTGCTGATGGCCAAAGCGTTATCCACCTTGAGACTGTGCAGCCATGCGAACACCAGTCGGTTAACGAAGCGCGCAAGCAACGTGCCGAAGATGAGAATCAGGATAGCCACAATGATCTTGGGCAAATAATTGGCCAGCTGGTTGAGCATTTGAGCGACTTCGCTCAGGCCCAATGTGTTGGCGCCAGTGATGACGAACAGCAGGATGACGAGCCAGTAAACGACTTCACTGATGATTCCGCTCAATGTGAGGTCGAAATCGCCATATTTGAGGAATGCTTCGATGCCGGATCTGTCGGCGAATTTATCGAACTGGGCGAACTGCAATACCCGCTTGGTGCCTATGCAGGCAGCTTTAGCGCATATCCAGCCAAAAATAAGAATGACTAGCACTGCCAGCAGCTTGGGAAAGAATGTAACGACCTGTCCCCAGAATTGGTTGAGTGATGTCAGGAAAATATCAATTTGGTATTGCATCGCGCCCTCCTTCAGTAATTCCACATTTGCGGCTATTGTCAAAGGGGGCATTCTGGCGGAAACATCCATGTCTCGCAATTTTAATTCGGGCCATAAAATTAATCACAACATTAAGTATCAACCTCAACTATATGAATTAATTACGCAATAAATTTCTGCTTTTAATGAAACAATCCAAGCTTAGCTTTCCGGCCCCGCCAAACAGTAACGGCAAAAACATAACGAGATAAATCAGTGGCAGCTTGTAATTGCCCAAGCCATCACCGTCCTCATCAATAATGCGATAGCCCTTCCACAGCTCGCCCAGCGTATCCCAATGCTCCGGCCAATGCACCGAGGCGATGGCAACAACAATAAGAATCATGAGCGACAGTGTAAAGAATCGTGTCGCGAGCCCCAGGATCAGGGCTACTGCACCGATCAGCTCGAAGAATGTCGCTAATCCCCAGCTGATATCTGGAGACAACAGGTTGAATGGAAAAGGAAAGACCAGGTCGGCAAACCAGTTCTCGCCGATGAGTTTCTGGTAACCCGCCTCACCAAATTCCCATGCGAGTACCAGCCGCAAAACAAGCGGCGGAATGATAGGCGCGAAACGCTCAAGCACATGTGTGGCGCACAGGTAATAGCGGATGGCTACTGGCATGCGGAATCCTCTTGTTAGTGTTGTTGATTGAGCCGGGCTTCTGGCGCCGGTTTAAGCGCCCTGCTTCGGCTATGCCGATAATATAGCCGGATGCCCAACAGCAGCGCCAGGACCAGCGCATACAGCAGGGGTTCGCGGATATCCTTTTTTACCAACCACCAGAAATGGAGTACGCCAAGGATGGCGATGGGATAAACCAGCATGTGCAGTTTTTTCCAGTTGCCACCCAGTTTGAGCATCATGGCCTTGTTGGAAGTGATGGCGAGCGGCGTAGTGAGCACAAAGGCGCTGAAGCCGACAAGCACATAGGGATGCTTGACGATGTCGGCGGTGATTTCCCCCCAGAAAAACCAGTGGTCCAGCCAGATATAGGTAATGAAGTGCAGGCAGGCATAGAAGTACATAAACAATCCCGTCATGCGCCGCAGCTGGATCTGCCAGGTCATGCCCGTCAGCAAGCGGATCGGCGTCATGCTTAGCGTGACCAGCAGGCAGACGAGCGCCCAAGTACCGGTAGACCGCTCGACAAATTCCACAGGATTCGCGCTCAGGTTATCGGTAAACCCCAGCCAGAACAGGCGAACCAGCGGCATGAGCGCCAGCACGAACAGCGCGGCCTTGATCCAGGCGATCTGTTGCTTATCAGGCTGCATCAATAGTTCCGGCGCAAATCCATGCCCGTGTAAAGCTGTGCTACCTGGTCGGCATAGCCGTTGAACGGCTGCGTCTTGATGCGAGGCGAGAACAGACCACTCCCTATGCGGCGCTCAGTTTTCTGGCTCCAGCGCGGATGCGCGACGTCCGGATTCACGTTGGCATAAAAGCCATACTCATCCGGGGCGGCCTTCATCCAGGTGGATTGCGGCAGCTTGTCGGTGAAGCGAATCTTCACAATGGATTTCGCACCCTTGAAGCCATATTTCCACGGCACTACCAGGCGCATGGGCGCGCCATTCTGGTTCGGCAGCACCTCGCCATACAGCCCGACCGCCATGATGGCCAGAGGATGCATGGCTTCATCCATACGCAGGCCTTCCGTATATGGCCAATCAAGGATGGGCACACGCACGCCGGGCATTTGCATTGGGTCATCCAGCGTCACGAACTCCACGTATTTCGCATTGCCAGTGGGCTCAGCCCAGTTGATTAATTTGGAGAATGAGAATCCAACCCACGGGATGACCATCGACCAGCCTTCCACACAGCGCATGCGGTAAATGCGCTCTTCCAGAGGGGCAAGCTTGAAAATGTCTTCGATGGCGATGGTTTTAGGTTTCTTGACGGCGCCTTCAATGCCCACCGTCCAGGGGCGCGGCTTTAGCGAGCCGGCATGCTGTGCCGGATCACTTTTGCTGGTGCCGAATTCATAGAAATTGTTGTAGCTGGCGACATCGTCGAATGGCGTGAGCTTTTCATCGGCACCGAAAACGGTTTTGCTGAAGCCGGAAATTTTCTGGCCGCGCTTGATGCTGGCTGCAGCCTCGGCTGAAAGAGATAGCAATCCGCTGGAAACCGCTGCGGTTGCAGCAAGGCCGAAGCCTGCGGCCTTGAGAAATTGCCGGCGATTTACGTAGACATCATGCGCGGTGATTTCAGAGGGAAGAACATCGGACTTCTTGTGAATCAACATGTTGTCATCTCCTGTGCATGCTGCAGTTGCCGATTAGTCGGCTTATGCCAGCGAACCTTACAGCTTTATGACAACAGTCTGCCGAATAATTTACTGCTCCGGCAATTTGCGCATCGCTTCGCCGATTTCCCCTGCCAGTGAAGTTGCTCCAATACGTCTGGCATTGCGATGCGCGTCTAGCAGCAAGGTGCGCGCTGCAGCGGTATCTCCCTGCCCTGCCTTGCTGAGCCCAAGGTAATAATTGGACCTGGCTTCCCAATAAGCACTGCCGTTGTCCTGGGCGAATTTGAGGATCTTGCTGATGGATTTCTCCGCGCGGCCATAATCCTTGACCGCGATGTAGTAGCGGCCCAGCTCGAGTCCGGCATGCGCATAATCATCCGGCTCACCGGCACGTTCCTGCATTAATGCAGCCTTGACCTGGTATTCAACCGCCTGATCGTAATTACCCAGCTTGCTATAGGTTGAGGCGATGTGCCCATAGCTTTCGGCGCGTTCGTTGTCGTTGGCCGCCAGCTGGGCAGCTTGCAGGTAATGCTGCAGCGCTTCCTGACTTTTGCCAGCTTCGACTTCCGACTCGCTGATGACATTCAGCGCAAGTCTTTGCAGTGTTTTGTCGTTCCTTTCTTTGGCCGTATTCAGCGCATCGTTATAGCTGGCCGCAGCATCGGCGGACTTGCCTGCCCCCTTCTGCGCATTGCCGATCAGCAGCAATGCAATCACATGATCCGCCGGTTTTGCTGATAGCTTGTCAGCCGCTTGCAGTGCAGCGATGCCATTCCCGTACTGTTTCAGCTCAACGTGCGCACGGCCCTTGCACAACAGGGCTTCACGATTATTCGCTTCAGCACTCAATGCCTTGTCCGCCTGAGACAGCGCATCCTCTGCCTGACCGCTCTCCAGCGCTGCGTAACACGCGGCAACCCCTTGGCTCTGGGCCAAAGCACCAGACGACAGTAGCAACATCACAATGGCGGCATAAAGCGCGTTCTTTTTCATAAGGTTTTCTCCATCAGTTCAAGTAATGCTGCCATGCAGGCGGCGCTGCGCCACAGGCAAAAAATTCTGGGTTCAATAGCGAATCCTTGGTGTTGTAACGCAGCGGTTGGCCTTGCACATCCACGATGCACCCGCCGGCGCACTCCAGCACAGCCTGGGCCGCGGCCGTATCCCACTCGGAAGTAGGCCCCAGGCGCGGATAAACATCGGCTTCGCCTTCCGCTACCAGGCATATCTTGAGTGAACTGCCCAGTGACAACAGCTTGGGTGGGCCAAGTTTCTCAGCCACCTGCTGCAGGAAAGCATCCATTTTTTCGTTGGAATGCGAGCGGCTGCCTGCCACTACAGGCTGTCCTGCATGCAAAGGCCTCGCGCGAATGATCTGCGGGGCTGTCGTCCCCTGCTGCTTGATGGCACCGGTCTCGGCACTGGCGCTATACATGAGCCCCAGTGCGGGTGCATAGACCACTCCAAGCACCGGCCTGCCGTGTTCTATCAGCGCGATATTCACGGTGAACTCATCGTTGCGTTTAATGAATTCGCGCGTGCCGTCTAGCGGATCCACAAGCCAGTATCGGCGCCAGCCAGATCGAATGCTGTAATCGATCGAGGCCGACTCCTCGGAAATAATCGGCACATCAGGGGTGAGTCTTTTGAGATTTGACTGGATCACATGATTCGCCGCCAGGTCTGCAACGGTCAGCGGCGAATCGTCCTCCTTGCGCTCGACCTCGATATGGCCGCGGTAGACTTCCATGATGGCTTCACCGGCCGTGCGTGCAATTAGTGTGACTTCATTCAGCAATTCATTCATGCAAGCAATGCCCTCAATCCATCTTCGTCCAGAATGTTAACGCCCAGCTCCTGCGCCTTGTCTAGCTTGCTGCCGGCTTCGCTGCCCGCAACCACATAGTCGGTTTTTTTGGATACGCTGCCGCTGACCTTGCCGCCCGCCGCCTCTATCAGCTCCTTGGCTTCATCGCGGGACAGGTTCGACAATGTGCCGGTCAGCACTAGGGTCTTGCCTGTCAGCGGGCCGGCGCTGGTGTTTCTCCCCTTCGTTTCCTGCCAGTTAATGCCAGCCTCGATAAGCTTGCCGATGATTTCCTGATTATGCGATTCGCGGAAAAACTCGTAGATGGATTCAGCCACGATAGGCCCTACATCCGGCACCTGCTGCAATATCTCAAGATCCGCATTCTGCAATGCCTGCAAAGTGCCGAAGAAGCGCGCCAGATCCTTTGCCGTCGCCTCGCCGACATTACGGATGCCAAGCGCATAAATAAAGCGCTGCAGGCTTGTGCTTTTGCTCTTTTCCAGCGCACTCAGTATGTTCTGCGCGGATTTCTCGGCCATGCGATCAAGGTTGGACAAGGCATCCAGATTGAGTTTGTAGATGTCGGCGAGGTTGTGCACGAAATCGCCGTCAACCAGCTGGTCAACCAGCTTTTCTCCCAAGCCTTCGATATCCATGGCGCGACGTGAGGCGAAGTGCAGGATGGCCTGCTTGCGCTGCGCCGGGCAGAACAATTCGCCGCTGCAACGTGCAACGGCTTCGTCTTCCAGACGCACGACATGGGAACCGCAAATCGGGCAGGTGACAGGCATGACAAAGGCGCGTGCATTGGCCGGGCGTCTTTCGGCAAGCACATTGACGATCTCCGGGATCACGTCGCCGGCGCGGCGCACGGTGACGGTATCCCCCACATGCACATCCTTGCGACGCACTTCATCTTCGTTGTGCAGCGTAGCGTTGGTCACCGTCACGCCGCCGACAAACACCGGTTTGAGGCGTGCGACAGGTGTAATGGCGCCGGTGCGGCCGACCTGAACGTCAATGTCCAGCACTTCGGTCAGCGCTTCCTGGGCGGGAAATTTGTGGGCAATGGCCCAGCGGGGCGCACGCGAGACAAATCCAAGCTCCTTCTGCTGCGAGAAGGCATTGACCTTGTAAACCACACCGTCGATATCAAAGGGCAGCGATTCTCGTTTGCCGCCTATGCCCGTGTAATAGTTCATGAGCCCTTGCAGCCCCTGCACGACATCACGTTCCCGGGTGACAGGCAGGTGCAGTTCGGCCAAGTAATCCAGCGAAGCGCTGTGGGTGGAAAGCTCGGGGATGCCTTCGGCAGCGCCTATGCCATAGGCAAAGAAAGATAACGGCCGTTTGACTGTGATATTCGGGTCCAGTTGGCGCAGACTGCCGGCAGCTGCATTGCGCGGATTGACGAATGTTTTTTCGCCCCGTGTCTGCTGCTCCTGGTTGAGTCGCTCAAAATCGCGCTTGAGCATGAAAATTTCGCCCCGGACTTCCAGCAGCCTGGGCGGCTTGGCTATATGCAGGCGTGCCGGGATGGCACGTATGGTGCGCAGATTATTGGTGACGTCCTCACCGGTATAACCGTCGCCGCGCGTGGCGCCCTGTACCAGTAGGCCATCTTCGTAAGTCAGCGTGATTGCGAGACCGTCGAATTTCGGCTCGACCGCGTACTCAATATTTTTCTGGCCCAGGCTTTCCCGCACCCGGCGGTCAAAGGCAGCCACCTCGGCTTCTTCGAACGCGTTATTGAGCGACAGCATGGGCATGCGGTGCATGACGCTGGCAAAGGCCTTGAGCGGCTTGCCGCCGACCCGCTGTGTGGGCGAATCGGGTGTGATGAGGTCGGGATTTTCCTGTTCCAGCCGCTGCAGCTCGCGGAACAGCCTGTCGTATTCGCTATCCGGGACTTCCGGTGCATCCATGACGTAATACATGTAGTCATGGCGGCGGATTTCCTCGCGCAGTGCGGCTATCTGCTCAGCCGGGTTGCTGCCTGTACCGGGTTCCTGCGCGCTGGACTCACCGAATAATGAGCCCTGCTCTTCTGACCGCTCATTGCCTGCCATACAGCCTTCAGGAGAAAAGCCTGTGCGCGACCAGGCTACCGGGAATGATGCCGCGCGCTACCATCCTGGCGTGAATGGTTTTGAGCTCCTGGCGTATTTTCTCGAGCTGCACTTCGCCCAGCGGCTTCTGGTTGGCATCCACCAGTTGCCCGCCCAGGCTGGTTGCCATTTTTCGTGCCGAAAGCACCATGTGGTTGAATACTTCGGTGCAATTGGTGACATGCGGAATATCGAGCTGAAAAGTCACGCCTGGCACAAGCGCAGTACGCAGGGAATCCGCAGTGAAAGGCGTGCCGTCATGGCTGACCATGGCATATTGCTGCTGGCCGCTTTCGGTCTGGAAGTAAAATGCGCCGTCCGAGTGCAGCGTCATGCCTGCTGCCTCTGCCATGCCGCGCAGCTTGGTGCCGGTAAACGGGCCGTTTTCGCCCTGCGCCAGATGAAAACCGACAAGCTTGTCCACCTCCACACAGAAACGGTCTAGCTCTACGGCATAACCCAAAACGTCGCTGTCGCCCTGCCATTCGACGCTGGCATCGAGCGCCTGCGCCATATCAGTGATGGCCTGCTGAAAATCTTTCAGGGCATCGCGGGTCACGGCGCCCGACCTGTCTACAAGCTGCAGGCTGCACAACACCTTGCTGAATTCCGTGCTCTCCTCCTCGCGTGTCAGCATATGCCAGCCGTCGGCGGTGAGACCGTAGCCATAGACCGATTTATCAAGGTCGGTCAGGGTCAGCAGGAATTCGCGAATGCGAGCGCCATTGGCGGGTGTGGCGAGGTGCAGCGTGGCAATCATGTCGATTTGCAGGCTGACCTCCTGCGGTAGCGTGACTTCTTCCGGCGCGGCAGCTATGGGCTCAGAGGTTTCCTCCAGCTCTGCATCCAGCCCGGCCTCTTCCATGAGTTCTTCGCTGCTGGCAGCCACCAAGTCGTCCGCAGGATTTTCGTCAAGGTAAGCGTCGCGCAATGCGCGGGCATCCGTCTCTTCCAAGGGCACTGCCATGTCGTCTTCGAATTCGGCCACGGCAGATGCAGCATCGCCTACTGCACCTGTATAGCTTGGATGATCCTTGATGGTTGGGGGAATGGTGTAGGCCAGCGGCTCGACTGTTGCTGGCTGCTCCGGCGAAGGCTGGGCAGGCGCTGGGACCGGTCTCGCCTTCTCCAGTTTTTTCTCAGGGATGGCATCCAGATCGATACGGAATTCATCCATCAATGGGTCGTGTCTGGTCTCGGTAAACGGCTGGGATACTTCCTTGCTCAGGCTGCGCTCCTGCCACCAGTTGAAAAAAATCACGCCCACGATGATGATCGCACCCAGTGCTACCAGGGCCATCTGGAGATCAGTCATTATTCATTCATCCCGATTGTTTGCCGGTGTGTGACCGGAAAATGATTAAGCACATTAAGCTAGAGCTTCGCTGTGCATTTGCATGGCGGCTTCGATGTCAACCTCGACAATACGCGAAACGCCGGATTCCTGCATGGTGACGCCCACTAGTTGCTGGGCGATCTCCATGGTTATTTTATTATGGCTCACAAATAAAAACTGCGTGCGCTCCGACATTTTCCTGACCATATTGCAGAAGCGCTCGGTATTGCTGTCGTCGAGCGGCGCATCCACTTCATCCATGAGACAGAATGGCGCCGGATTGAGCCGGAACATGGCGAACACCAATGCCAGCGCGGTCAGAGCCTTTTCGCCGCCCGACAGCAAATGGATGGAGCTGTTTTTCTTGCCGGGCGGTTGAGCGAACACCTGCATGCCGGTATCCAGGATTTCCTCGCCCAGCAGTTCCAATCGCGCCTGGCCGCCGCCGAATAACACGGAGAACAGTTCTCCGAAATTGCGATTCACCTCCTCGAAAGTCTGCTGCAGGCGGCTTCGCGTTTCGCGGTCGATGCGGCGTATGGCATCCTCTAATGTCATGACGGCTTCCTCCAGATCGGCGGCCTGACTGTCGAGATAGACCTTGCGTTCGCGCTCGGTTGTGAGTTCCTGGATGGCAGCCAGATTGACCGGGCCGAGTTCCTCGATCTGCGCGTTGGTAATGTTGATATTGCGCTGCAAATCGCCGGCTTTGATGGATGGCTGCAGATCTTGCGCAAGCATCGCTTCGTCCAGCCCCGTTTCGGCCAGCGAAGCCTGACATTGTTCGAAATACAGCCGGGCCTCCTGTTCCTGCAGTCGCGACTGTTCAAGCTTGTCGCGCAACGGATGCAGCTGCTGTTCAGTTTGCATGCGGGTGCGTTCTAGCGACTGCAGCTCATGTTCGGCGCCTGCCATCGCATCTCGCGCAGCAGCCAGCTCGGTTTCGCGCTGTTGCTTGAGCTTGAGTGCTGTCTCAAGATTGGATTTAAGGCCTTCCATCGTACTGGCGGCGAGCATGGCTTCAGTTTCAGAAGTGTGCTTGCGCAAAGCCGCCAACTCTTCTGTATTTACATTAATTTTGTTTTTTATTTCATTGATATTGTTATCAATTAGCTTGAGTCCAAAGCTTTTTTCCTGGGCTTGCCGTTCCGCTTTCTGAAGTCCATGGCGCAAATCATTTAGCTTGCTACCGGCCAACTGCATGGCAGATTGTGCCTGGCTGTTGGCGGGTTGCAGGCTAGCCAGGTTTTCTTGCAATCGACCGACGGCCTCCTGCTTACGCTGCTTCTCGGCCTGAAGTGCAGACTCGCGCTGCCTGGTGGTTTCCTGTTCGGATTGCAGGGCATGCTGGCGGTCCAGAGCGTGTTGCTGCTGCTGCTGCAGGTGTTGCTGGTCCAGCTTCAACGCATGCAGCGATTGAGTCGCTGTTTTCACTGTCTGTTGCTGCTGGCGATAAGCTTCCTGCGCTGTGTGCAGCGCGGATTCCGCTGCTTTAAGCTTATCTGCTAGCGCTGAAACCTTGCCTTGCTGTTCGGGCAGCTCCGTTTGCAGTGCGGCGAGTTCCTTCTGGCGCTCAAGCACGCCGTGCAGCGCGGATTGCGGTGCATACAGCGACATGCTGTATCGGGTAAAAATATCTCCACGCTTGTTGATGAGCATCTCGCCGGGTTGCAACTCCCCCCGCTCCTGCTGCGGTTTGGCATCACCATCGAGGATATGAACACCGCTGAGCCAATCCTGCATCAAGGCCTTGAGACCCGCATCCTTGCTGCTGATCATGGAAGCCAGGGTTTGCTTGCCGGCAGATTCATGCGCCGCGGTCTCTGTACCCGGCTCACAGAATACAAGCGGTGCAGGCGGACGCTGATTGTCAGTGATGTGTTTGCCGGGATTGAGAATGGCGTTAAGACGGGCACCAAGCACGGCTTCCAATGCGGTTTCCCAGCCGGTAGCTACGTCGATTTTCTGCCATAAGCGCTCGCTCCGGTCATACCCATGCTGCTTGAGCCAGCTATCGAGTTTGACTTCATGGCCGATGGTCTGCTGTATGCGCGAGAGGGAGTCGATGCGGGCCTGCAGCTGGGCCAGATTTCTTTCTTCCGCCAGTTGCGTCTGACGCAGCTCTGCAATTTGCATGCGTAGCTGCTGTTCCTGTTGCTGCAGCTTGACAATGCCCTGTTCCAGTCCGGCGAGTTCGGCCTGCGCCTTTTCGCTTTCGGTCTGTTTCTGACGCAGCTCGGCCTCATCAGGCAGCTTCAGATTCGCCTGCTCATTCGCCAGTCGCTGCAGACGCTGCGTGATTTCCTGCAACGTATTGTCCAGATGCTGAAGCCCGGCAGATTCCAGACGTATGCCCTGCTCTGTTTCCGTCAGCGTCTTTTGTGCCTGCGCCGCGTCACGCTGTGCAGCCTGATAGGCTTGCTCGGTTTCCGGCAAAGCCTTGCACATTTTCTGAAGATGCTGCTCTGCCTGCGATTGGCCAGCGTTGGCTTCTGTCTGCTGTTGAATCAGCTGCTTAAGGTTTTCCTGCAGCGTTATTGCCTGTGCATCCAGCTTCTGCGCCTGCGTCGCCATCTGCTGCAGTTGCTGGGTCAGCCGCTCGCGGCCTTCCTGAGTATGACGCACCTGCTGCTCAAGGTTGGAAACTTCGGCATTTGCCTCATAGTATTTGCCCTGAGCCGCCTGCACGCCTTCTGTCGCTGCATAATGCTGCTGACGCAATGTCTCCAGAGAAGACTCGGCCTTGCGCAACGCGGCCATTTGCGCTTCGAGATCATTGACCAGCTTTTCTACCTGGCGCTGACTTTTCTCCCACGCGGCGCTCGCATCGCGCTTCTTAAGCAGCCACAGCTGTCCCTGCAAATGCTTCAGCGTCTTTTGTAGCGTATGGTATTGCTCGGTCACCAGCGCCTGCGACTCGAGTCGCGAAATCTGCTTGGCCAGCTCCTGCCGGATGTCTTCCACGCGCGTGAGGTTTTCCCTTGTATCGCGTAGCCGCAGCTCGGTTTCGCGTCGCCGTTCCTTGTATTTGGAAATGCCGGAGGCCTCTTCCAGAAAGATGCGCAGCTCTTCGGGTCTGGCTTCTACGATGCGGGAGATGGTGTTCTGGCCGATGATCGCATAGGCCCGCCCGCCCAAGCCCGTTCCCAGGAACAGGTCGGCTACATCACGCCGGCGTACCGCCGTGTTGTTGATGTAATAGGTCGAGCCCTTGTCGCGCTCCAGCACTCTTTTCACTGATATCTCGGTGTATTGCGACCATTCGTTGCCGCTATTGCCGATGATGCCGCCCAGGCTATTGTCGAATATCAGTTCAACGCTGGCGCGCGATACCGGCTTGCGATTTCCCGAGCCGTTGAAGATGACGTCGGACATCGAGTCTCCGCGCATCTCCTTTGCGCTGGATTCGCCCAGCACCCAGCGGATGGATTCCATGACATTCGATTTGCCGCAGCCGTTGGGGCCGACGATGCCAACGCGCTGGCCGTGGAGATGCAATGTAGTCGGATCGACGAAGGATTTGAAACCGGCGAGCTTGAGGTGGGTGAGGCGCAATTGTTCAGGCTTATATAGTCAAACGAGCTTGTATAATGTCGGGCTAAAGCAATTCACTCTTAAGTTTGATTTATACGGTAGCCCTTATGTCCAGTCAACCCAGCAAGGCCTTGGAAACTTTTGATAACCCGCGTCCAGAGCGCGATTTCCACATCCACATGGAAATCCCCGAATTCACCTGCTTGTGCCCCAAAACCGGGCAGCCGGATTTCGCCGTGCTGTATCTCGACTATATCGCAGACAAGAGGTGTGTAGAGCTCAAGAGCCTCAAGCTCTATATCTGGTCTTTCCGTGATGAAGGCCACTTCCACGAGGATGTCACCAATCGCATCCTGGATGACCTGGTAGCGACGCTGGACCCGAGATTCATGCGGCTCACGGCCAAGTTCTACGTACGCGGCGGTATCTTCACCAATGTCGTGGCCGAGCATCGCCAGCCTGGTTGGCAACCTGCTCCGCTGGTTGAGCTGACGCAATTCGAGTCGCAATCAAATACGCGCGGTTGAAGTTGAATTAGAGCATTAAAAAAAGCCACCTTTCGGTGGCTTTTTTGATTTGGCGTCCCCACGGGGAGTCGAACCCCGGTCGCCTCCGTGAAAGGGAGGTGTCCTAGGCCTCTAGACGATGGGGACCTAAGAACTTGTTGCTGAAACAGGTCAGCATTTTACTACAAACTGCTTTTTCGTGGTGGAGGTAAGCGGGATCGAACCGCTGACCTCTTGCATGCCATGCAAGCGCTCTCCCAGCTGAGCTATACCCCCGAAAAGAGGCGCAATCTTAAAGATGGATGCCGCGCTTGTCAACGGCTTTGTCGGCTGAGCTTGTGTCTGCGTCTTGGTACCGGCATTCGCTTGCTCAGTGCTTCGTCTTCTTGCTTCCTTTAGTCTCTCCATGCTCCTTGCGTTGCTTGTTCACTATCTTCGCAGCCACTTCCTCCTCCCGCCCGGGATAGCGATGCTCTTTCTTGAATTTTGATTCCAATTTCTTGAATTCGTCCTCGCGCTTTGGACTCGCACCTCTAGGCATGATGTTCTCCTTGAAAATCTGATGCGTTCATATTGAAATCGATTGATGACTTTGTATGTTGATTCGCGTACTTAAATCTGGCGAGCTTGACAGTACTCTGAAGTAACTTCTATAGTTAACCAAATGGTTAACTAATGGTGCATTAATGCAAGACAGCCTCAGCCTCACCTTCTCCGCCCTTTCTGACCCTACACGCCGCGCGGTCCTTGCCCGTCTTGCCCAGGGCGAAGCCAGCGTTACCGATCTGGCGCAGCCGTTTCTAAAGGACATGAGCCTGCCGGCAATTACCAAACATCTCAAGGTGCTGGAGAAAGCCGGCCTGATCACCAAAACGCGCGAGGCGCAATGGCGCCCTTGCAAGCTCAACCCGGAAGCGCTCAAGGATGCCGCTGACTGGATGGAGCAATACCGCATGTTCTGGGAGGAGAGTTTTGACCGCCTGGATGCTTATCTGAAAACCGTGAATCCAGCCAAAATTGCGAAAGGGAAAAAGGATGTCAAATAGCAAACCGAATGAGATTGCCATTAGCCGCATATACGATGCGCCGATTGAGGCAGTGTGGGACGCATGGACCGACGTCAGTCAGGTAGCACGATGGTGGGGGCCTCGCGGCTTTAAGCTGACGACGCACAGCAAGGATCTGCGACCTGGCGGGCACTGGTCTTACACCATGCACGGGCCGGACGGCACGGACTATGAGAACAGGACGTTCTATCATGAGGTCGAGCCATACGCGAAGCTGGTGTATGACCATGGCGCCAACGATGACCGCCCGCCTTTATTCCGCGTGACGGTGCTGTTTTCGGAAGACGATGGCAAGACGCGCATGGATATGACCATGGCACTGGACACGGCGGAACAGGCCCGGCAGATGCATCAGTTCATCAGGCAGGCCAATGGTTACTCTACATGGGATCGCCTGGCTGAATATCTGGCTAAAGAATCATCAGGCAGGGAGCAGTTTGTCATTAACCGTACCTTCGATGCGTCTATTGAACGGATGTTCGAGATGTGGACCAAGCCCGAGCATCTTGCGCAGTGGTTGCCGCCGACCGGTTTCACGATGGAATTTCTGCAATCAAAGACGGAAGCCAAAGGCACCAGCCTATATTTCATGACCAACGGCAAGGGCGTGGAGTTTTACGGCCGTAAGCGCATTCTGGAAAGCCGCGAGCCGGCCTATCTGGTCTATATCCAGCAGTTCTGCGACAAGGATGAAAACATCGCACGCCATCCGCTGGCACCTACCTGGCCCGAGACCATGCTCACCACCGTGCAGCTGACAGAAGAAGGGCCTAACCGTACGCGCGTCACGGTGACCTGGGAGGTTTACGGCGAGGCCACGCGTGAAGAGCTGGAGATGTTTATCCAGTCACGCGCCGGTATGACGCAGGGTTGGACCGGCTCCTTCGACAAGCTGGATACGCTGCTGGCGACGGTTGACGCATAAGCGTTACCGCACCAGCGAGATGCCCAGCCGTATCTGCGTGTCATGCTCGCGGTTGTAATCGACCAGCGTCTCGCCGTAGCCCGAGAAAATCTGCAGATGCGCAAAAGCGCCAGTACGGGCGAATATCCGCTCGCTCAATGGGTATGAGAAATCCAGCTGGCCGGTCGCATAGCCGCCCGTACCTTGGCGATACAGGGCGTTGATGATCAGCCCGTCTTCGCGGCCGTAACGCATCTGCCAGTCGGCATAACCGCGATATTCCTGGATGTCTTCGTTATCCTCTTTCTCGAAGTAGTTATAAATTTTCGGATAAAAGGTCAGGCGCTTGCCGTTTTGCAGATCCCAATGCCAGATAGGGCGCAGGTAACCAATGTTGATCGAGCGTGATTCGTCGCCACCCTGCCCGTTGGATTCGTGCTCCAGCCCCAGGTGATATTCCTCGGGCCACAGATCAGTGCCTTTGCCCAGCCAGCGATAGAAAACGCCGGGCTTGTAGCTAGTGTCGCGGAATGGACTCGAATCGCCGCCCAGGTCCCATACGGTGGTCTGTGTATAGGTGAAATAGATATTGCTGAGCGCGGGCGACCACTGGGAGATGGAACCCTTGGGATCGAAGAAGCGGTACTTGAAGCTCAGCTGGAATTTGGCGTCCTTGCCGTTTTCCGAATTCGAACCCATGACGAAATAGGCGGGCTCATAAGCTGACAATGCCGGTTCTTCGCCGGGCTGCGCCAGCACCACTACGGGACGGTCGGTTTGCTCAATCACCTCATCGGTTGCGACCGTGGGCGTGATGCCTTGATCATCCGCTGCCAGCAAGAGAATGCGATTTGATGGCTGGTCCGCCAGCTCGGCACGAACCACACCCAGATGTTTCTGCTGCAGACGACCTTCATAGATGCGGCGGTTGCCGGCAGGGTCTGAGGCACCTTCCAGTGTCATGGCCTCCGTTTTTCCGTCATAAGTCAGGTTTAGCCTGAGGCTTTGAGGCCAGCTGGCGGCACCATCCGGCCTGACGACTTCAATGGTGAGCTTCTGGCCCATTCCGATGGATTCCGTGCGGCTGGCGATCAGCCAGTCATCTGCAGCCATGGCGCTAAAGGAAACAAGCAGCAGCGCGAATAATCCGATTTTTTGCAGCAGTGATGTCATGAGAGCGTCTTTTCATGCAATTGCGATGGAACGCAATATTGTCCGCGAGATTGCCTGTGCTTGCCACAGGCTAGCGCACATATAGACGCAGAGCTTGAGTCAGCCGATGTGGAATGCCGGCAGTTCGAACATTTTTTCCAGCCTGTTGGCGGGGACAGGTGCGGAGAACAGATAACCCTGGGCAAAATCGCAGCCGGCTTCTGCCAGCAGATCGCATTGATCCACAGTCTCCACGCCTTCCGCTATTACCTTGATACCCAGCCTGTGAGCCATGACGATAATGGCTTCGCACAACGCATGGTCTTCCGAGCCTTTCTGCAGGTTATGCACGAAGGAGCGGTCGATCTTGAGGAAATCAATGTCGAATTTCTTGAGATAGGAAAGCGATGAATAGCCGGTGCCGAAATCATCCAGTGAAATCTTCATGCCTGCGCTGCGCAGGCCGCCAAGTCTTTCAATCACGGAATCATGCGAATTCAGCAGCACACTCTCGGTGATCTCAATCGTGATGCTGTCACCCGGCAAGCCCAGTTCCTGCAAGTAGCCATTCCAATCGAGGTGGATGTCGCCATCCGTGTGGCACTGGATGGCGGATTTGTTCACGCTGATCTCAAACTGGGGATCAAGCAGCGTTCTCAGCCTGGCAAGCTCGACAGCGGCTTCCTTGAACACCCAGTCACCCAACTCCACGATAAGCCCCGTATCTTCGGCAACGGGAATGAATTCCGCGGGATTCATGAGGCCATGTTCCGGATGCTTCCAGCGCACCAGCACCTCAGCCTTGCTGATCTCGCCTGTCGCAAGATTCACAATCGGCTGATAGGCCAGGCTGAACTGTTTCTCCGACAAAGCGGTACGCAGGTCGCTGGCCAGACGCGAGCGTGACTGCGCGGCCGCCTGCATGGCGGGCGTGAAATAGCAGAAACGATTGCGTCCCAGACCTTTGGCGGCATACATGGCCTGTTCCGCATTCTTGAGCAGCGTTGCTGTGGCACGCGCATCGGAGGGGAAAATAGTAATGCCGATGCTGGCTGAAACATAGGCCGTCTCGCTCGCGATATGAAACGGTTGCGCCAGCTTGTACAGGATGCCGTTGTAGACACGCGCGATATTCGTGTTCTCATTCTGGCCGCAGAGCAGCACCGTGAATTCATCACCGCCCAGACGGGCCACAGCGTCTGTTTCGCGCAGGCAGCTGCGGATGCGTTGCGCAGTTTCCTTGAGCAGCATATCGCCCATCTCATGCCCCAGCACATCGTTGACCTCCTTGAAGCGATCGAGGTCGATGTACATGAGCGCCAGCGGCGTTTTTTCGCGTTTTGCCTTTCTGATTTCCTCATCCAGCTTATTGAGAAACATATAGCGGTTCGGCAGGCCTGTCAGCAGGTCGAAATTGGCTTCTTTCCAAGCAAGCTCTGCGGACGCCTTTTCAGCCGGACTACCGAAAAAGCGGCGAAAGCGTCGGCGACGTACTGCGGAGGTGGCGAACAGGATGACGAAAATCGAGGCAATAACAAGGACAAGGTCGAACGACCCGATATAAAGCTGCTCTGTTTCCGGCAATACGGACAGATACTTTATACGACCCCCTTATTGGGTTCTTGTTATTAATTGAGCCAAGCATAATCCCCCGTCAAAGTATCTAACAGGGAAAAACACCCGGACCAGTGGTTGCTAAGGCAAGGCATACACCACCACATGATCACCCTGCGGGAAGCCGAAGAGTGAATTGCCGCCTGCTGCTACTGCAACATATTGCACGCCATCTATCTGGTAAGTCACAGGCGGCGCATTCACGCCCGCTTCTACCTGATCCTGCCACAGCAGTTCCCCGGTGGCGGCGGCATAGGCGTTGAACCTACCATTGCCCTCACCCATGAACAAAATATTCCCGCCAGTCGCGAGAATTCCACCGACGAGCGGTTGCGCGGTCTTGTGCTGCCAACGTATTTTTCCGTTGGTCAGATCAATCGCAGAAAGCAGGCCCCAGCTAGGATCATCAGTCGGTTCCGATGAGGTATATCTAACGGCCGCCTGATGGGCTGGAGCTGCACCCTGATGCAGGGTGTATCTGATAGGCGCATGAATGCCGGCCACATAGACCAGTTGCTGAGTTTCACTTAATGCGCTCGGGGACCAGTTGGAGCCGCCAAGTATGCCAGGGTAAAGTACGGTGCCTTCCGGCGTTGCCCTGACAAACAGGTTGGACTGCGGCACAAATGGCTCGGATTTCAGCAGCAACTCGCCCGTTTCGCGGTCATGCACATAGAACCAGCCGGTTTTCGATGCCTGGCCCACTGCCGGTATGGTCTTGCCTTCACGCTTCAGGTCGAACAGTACAGGCGGGCTTGCCAGATCGTAGCCCCACATGTCGTGCGGCACTTGCTGGTAATGCCAGCGTAGCTCACCGGTAGCGATATCGAGCGCGACCAGCGACACGGTATACAGGTTGTCACCAGGCCTGGAGATGTCATCCATCTGTGGAGACGGGTTGCCTGTGCCGAAGAACAACAAGCCGCTCTTGGGGTCCACAGCAGGTGTGCTCCAGGCAGAGCCGCCGCCGAAACGCCAGGCATCCGGGTATTCCTTTGCCCTTGCCTTCTCGGCAGCGATGTCGCGTTCGAGCCGGATGCCGTCAGCCGTGGTCTGCGTATAAGCGCCTTCCCAGCCATGCGATGGAATCGTATCGAACTGCCACACGCGGTCGCCCGACTTCACATCGAATGCAGCTAAGAAGCCGGGCCTTCCGTAGCGGCCGGCAACCCCGATGACTGCACCCAGTGGCGCATCCACGGTCGGGCTGTCGATGTGCAGGCCGTAGCCCACCCCCGTAATGCCGATAATGACCTTGCCGTTGTAGACAATAGGCGCCATGGCGATGCCCACGCCCGTGCCGCCAGTGGTTTTGGCCTGGCTCAGCGGATCGTTGGCATTCAGGGATTCCTGACCTTCAGTGGCGACCGCTGACTTGACCACATCAATATCCCAGCGGATTACGCCCGTTTTTGCATCCAACGCAATCAACCTTGCATCTCCAGTGCCCATGAATACCATGCCATACCCCACGGCCACGCCGCGATTGGCAGGGCCGCAGCATAATTTCCATTCGCGCTTCTTGTGTTCGTAGCGCCATAATTCGCGCCCGGTTTTGGCATCCAGCGCCACCACGTGATTGTGCGGCAATGAAAGATACATGACGCCGCCCACCACAATCGGCGTGGCCTGAAAAGTCGCGGAAACGCCGCTCCGGTAATGCCAGGCTTTTTTTAACTGGCTGACGTTCTGCTGGTTGATCTGGTCGAGCGGAGAAAACCGCTGGTTGGAATAATCCCTGCCGAAACTCGGCCAGTCGGAGTCAGAAGCCTTCGTGATCTGCTGTGTGACGCTATCCTGTTGGGGCGAATGGGTAGCACAGCCGTAAAGACTGGCTAACAGGAGCATAGGCAGCAAGCGATGAAAAGTGAATTTATTCATGCGGTTCAGACAATAGATGTGAATGAACACGAGTATACAGATTTGTATACTACAGACAACCGATTATCGAAAAGGCTACACCAGGAAAACATCACTGCCCGACCTGGCTACGGCACAGATGCGCTGCACCACGGCCTGCTGTGCCGGATCAAACCCCTGCTCATAGGCAACCGGAGTGAGCGCAGGCGTGAATGCCGTCAGCAGCTCATTGGGACGCAGCAGAAAATCGGGATTTGTTGGGCGGCCATAGGCTTCATGGCCCAGCATGAAGGTTTCATAGATCAGGATGCCGCCGGGCAACAGACTGTCCGCCAGCACCGGGAGCAGCGGCCGGTGCAGGTAGCGGCAGACGACAATACCGTCAAACTTCTCCCCCGGATACGGCCACGGCCCATTCTCGATGTCGGCCACTTGCGTATGGATACCTTCGATGGCCTGCAGCAAAACCAGCGCAGCCGCATCCTTGTCCACGGCCTCCACTTGCCAGCCATGTGCAGCGAGCCAGCGCGAATTCCTGCCGCTGCCGGACGCGACATCCAGCACCCTGCCTTGCGGCTTGATAAGAGGCGCAAACCGGGTAAGCCACGCGGACGGCTTTATTTCAGAATGGCTGCAAGTAGTCATAAAATGCTGAGGCCATGAGAAACCGCAATTCTATTCCCGCAAGCAGCACTAGCAAATCCATCCAGGCAAAACGGGCCGCCAGATGACCGTAGAATCGCCTTTCACCTTGAAGGATGGCCAGCCCTACTCGGCGCTATACCAGGATGTCTATTTCTCACGCGACAGCGGGTTGGAGGAAACACGCCATGTATTCCTGGCGCAGAATCGACTGCGCGAACGCTGGCAATCGCTGCAGCACCCTCACTTCACCATTGTTGAGACGGGTTTTGGCACTGGGCTCAATTTCCTGTGCGCCTGGCAGCTGTGGAATGAAGCCGCGCCCGCTCACGCTACTCTGCACTTCGTGAGCGTTGAAAAATATCCCTTGCAGCATGAAGAATTGACTACCGCATTGAATCTGTGGCCCGAGCTGGCTCCGTTTACCAGCCAGTTGCTGGAACAGTACCGTTTACTGGCGCCCGGCTGGCACAAGCTTGTATTCGAGAATGGTCGTGTGACGCTGACGCTGCTGGTTGGTGACGCGCGTGACATGCTGCCGCAGTTGCGTGCCCATGCAGATGCCTGGTTCCTGGATGGGTTTGCGCCTGCGAAAAATCCCGAGATGTGGCAGCAGGACTTGTTCGAGGCCATGGCAAAGCTCTCCCATTCCGAAACCACGTTCGCTACATTCACCAGTGCCGGCGATGTGCGGCGCGGCCTGCAGACAGCAGACTTTGAGGTGCACAAGGTGCCAGGATTCGGTAGCAAGCGCGAAATGCTGGCCGGCAGATACAGTGCCGACCGGCAGTTACGTTATGCTTCAAATAAAAAAGCCATCGTCATCGGCGGCGGCATTGCGGGTACATCCAGCGCCCATGCGCTGGCAATCCGCGGCTGGCAGGTGACGCTGATCGAGCGCCAGGCGGCGCTGGCGCAGGAAGCCTCCGGCAATCCTGTGGCGATTCTTTACGCACGACTTACCGGCCAGGATATTGCGCTGGGCCGCCTCGCCCAGCACGGCTTTCTGCATACCATCAGATTGCTGCAGCGATTGAAACTTCAATCGGACGAGCATGCAGCCTGCGGATTGCTTCAGCTGGCTTTCGATGCGCGCGAGCTTGCGCGCTGCCAGGCTGTCGCCGCACGAGCATTGCCGGAAGAACTCGTGCGTTTCGTGGATACCGATGAAGCCAGCCACATTGCCGGCATCGAGTTGCCACATGCCGGGTTATTCATGCCGTCTGCCGGCTGGGTAAATCCGGCTGCCCTCTGCCGCGCATTGGCGGACCACCCCAACATCCGCATCATGACCCTGAATGCGGCATTGCAGCTCAAGCGGCACGGCGATGCATGGCAAGCGTGGGGGGGCGACGGCGTGTTGGAGGAAGCGCCAGTGATCATCCTCGCCGGTGCAAACGATACCTCTGCCTTTGCGCAGAGTGCGCATCTACCGCTGCAGCCGGTGCGCGGACAAATCACCTGCTTGCCTGCCACGGAACAGACCGCGCTCCTAAATACAATGGTCTGCACCGATGGTTATGTCAGTCCACCAGTTAAAGGTTTGCACTGCCTGGGCGCGACGTTTTCCGATAACGACACCGCGCTTGATATCCGCGCCAGCGATAACGAAGCCAACCTTTCCATGCTGGGCGAACTTTCCCCAGAATTTCATAAACAGCTAAAGACTCAACCCACGCAGGGCCGCGCTGCGCTACGCGCGGTCACGCCCGATTACCTGCCCATGGCCGGGCCGCTGCTGGATACCGATGCCATCAATGCCAAGCCACCGCGTCATAACAGCGACCCCGCCGCCCTGTCCTGGCTGGATGGCCTGTATGTCAATACGGGCCATGGCTCCAAAGGCCTGATCACTGCGCCTCTATGCGCAGAAATGCTGGCCTGTGCCATCAACGGCGAACCTGCGCCGGTGGATGCCAATCTGTTGGCGGCGCTGGATCCCAATCGCTTTCTGTTGCGCAAGTTCGGACTCAAGCGCCTGGTGCAGGGTCTCGCGGTATTCCCCTACGGTAAAATGCGCACATGAATTTCGCTCAGCTCAATCGTAAAGCACTCGATCTGCACCGCGACGGGCGATTCGCCGAAGCAGAAGCCGATTACCGGGAATTGCTGTCACAGAATCCCAGGCATGCCGATACGCTGCACCTGCTGGGTATTCTGCTGCATCAGACTGAACGCCACGCGGAAGCCGCAAATACCATCGCCAAAGCCATCGCGCTTGATCCGAATAATTCGGATTACCTGAACAATCACGGCCTTGCCTTGCGCGCTGCCGGCCAGCATGAAGCTGCGCTGGCCAGTTATCTCAAGGCCGTGAGAATCACGCCGCGTGATGCCGACATCCATACCAATCTGGGCAATGTCTATCAGGAGCTGGGCAGGCATGAAGAGGCTGCGAGCTGTTTCCGCCGCGTACTACACGGTAGTCCCAAGGACCTGGACGCCCGGAACGCCCTGTGTCATGCATTGCAGTCGCTGGCGGACCAAAAGCACGCTGCGGGACAGTTCCAGCAAGCCGAGGCCACGTATGAAGAGCTGCTGCAGTTGGCCGGTGGGCAGCCGCATATGTATTACAACCTGGGCAATGCGCAACGAGAACTCGGAAAATCCGCCGAGGCTGTCGCCAGTTATGGAAAGGCGCTGAAACTGGCGCCCGATGACGCCGATATCCACAATAACCTGGGCAATGTGCTGCGCGAGCTGTGGCGACTGGATGAAGCCATTGCCTGTTATGAAAAAGCGCTGCAGCTCAATCCGCAGCTTTATCACGCCAAAGTTCATCTTGTGCACCAGAAACAGCACATCTGCCACTGGCATGGCCTGGATGCGGACATCGACGAAATCAGGCAATGGGTCAGGCATGTGCCTGAGGCGCAGATATCGCCATTCGCTTTTTTATCCATGCCGGGCACCACGGCAGAAGAGCAAAAGCTGTGTGCCGAGAACTGGGTCAATAACCGTTACGCTAAGCTCATTGAGCAAGGATGCGAACAGCCGCTTGCGCACGCACGCGATAGCCGGAACAAGCTGCGTATCGGCTATCTGTCGGCAGATCTCCGCTTGCATCCGCTGGCTTTTCTCATTAGCGAACTCATCGAGCTGCACGACCGCGAGCGCTTCGAGATTTTTGCCTATGCCTATGGTCGCAATGACGGAACGCCTGAACGAAAGCGACTGGAACAGGCATTCGACCATTTTGCCGATGTGACGCAGCTATCCATTGCCGACACAGCTCGCCAGATTCATGAGGACGACATCGACATCCTGGTGGATCTCACCGGTTTTACACAGAGTACGCGTAGCGGGTTGCTGGCTCTGCGCCCTGCGCCCATTCAGGTCAACTGGCTGGGCTTTCCCGGCAGCATGGGAAATGCGCTGTTCGATTACATCCTGAGCGACCCATTCATTACGCCCATGGATCAAGCACAGCAATACAGCGAGCAGCTCGCCCTATTACCCTGCTATCAGCCCAATGACCGAAAACGGCCCGTTGGCAACGCACCGACACGCGCTGCGGCAGGACTACCGGAACAGGGTTTTGTGTTCTGCTGCTTCAACCAGACTTTCAAGATCACGCCGCCAATGTTCGACATCTGGATGCGGTTGTTACAGGCCGTACCTAGCAGCGTGTTATGGCTGCTGGAATGCAACCGCTGGGCAAAGCAGAACCTTCGTAATGAAGCGCAGGTGCGTGGCATTGATCCGGATAGACTGGTATTCGCGCCGCGTGTGCCGATTGCCGAACATCTTGCCCGTCATGGGCTGGTCGACCTGTTCCTCGACACCCTGCCCTACAACGCGCATACCACGGCCAGCGATGCACTGTGGATGGGTGTTCCGGTCATCACCTGCCCGGGTGCCACCTTCACCTCGCGCGTGGCCGGAAGCCTGCTACAGGCGACCGGATTGCCCGAGCTCGTCATCTCATCACTCGCCGGATACGAAAACCTCGCGTTGCGACTGGCGACAGAGCCATCGTTGTTGCAATCCATGAAAGAAAAACTGCACACGACCAAAGACAGCATGCCGCTGTTTAACATGCCCGAATTTGCCGGAAATCTGGAACAGGCTTACCGGCACATGTGGCAGCGCTGGCAGGATGGGCAGCCGCCTGCATCCTTCAGTGTGAAATGAGCTGCATGGCAACGGCAACGGCCATGCGGCTTGTGATACATTAAGCCCAGCTAACAAGGACAACGATAAATGGCCGCCATTGATATCACGCCCGTTCTCAAATTCATGGTTGAGAAAAACGGTTCCGACCTCTTCTTCAGTACCGATGCTGCGATTCACATGGAAGTCGAAGGCAAGACCCTGCCAGTCAACAACCAGGTCATGGCGCCGGGCATGGTCAAGGAGATCGCCTATTCGCTGATGAGCCAGGACCAGATCCGGGAGTTCGAAGAGACGCTGGAGATGAATTTCGCCTACAGCATCCCCAGCATCGATAACGCACGGTTTCGGGTGAATGTGTTCAGGCAGCGCAGCGACGTCGCCATGGTGATCCGCTGCATTAAGGCCACCATCCCTACCTTCGAGAATCTTGGTCTGCCGCCCATTCTCAAGGATCTGATCATGCGCCAGCGCGGCCTGCTGCTGGTCGTGGGCTCCACCGGCTCGGGTAAATCCACCACGCTGGCCTCGATGATTGACTATCGCAATGAGAACAGCACCGGTCACATCCTGACGCTGGAAGATCCGATCGAATTCATCCACCGCCACAAGAAAGCCATCGTGGATCAGCGCGAGGTCGGTATCGATACGCTGTCGTTTGAAAACGGCCTCAAGAATGCCATGCGGCAGGCACCCGACGTCATCCTGATCGGGGAAATCCGCGACATGGAAGGCATGAAACAAGCCATGGCCTATGCTGAAACCGGCCACTTGTGTTTGGCGACTCTGCACGCCAATAACGCCAATCAGGCGGTCGAGCGCATCATTTCGTTCTTCCCGCCCGAAGGCAAGGCCGGCCTGCTACTGGGGTTGTCGCTCAACCTGGTGGCCATTGTTTCGCAACGGCTCATTCCGGGCACGCAGGCCAAGCGCGTCCCCGCCATCGAGGTGCTGATCAATATTCCCTACATTTCCGATCTCATCCAGAAATCCAAGCTGGAGGAAATCAAGGAAGTCATGGGCAACAACAACGATATCGGCATGTGCACCTTCGACCAGTCGCTGTTCCAGCTCTTCAGTGCTGGCAAGATCAGCGAGGACAATGCCTTGGCGGCTGCCGATTCGCGCAACGACCTCTCACTCAAGATACGCTTCGCCAAGGAAGGCGCGCGCGGCGGTTTCGGTGGCTAAAGCGCCTGCTTGATGTACTTGTTGTTGAGCCGGACGGCCAGCGATCCCAGGCAGAACAGCGCAATCCCGATAATCACCAGTGAAATCGGCCAGCCGACCGTGTTGGCGAAATGCTCCGCCGTGAAATAGCCGATATAACCCAGCATGGCCAGCGTGCTGACGAACAGCATGGCACGGCTGCGAACCCAAGTGCTCAAGAAGATCATCAGGGCCGCAATTCCAAGATATACGATCTCCTGTGACGTATCCTTGACCAGATCGAACACTGCCCACAGGAACATCGCAGATCCCACGAAATACCAGAATCCCGCAATGGCAGCATGCCTGGACTGATTCAACGCATATGCCAGGCACAGCAGAGAAGCACCAATCACGGTGCTGATCAGATTGGGCTTGAAGTCCCAGATATCGAACAGCGTGACAAAGAACGCAGCCCCGAAAAATATTGCGCCAAAGGCCAGCAGGCTGCGCTGCTTAGCCCAGAATGTCAGCCCGTGCTGCAGCAGCATGTAGGCCGTCATGAACAGAATGCCGTAACGCCTGTCGCCGCCCATCGCGTATTCATTGAGCATGACCAGGATACCCATGGGCTGCAGGATGGCAGAAATCAGGAATAGTGGCGTCGCAGCCCGTTGGTAGTTTTTGTCACCCAGGCAGACCAGCGCCAGGATATACGCAGCGAAACCGACACCCAGCGTGACCAGCACGCGCGCTTCGGAATTGAATTCACGCCAGTACATCGAGATGAAAACGCCGATGCCGGCGAAAATGAAAATACCGCCGATATAGCTGAACAGCCGCGCCACAATGCCTGACGACTGCTTTTGTTTATCAGGCATCGTCAGCGCCTGTTGGATATCTTCCAGCGTCAGGCCATGATTTCTGGCGAGTTTCGCGATCTCCAGCAGCGCATCATCCCGATCGGTCATGGCTATTCCGGCCTCTTGGCCTGCTTGTCGACCAGCCAGCCGATGAACTGCAGATTGCCGGCGTAGTAAGTGTCGCCGAAGCTGCTGGGCACGCGATAGGCGGATTTACCTTTCACTACGCGGTAGCCCTGGTTGCGGTAGCCGCCGAAGAACAGCTCGGACATGAGGCCGCCGTTGCCATAGCTCGGGCCTTCGAAGCTATAGCCGTCGGGCGCCCGGCTGGAGGTGTCTATCGTCATACCCTGGGTTTCAGGCAGAACAATTTCGCTCTGGTCAGCCATATTGCTGATCTGACCCTGGTCGTAGTGAATTTCCCTGACGGCGTCGTTGGCAGCGTTGAACACCAGCAGCTTGCGTGTGTAGCGCGTGGGATTATGGCTGTCGTTCTTTCCGGTGCGGGCTTTCAATACACCGTCATGCACGACAAATTCGAAATCGCGGCTAGACGCTGTCTGATAATCGTAACGCACTACCGAGAACAGCAGTTCGTATTGCGGGGGCGTGCCCAGCGACTTGGGCAGCACGCTGGTCAGGAAGAACAAAAGCACCAGCACCAGAGGCAGGCTGATGCCCATGATCAAGACGAGATTTTCCCTGATAAATTTCTTCATGGCTGCCCATTTGTGAATTGTTATAGCGCTACTGTATTGAAAACGGAACGGCGTGTCTAAGCTTTCTCTGCCCGTGCGGCAAACAGTGATGCCGCCACGATCAGGATGCCGCCTACCCACTCCCGCATGTCCATGCTTTCTCCGGCCAACCAGTAAGCGGCGATGGCGGCGACAACGAGCTCGAACAGAAATATGACCGCAGCCTGCGTCACCGGGATATGCGTAATGCCATACTGCACGCCCAGTGTCGTAATCATCAGCGCAGCCCCTATGCTGATGATCATGAGCCAGTGCTCAGATGGAATCGCCTGCGGCATGACAAAGCCCTGATCAAGGATAGGCATGCACAGCAGCGCCACCAGGGTAACGCCGCACCACACCGCCAGCGACTTCGCCTGCAGCGTGAGCTGTTTCGCGCGGCGCGTCAGCACGTTGGTTAAAGCGAAGGCGACGCCGGCAGACAACCCGAGCCACTCGGCTGAGTTCTGCGGCAGCGGGAATCCAGATGCCGGCTGCCACAGCATGATAAATGCGCCGGCGAGCGAGGCAATCATGGCCGCGATGCCCAGCGGGCCGGTGCGTTCACCCAGCCAGTAATGCGCCAGCGCCAGCGTCCATAGCGGGGACAGGTAGAACAGCAGCATCACGCGCATGACCTGACCGTCTAGAATCGCGAGCACGTAAGCGAGATTGGTCCAGCCGGCCGTCAGCCCCAGCCACAGCATGGTGCCGAACATGCCTTTCATCTGCGGCAGGTAGCGTGCAAAGACGGCCAATCCGATAAGCACGGTCACACTATAGGTATAAAAGGTGGACACCGCACCGGAGATTCCCGCCTCCTGAAGCAGCCGATAGGGGTACCAGATGAGGCCCCAGCCGGTAGCTGCGATCAGCAGGCCGCCAGTGGCCAGGTAATTCGGTTTTGTTTTTGTGTTGCGCATGAAGGTCACTATAATTCCGGCCTATGAATCCAAATCTCGACAAACTCCAGCCCTACCCATTCCAGCGACTGCGCGACCTGTTCAAGGGCATCACACCGAACACACAGTATTCGCCCATCAACCTGTCCATTGGCGAGCCCAAACACGAGACGCCAGCCTTCATCAAACAGGCACTGGCGGAAAACCTGGGCGGGCTGGCGAATTATCCCACGACTGCGGGCAGCCTCGAATTGCGGCAGGCCATATCTGCCTGGCTGAGCAGGCGTTATGGCATTCCTGCGCTGGATCCCGAGAAAGCGATCCTGCCAGTCAATGGCAGCCGCGAAGCGTTGTTCGCTTTTGCCCAAGCCGTAATCGACAGTTCAAAGCCTGCACCGGTCGTCATAGCGCCCAATCCCTTCTACCAGATTTACGAAGGGGCGGCCTTGCTCGCGGGCGCCGAGCCCTACTATATCAACACTTTGCCGGAAACCGGCCATGCCATGGATTTCGGCGCCGTGCCGGACCATATCTGGCAACGCACGCAGCTGGTCTATGTCTGCTCGCCCGGCAATCCGTCCGGCAAGGTGATGAGCCTGGATCAGTGGCGCGAGCTGTTCGCGCTGTCAGATCGCTATGGTTTTGTCATCGCCGCTGATGAATGCTATTCCGAAATCTATTTCGACGAAGCCGCGCCGCCAATAGGCGCACTGCAGGCTGCGCACAAGCTGGGGCGTGACTATTCACGCCTGGTCGTATTCAGTTCGCTGTCCAAGCGCTCTAATGTACCCGGCATGCGCTCGGGTTTTGTAGCCGGTGACGCACAAATCCTGGAGAAATTCCTGCTCTACCGCACCTATCACGGCTGCGCCATGAGCCCTGCGGTACAGGCCGCCAGCATCGCAGCATGGAACGATGAAGCGCATGTAATTGAAAACCGCCGCCTCTACGCGGAGAAATTCAGCACGGTCACCCCGTTGCTCGGCGGTTCGCTCGAAGTGGAAATGCCGAATGCCGCCTTCTATCTCTGGGCACGTGTGCCCATGTCAGATACCGAATATGCACAGACGTTATATCACGACTATAACGTGACGGTATTGCCGGGCAGTTATCTTGCCCGCGATGCGCACGGCATCAACCCGGGCAAGGGATTTGTCAGGCTGGCCCTCGTGGCATCGCTGGAAGAATGCCTGCAAGCGGCGCAACGTGTGCGTTTGATATAGCGGACAAACAACTTTAAACAATATTTTCAAGATATTGTTTAATAATATCTTTTGTTTTATATAACAGAGCTTCATCAAGGCAATCCAGCTCTGCCGTATCGTCCATGCCGCGCAGCCAGGTCAGTTGCCTCTTGGCGAGCTGGCGTGTGGCAGCGATGCCCTTTTGCGTCAACTCAGGCAGATTGAATTCCGCATCCAAGTATTGCCAGGTCTGGCGATAGCCAACGCAGCGCATCGAAGGCATATCTGCGGATAGTGTTGGATACTGCGTGCGCAGTCTGTGTACCTCTTCAACTACTCCCTGTTCCAGCATGTCCTTGAAGCGCACCGCAATACGCTCATGCAGCACGGAGCGTTCGGAAGGCACCAGGGCCAGTTTCAGCAGGCGATAGGGCAATGCTTCGCCCGCGCTTTGTTTGTAGATCTCCGACATCGGCTGGCCGGTGATCTCCCAAACCTCCAGTGCGCGCTGAATGCGCTGTGCATCGGTTTTCTCAAGCCGTGCAGCAGTTTCAGCATCAACTTGCGCCAGCCGTGCATGCATGGCTGGCCAACCTTGTGTGCTGGCCTCTTCTTCCAGCCTGCCGCGAATCACCGCATTGGCTTCCGGCAGATTGCTTAAGCCGGCCTGCAACGCCTTGAAATACAGCATGGTGCCGCCGACCAGCAAAGGCACCTTGCCGCGCGAAGTGATGCCATCCATGAGCTTTAGCGCATCCGAACGGAACTGCGCTGCCGAATAGCCCTCAGTCGGCTCGATGATGTCGATTAGATGATGCGGCGCCTGTGCCAGTGTATTGGCATCTGGCTTGGCGGTGCCTATGTCCATGCCGCGGTAGACGAGCGCGGAATCCACGCTAATGATCTCGAACGGAAACTGCTGCACAAGCTCGACAGCCAGCCCCGTTTTGCCACTGGCAGTCGGTCCCATGAGGAAAATCGCGGGCGGCAGCGATTTCGCCATCAGGAAATCAGCATCCTCAGCTTATACCAGACCTTGCCGATCAGCTCATGAGTCAGGATATAGGCATCACGCATTGCCCCCGCGGAAGGCAAAAAGGCAAATACATCGGTCTGGTAGCGCGTGGTAAAGGCCATAGGCGCGGGCACCACATCTAAACCCGCATTGCGGAAAGCCATGACAGAGCGTGGCATGTGCCAGGCGTGCGTCACGAGATAGATTCTGCTGATACCCTCACGCTTGAGAATCTCGGCACTAAAGCGTGCATTCTCGAAGGTATTGATGGCCTTATCCTCGGCCCAGCGCACCGGCACCTGAAAATCCTCCCGCATGCGTTTCTGCATCAATACGCCTTCAGGAAGATGGTCGTTGACCGCCCCACCCGTCACCAGGATGGGCAAGCTAGTCGCCCGGTGCAGTTTCGCGCCGTAACTCAGGCGCTGCAGGGTGACATTGCTGACCGTTTCGCTGCCGGCGTATTCCGGTGCCTTGAAATACAACCCGCCGCCAAGCACGACGATGGCTTGTGCATCGCTTGTCGTCGGGCTGGTAACTGGCCGAAATTCCGATTCCAACCATCGCATGCCGCTTTCCACAAAGAGTGGTGTGGAGAAAAGCCACAGCAGTGCAAACCCAGTAAAAAGCAGCGCTCTACCTATTTTTGGCCGAGAGCCCAGCAGCAGGAGCCCTGCACCCAGAAGTAATAAGAGATTGAACGGCGGCAGCAGAAAAGCGGCAATGAGATTGGTGATAGCCCATTCCATTATTACTGCCCTGCTTCCGCTTTATATTTCTGCTTTCTTGCAGCCCGATATTGATCTAATAATTCAGTATTTCCCGACAGTACTTCTATCATCATGCGCATTGAAATAACTGGACCACATACAATGCCATCAGTATTTACCACTTCATTATCGAAATCGGGATTGGATGGGATTTCAAAATTGACGATCCACCATTTTTCAATTTTATCTAGAAGCTCTATGGCTTCATGGAACCCCTCTATATGCAACATCTCAGCGTCAGTTGTAACCAAGCTCAGTAGCTCATGGGCTAAAGTATTTCTGATTTTTCTGATCCGCTCCCATTTTTGATAATCGTCTTCATCAATTACCTCGAAGATTTCAAGCCATTTCAAAGAAGCATTTATAGGATTTTTATCAAGACTTAAAACTTCACTAGTGTATTTACTGCTTATCGTTAACCCACTCTCATCAAAACCAATAGCATAGGCTTGTTTAGCTCGACCAATTATTGATTCTTTTAAAAATTCAAACGCGATCAAAAACAGTGCAGCTGATATAAGTCTATCTTTTAAAAATTCGGGCTCAAGAAATTGTTCCCATTTATCTTCACCGTTAGTCATTTACCCCTCATAAACATTTTGTCCAGCTCGCTCATGGTGACCTGGAACCACGTCGGGCGGCCGTGATTGCATTGCCCGGAGCGCTCGGTGGCTTCCATATCGCGCAGCAGCGCGTTCATTTCAGGAATGGTGAGGCTGCGGTTGGCGCGGACGGCGGCATGGCACGCCATGGTGCCCAGCAATTCATTGCGGCGCTCGGTCAGCGCACGTGAAGCACCGAATTCGCGCAGGTCGCGTAGCACATCACGCGCCAGCGCCACAGCATCAGCGCCTTGCAGCATGACGGGGATGGCGCGCACTGCCAGCGTGGTAGGCGATAAGGCTGCTATGTCGAAGCCCAGCTTGTGCAGATTGCCTTCTGTGGATGCAATCTGCTCTTCAACGGTAGCGACTTCGAGCCTGTCGGCGTTGAAGCTCACGGGAATCAGCAGCGGCTGCATGGGGACTTCGCGCTGATCCAGCGCGTTCTTGAGCTTTTCATACATGATGCGTTCGTGCGCAGCGTGCATGTCCACGACAATGAGGCCCTGCTTGTTCTGCGCCAGCACATAGACGCCATGCAGCTGGGCGACAGCGAAGCCTAATGGATAATCCGCAGGGGCTTCAGGTTCGTTCTCCAGCTCGCTGGCATAACAGACCGGGCTGGCGTATTCGCGCCGCTCGTTCTGCATATCTGCCCTGCTGCCGAACAGCACCTTGTAGAAATCCTGCGGCTGGTTCGCGCGCAGATCCATCTGCGATTGCCACGTCGGGTAACTCACTGACTCAGGTGCCGTGAAAGCATGCTGCTCCGGTTGCGACGCCAGCCCTGCGGGTGTGGCTAGCGCTTTGTGCAGCGCATGGAAAATGAAGCGGTGCAGGGATTGCCCGTCGCGGAAGCGCACTTCCGTCTTGCTGGGGTGCACATTGACATCAACAAGCGCCGGATCGAGCTCCAAAAACAGCACGAATGCGGGATGCCGATCGTGATGCAGCACATCCTGGTAAGCCTGGCGGATGGCGTGGGCAATGAGCTTGTCGCGCACGAAACGGCCATTCACATAGACATACTGCGTATCGCGCGCATTGCGTGAGAACGTCGGCTTGGCCGCCATGCCCCACAGCCGCATGGTGCCCGCGTTCTCGTCAATGGAGATGGCTTCAGCAGCAAAATCATCGCCCAGCACTTCGCCAAAGCGTTTTTCCGGCGCGGACGTCTGCAGCCGCATCAGCGCGCGACTGTTATGCTGCAGCAGGAATGCGACATCCGGGCGCGACAGGGCCATGCGGCGGAATGCTTCTTCACAGTGGGCGAATTCGGTGTTCTCGGTCTTGAGGAACTTGCGACGCGCGGGCGTATTGAAATACAGATCGTGCACTTCGACGATGGTGCCAGCATCGAGCGCTGCGGGCTCTGGCAGCGTGATAAAGCTGCCCTCGGAAGCAATGCGCCAGGCGTGGCGTTCATTGCGATGCCGACTGGTCAGCTGGGTGCGCGAGACGGATGCAATACTGGCCAATGCCTCCCCGCGAAATCCGAGGCTGGCGACGGTTTCGAGGTCGTCCAGTGTGGAAATCTTGCTGGTGGCATGGCGCGTCAGAGCCAACGCAAGGTCGTCCTGCGCTACGCCGTCGCCATTGTCCGCCACGCGCAGTTGCTTGATGCCGCCGTTGAGCAGTGCAACATTGATCTCGGTGCTATTGGCATCAAGGCTGTTTTCCAGCAGCTCCTTGAGTGCCGAGGCCGGTCTCTCGACGACCTCGCCAGCCGCAATCTGGCTGATGAGCTGGTCCGGCAGAAGTTTGATGGCAGGCATGGCTGGATTTTACCTTGCTTTAAGGCGCTGCCATATGCATTCAGTGGCCCAGCAAACAGATGCAAAATCGGTTCGGCTTCAGCATGTAGCGTTTCCCTGATTTTCCGAGCGAGAACCAAAATTCCTGAAATTCAAGCCTTTATTACCTACCTCGATCAGCACCCCGGTCTGGTGGCCATCCTGCATGCCGCGGTGTCGGTTCTTGCCCTATTGTTGCTGGGTATCTTGGCCATGCGGCAGACGCGTGCCCATCAGCGCGCACTGCTTGCCGTCCATGAGCAGGAAAGAGCTGCGAATGCCCGCCATCTGGCTGCCGCGCTTAATACCATTGCGCGGGAGACAGCCGACTCCATCATGTTCTCGGTCAAGGGCCTCAACAGCCCGCAAAAAGTGCACGACATTGCCAACGGCACCCATTACTTCCGCCGCGAAGGCGTGGCTATCCATCTGCGTAGCCTGCAGCAGATTCCCCTGCATCAGCTGGCTGCCACCAATCTCATGCGGCTTGCGCTTAACCTGGCTGGACTGGCTGAGCAGGTTCAGGATGCGACTGAGACCATACTGCGCAGCCGCGAGATGATGGACAAGCAAGCCTTCGACATATTCTTCAACGAGATGGACCAGATGGCCAGCTCGGCCGACGATATTGCCAGGGCCATTCAGAATGATGTAGAGCTCCCTCGCCTGTCCCGCTAGATCCTGCACCGCCATCAGCGGCATTCCATAAAGTCATCATTGATGCGAGTTCGCAAATTGCCCAAACCATCCTGGATTTAATGGATGGGTTTGAGCGTCACCGGAAAGCCCTTATACTCGAGCCATACTGCAGCGTTCGCGCTGTTTTTTATTTCAGGCAACTTACGAGGTTTACCCATGAGCCGTTTATTCGGAGATCAGCACCGTGAACTGCAAGATGATTTTGGAACGCGCCAGCTGGCGGATCGCATCGAGGAAATCGCCTGCGTGACCGAATTCAGCGATGAAGCCAAGGGTTTCATCGAATCGCAGGACATGTTCTTCCTGGCAACCACCGACCATAACGGCCGGCCGACCGTCTCCTACAAGGGTGGCGGCGTCGGCTTCGTCAGGGTGCTCAACGAGAAAACCCTGGTGTTCCCTAATTACGATGGCAACGGCATGTACATGTCCATGGGCAACATCGATCTCAACCACGAGGTCGGCATGCTGTTCATCTCATTCGAAAAACCGCACCGCATTCGCGTGCAAGGTACGGCAACCGTGTCGCGTGATGATGCGCTGTTGGCCGAATATCCTGGCGCAGACATGCTGGTGCGCGTGACGCTTTCCGAAATGTGGCAGAATTGCCCGCGCTATATCCATCGTTACCAGCGCGCGGAATCCTCACGCTATGTGCCCAAGACAGAATGCGAAACGCCCATGGCCGGCTGGAAGCACATCGACATCGTGCAGGATGTGATCACGGCCGAGGAAAAGAAAAAGGCCCAGGAAGCCGGCATCATCCCTGCTGAGGAATGGATGGAAAAAGTGAAAACGGGCGATCCCACTGCCTGAGTTCGCGTTTTGCCCGTAAAAAAAGCCGCTTGAACGCGGCTTTTGTTTTTATGCGGGCTGGCTTGTCAATTGGCAGACTCTTCCATCGCGATGCGCGATTTGACGAGCGAAGGATTGCTATTGAAGTAATTCTTGATGCCGGTAAGGATCGCCTTCGCCATTTTTTCCTGGTAATCGTCATCGTTGAGCTTGCGCTCTTCTTCCGGGTTGCTGATGAAGGCAGTCTCTACCAGGATGGACGGAATATCAGGGGATTTGAGCACGGCGAATCCAGCCTGCTCCACATCATGCTTGTGCAGTGTATTAATGCCGCCCAGTTGCTTGAGCACCGATTTGCCCAGCTTGAGGCTGTCGTTGATGGTGGCCGTTTGCGATAAATCGAGCAGCGTACGTGCCAGATATGGATCCTTGCCATCCAGGCTGACGCCGCCGATGAGGTCTGACTCATTTTCCTTGCTGGCCAGATAGCGGGCCGAGGCGCTGGTAGCACCTCGCTCGGATAGCGCAAACACCGAGGAACCACGCGCCTGTGGTTTGACGAAGGCATCGGCATGGATGGAAACGAACAAGTCTGCTTTCAGCTTGCGCGCCTTCATGACGCGACCCTGCAGCGGAATGAAATAATCGCCATCGCGCGTAAGCACAGCGCGCAGGTGGGGTTCCGCATCCACCAGTTGCTTGAGTTTCTTGGAGATGGCGAGTGTCACGTGCTTTTCATGTGAGCCCTTGGCCCCGCGTGCCCCCGGATCCTCACCGCCATGGCCGGCGTCAATGACGACAATGAATCGGCGATCAATCTGAAATAGCGGCTGTTCCGGCAGCTGCGGTTGTGGCATCGGGACCGCCATCGGATCCTTGTCAAGGATGGCAGTATCAGCACCGGGAACGCTTGGAATATTGTCAGCCAGTACAGCGGTATCGGTCGGCACATCGCCGGGCACTGTGAGCGGTTTGTCGCCGGGGCTGTTGAGCTGGTTCAGCAGGGCAACCAACGGATCTACGGTCGGATAGACATCGATGACCAGACGATGCTTGTATTCGCCGGCAGGAGGCAGTACGAAAATCTCCGGTTTGATATCCGTACGCAGGTCAATCACCACGCGCACCACGCCAGGCTTGAAATAGGCCGAGCGCACCTGCTGGATATAGGGGTCGTTAGGCTGGATTTTCTGCGTAAGCGTCTTGAGCGCATCGCTGAGCTCGACATTTTCCATGTCGACCACCAGGCGCTTGGGATTATCCAGCACTAGCATGCTGTGTTTGATGGGGGTGTTTGCTTCAAGCGTAATGCGGGTGTAATCCGGAGCCGGCCAGACGCGCGCTTCACTGATGACGATGGCGGCTTGGGCAATCTGAAGAGAGCCCAGCTGGGCGAAGATCACCGCGACCAGCGCAAAGGCTGCCCTGCTAAATAACATAAGCTTCAAGGCTCCGCCTTCCGGCGTAGGTGTTTGCTGTCATCACTCCCTTTCGGCCTTGGCCCTCTGGTGTCAGCTGAATATCAATGTCCGGCTGCGGCAGCAGGCCGCTTGCTTTTTCAGGCCATTCCACAAAACACACAGATTGTGCGTTGAAGTAGTCGCGAAAGCCCGAAGCCTCCCACTCTTCCGGATCTATAAATCTGTATAAATCAAAATGATACAGAGGTAATCCAGAAATTACGTAAGGTTCCACTAAAGTATACGTTGGACTTTTCACTTTGCCAACATGTCCAAGCCCATGTAGCAGCCCACGAATCAGAGTAGTCTTGCCCGCACCCAGGTCGCCGTGCAGATAAATAACCAGACCCGGCTGTATGGCAGTTGCCAGACGTGCGCCGAATGCCAGCGTGGCGGTTTCGTCGGACAGGTGGAGTGTAAAATCAGACATATGCAATCCAGAAACTCATTCCTCGGGCGAATTGCGGCGTCGCATGCTCGCTCATGTGTAGCCTATCAGCACGATATGTCGGCGCCATTCGCTGTGTGGCTTCTTGCACTTCATCCTGAAGTACGTTTTGGAGGTTCTCTTGTCTGAGGTTTTCAGAAACTGGGAGACTCTTGCGACTGACATCAAACGTTGGGGTTTGGAGCTCGGATTCAGTCAGGTCGGCATCACCGACACCGATTTGTCGGCTGCTGAAGAACGCTACCGGCACTGGCTGCTCAAGGGTTTCCATGGTGCCATGGATTATATGGCAAAACATGGGGATAAACGCACGCGGCCTGCCGAGCTGATACCTGGCACGCTGCGCGTGATTTCGGTGCGCATGGATTATCTGCCGCCTGCTGCGGCCGATAGCGAAGAGGTCATGAATAGTGGCGAGCAGGCTTTCATTTCTCGTTATGCACTGGGGCGGGATTATCACAAGGTGCTGCGTAACCGCCTGCAGAAGCTTTGCGATCACATCGCAAGCAGCATTGAGTCGCAGGAATTCAACTATCGCGTTTTCACCGACAGTGCGCCTGTGCTGGAGGTCGAACTCGCGCAGAAGGCTGGTCTGGGCTGGCGCGGCAAGCACACCCTGCTGCTGTCGCGTGAAGCGGGATCATGGTTTTTCCTGGGGGAGATCTATACCGATTTGCCGTTGCCCATCGATGTGCCCGGGCAGAATCATTGCGGCACCTGCAACGCCTGTCTGAGCGTCTGCCCCACCCAGGCCATCGTTGCGCCTTATGAAGTCGATGCGCGACGCTGTATTTCCTACCTCACGATCGAGCTCAAGGACAGCATCCCGGAAGACTTGCGGCCCCTGATCGGGAATCGTGTGTACGGTTGTGACGACTGCCAGCTGACTTGCCCGTGGAACCGCTTTGCCCAGACCACGCAGCAGGATGATTTCCACGTGCGTCACGGGCTGGATAACATTACGCTGGTGGAATTATTCAGCTGGGATGAAACGACTTTCAGGGAAAAGATGGCCGGCAGCGCTATCCATCGTATCGGTTACAAGCAGTGGCTACGCAACCTGGCGGTAGGTCTGGGCAATGCGCCGGGTACGCCGGAAGTGATCGCGGCACTGAAAATGAGGCAGGATGACGATTCAGCACTGGTACGCGAACACGTGCGGTGGGCGCTGGAGCGGCACCGTCAGATTAGCCGGACTGCTCAGGCCCAAGCCATTGACTAAGGTTTGGCTGCTGTCGCAGGCGCAGTGGCAGCTTTCTTCTCGGGCTGCGGCAGCGGTTCCGTGAACACGCAGCGCTCATATCCGTAATTGCCGCCGTTGTCGTCCGGTTCGTAGTAACGCTTGTGGAAAGTGCGTCGACGGCTGCTTTCATCAAAAATGGCATGTCCGATGCTGTGGCCGCGACCGTAAACGCTTTTTCCGTTGAATTGAAAGCTGATGGCCATGAAATGCCGATCGGCCATTGCCTGGCCTGCGTATTTCGTTCCGTTGGAAGTTTCCGTAGTGTATTCGTAAGCGCCGAAACGTCCTTGACTGCTGATCGGATTCAGTTTGAGCGTAACCTTGACTTCGTAATCGCCGACCAACTCGTTGCTGCCGGTGCAGCTGTAAATCCCGCTATAATCCTTCCCCTTGAATGGGGCCTTGGCCTGCGCACCCAAAGCAAAGGTCAGCAGAAGTGCAGCCAGAACAGTTTTTCTCATGGTCTTCTCTTGATACTTTTCAACGGAATATAGTTCAACAGCGAAGAATGCAATGTGCGGTAACCGATTTCCCCAACACAAGCCCTGCATTATGATACGCGCCTACGACTGAGCGGCCGGCACTCTACCACAAACAAAACATTATGCCTTCATCCGAAACCGTTTACACCGGCAAGCAGCGCGATTACTGGCGCTACGCCGCATTCAACCTGCTGTTGCTGATTCTCCTCGCCACCTGGTATTTCATGCAGAACCGCCCTGTGATGCTGGCCGAACCGGAGCTGCAGGATGGCAAGCTGCAATGTGTCTCCTATGCACCCTATTACCAGAAAGGCCGCTCCCCTTTCATCCCACTGACGCTCACGACCAAGGATCAGATCGAGCAGGATCTGGCGCTGCTATCGAAGCGCTTCAATTGCGTGCGCACCTATTCGGTTGACCAGGGGCTGGATTATGTTCCGGAAGCCGCCTCCAAGATAGGTATGAAGATATTGCTGGGCGCCTGGATCGGCTGGACCAAGGTCGATAACATGCGCGAGCTGAATCTGGCCATTCAGCGCGCCAATGAATTTCCGGATACTGTCAGCGGCCTGGTAGTAGGCAATGAAGTCCTGCTGCGGCGGGAGCAGACCATGCCGGCCATGCAGTCATATATCGAATACGCCCAACAGCACACCGAGGTGCCGGTCACTTATGCGGATGTCTGGGAATTCTGGCTCAAGAACCGCGACCTGGAGTCTTCGGTGGACTTCGTTACCGTGCACATCCTGCCCTACTGGGAAGATATCCCCCGCTCCATTGAGGATGCCGATGAGCATGTCGAAATCATCATGCACAAGCTGCAGAATGTGTTCAGAAAATCGCTGCTCATTGGTGAAACCGGCTGGCCTTCAGTTGGCCGCCAGCGTGGCGTAGCCATGCCCAGCCAGGTCAACCAGGCCAGGTATTTTCGTGAATTCGTAGGGAATGCCCATGAACACGGATGGAATTACAATCTCATTGAAGCTATGGACCAGCCCTGGAAGCGCGTGCTTGAAGGCACAGTAGGCGGCCACTGGGGTCTTTACTCAAGCACACTTGAGCCCAAGTTTGATTTCAGCGGACCTGTCGTCGAGCGGCAGGACGGATGGAAACCGCTGTGGTTCGCGTTGGCCGGTGCTGCCATTTTCGGCGGTCTTGTTATGCGAGTTGGCGAACAGCGCAAAAGCCTGCGCTATGGAATGGTGAGTTTGGGCGCGCTTGCGGGGTTGATGCTGCCGTTACAGATTTCCTATCTGACAACCGCACCGCGGGACACTATTGAGTGGATTGCACTGGGTGGTACATTGGTGATTGGCTTGATTGTGCTGTTATGCATGCCTTTCCTGGCGAAAGGCAATGGGAATCCGGACAGCCTGGCGCAACGTGCCAGGCGGCTGACCTTGGCAGCGCTGCTCATGTTGGTTGCCGGCGCTGCATTGGTGAGTTACCTGCTGGCGACCGATGGCAGGTATCGTGATTTCCCCCTGGCGCTTTTTCTATTACCGGTATTGCAGCTATCCATAGGGTTGCGTTTGCTGCATATTCAACTCGACCACCTCTGGCGCAGACTTTTTTACTGGCTCAGTGCCATTGCGGTCGCCACAGCATTGGTTTGCATCCTGCTGGAACCTAACAACGTGCAGGCAATCATATGGGCTTGTGTGACCGTCCTGCTGGCATACGCTGCCGGGATCAGGGCTTGTTCAACAATTGTTATGAAGAAAACCGTCTGATGGCTTCCAGATTCAAAAGCAAGTTGATTGAGCGCTTGTCGGTGCCCATCATTTTTGCGCTCACCCTTGCTTTTATCCATTTCTCGATCTGGGCCATTGCCAACCGCGCTTTGCCCATGATGGATGCGCCGCCCATCATCAACGGCTTCGCCTATAGCGGATTCCAGCTCAATCAGAGCCCGATGGAGCGCAAATTCCCGACGACTGCCGAGCTTGAGGAAGACATCAAGCTGCTGCAGCCCTATTCCGACCGCATCAGGACCTACAGCTCCCTGGAAAACGCACAGGTCGTCGACCTTGCTTACAACCACGATATCCGCGTAACGGCAGGCGCCTGGCTGGATTCTGACAAAAAGAAGAACGAGCTGGAACTCGAAGCCCTGCTGGAAAAGGTTGACGAATACCCCAATATCGAGCGCGTAGTGGTAGGCAACGAAGTGCTGCTGCGCGGCGATCTAACCAAGGAAGAGCTCATCTCTTACCTGGACCGCGTGCGTGAGGAAGTCGGCATTCCGGTATCCACCGCGGAGCCGTGGCATGTGTGGCTCAGAAACCCGGAAATGGTCAAGCATGTGGACTTCCTAGCCGTGCACCTGCTGCCCTACCACGAAGGCGTGCCGGTAGAGGATGCGGTGGATTATGCCTTCCAGCGCTACCAGGAGCTCATGGATACGTTTCCGCGCAAGCGCATCGTCATCACTGAAATCGGCTGGCCTAGCCGCGGCCCGACCATAGACGCCGCAGTGGCATCCCAGGTAAACCAGGCACGGTTTGTGCGCGAATTCCTGGCCAAGACCGCCCATCAGAATTACGACTACTACCTCATGGAAGCCTTCGATCAGCCCTGGAAAGTGGATGTCGAAGGCTGGGCCGGCGCCTACTGGGGCATGTTCGATGCCGAGCGCAATGAGAAATATTCGTTGCAAGGTGCCATTCCGGAAGACACACGCTGGATTGACAAGGCCGTCTGGGCCACCGCCCTGGCCTTCCTGCCCATGCTGTTCATCGGCTGGCGCTTCCACCACTGGCGTCTGGGCGGACGTCTTTCCATGGCAATCCTGCTGCAGGCTTGCATCACCACGCTGGTCGTGGCCTGGAACCTGCCAGGGGATTATTACTACACGTTACGCGACTTCATCATCCTCATGGGCCTCATTATTGCCATGGGGCTGACCTCGGCGGTACTCATGATCTATGGGGTGGAATTCAGCGAAGTGATGTTCAAGGGGCGCTGGTTCCGCGCTTTCAAGCGTGCTGAACCGCTACCGCACGAGCAGGAGAAATTCGTATCCGTGCATCTTGCGTGCTACAACGAGCCACCCGAAATGGTGATTGCCACCATCGATAGCCTGACCAAGCTTGATTATGTGAATTTCGAAGTGCTCGTCATTGACAACAACACGCGCGACGAAGCCTTGTGGAAGCCGGTTGAAGCGTACATGGCGAAACTGCCGTCCAACTTCCGATTCTTCCATCTGCCGCAATGGCCAGGATTCAAGGCCGGCGCATTGAATTTTGCGCTGGAACAGACCGACCCGCGCGCTGAGGTCATCGGGGTGGTGGATGCCGATTATGTGGTCACCTCCGGTTGGCTGGCCGGACTGGTGCCGCACTTCATGGATGACAAGGTGGCAGTCGTCCAGGCACCGCAGGCACACCGCGAGTGGGAACACAACTTCTTCCGCCGCATGAGCAATTGGGAATTCGAAGGTTTCTTCCGCATCGGCATGCATCACCGTCATGAAAGGAACGCGTTGATCCAGCACGGCACCATGACGCTGGTACGGCTGCAATCGCTGAAGGAGGTAGGCGGCTGGTCGGAATGGTGTATCTGCGAAGATACCGAACTGGGTCTGCGGCTGCTGGAAAGCGGTCACGAGCTGCGCTATATCGATGAAACATTTGGCCGCGGGCTTACGCCAGCCGATTTCAAGGCGCTCAAGTCGCAACGTTTCCGCTGGGCCTTTGGCGCCATGCAGATACTCAAGCATCACATGCCGCGACTGCTGGGCAAATCCACGCTCAGTTTCGGCCAGCGTTATCACTTCCTGACGGGCTGGTTCGGCTGGATGGGTGATGCCCTGCAGCTCGCCTTCACCATGGGCTCCATCGGCTGGACATTCGCCATGCTGGCATTCCCCAAGTCGTTCAGCCTGCCGGTAGCAATCATGCTGACGCCCATCATCTTCTTCCTGATCTGCAAGGGCGCGCTTGGGCCTGTGCTTTACCGCAAGACCATGAACACAGGCTGGCTGGACATCCTCGGCGCCTCGCTGGCCAGCCTGGGCCTGTCTCATTCGATTGCACGCGGCGTGATCATGGGGCTAATCCAGAAAAGAGGCATTTTCAAGCCAACCGCCAAGGGTAAAGGCGCCGGCGGCAAGCTGAACTTCTTCGACCCGATACGCGAGGAATCGCTGCTGTTGCTGGCCCTGCTGGTCAGCGCTGCGGCGATGTTGTACATGCGCGGTTTTGACAATCTTGATGCCCAGCTATGGGTCACCATGCTGGCCTTGCAGTCGCTACCCTACTGGAGCGCACTGACATGCCAGATCATTGCCAAGATGCCGGAAAAGAATGTCCCTGCGCCTATTCCGCAAGTCGTGCCCGAGGCCGCAGGTTTCGATTAAAGCCTAGTGTTTGAATGAAGCTCGGAGAGCAGTGCCGCGCCGATAATGCCGGCCTGATCTCCGCTGGTGGATATCCGCACGGCAAGATTGCTGCGCAAAGCGGGAATCAAGTCGGCTTGCAGCCGGCCGTTGAATACTGTTTCCATCAGGTCCCAAGCGTTGCTGAGTCCGCCGCCTATCACAACCTGTCTCACATCCAGCACTTTGGCCAGAAGGGCAGTCGCCTGCGCCAGATACACACCTGCAAGTTCAAACGCCGCCCGTCCCTTTGTATCCCCCGCACGGGCGAGATCTGCAACCCGGATAGCATCAAGCTCGACCCCGCCCGCTAGTGCATAGCTCTGCATTACACCACTGGCTGAAGCGTATTGTTCAAGACAGCCGCGATTGCCGCAGCCGCATAGTCTTGCGGCCGATGTGTAATCGACGATGATGTGGCCAACCTCCATGGCTGCGCCATGCTGGCCCGAATAAGGCTGCCCTCGCAATATCAGCCCGCTCCCCACACCTGTCCCCAGGCCGATATAAATCAGGTCTCCCCTGTCTCCAGAAAGGCGAGATTCCCCGTAAGCCGCTGCAGCCGCATCGTTTTCCACAATGACGGGCTTTCCAAGTCTTGCCGAGAGTTCAGACGCCAGGTCAACCCGGTATAAGCCCGGCAGGTTGGGAGATTGCAGCACAGCCTTGTTGACGGGGTCGATAAACCCGGGAAACCCAATGCCGACCGAGCCGACTTGAGGATATGCAAGCAGCATTTCTTGTAAAGGCAAAGCGATGGCATTGAGAATGCCAGCCCAGGCGATATCGGCCGCATTCTCTCGGCAAAGTCTGGCGAAATCCGCATGCAAGCTTTGCAGGCGGATGACACGCGTATTCTCTACGACTCCAATACGCAGATTGGTTCCGCCTACATCAACGCCTATGGACAATGTCATAAACTGGTTTATGTTTGTTCTTAATTTATTGTTTAAATAACTTCAACTACTACTTGCAGCTGTTCTTTCAAAGCATCTGCCGGCCAGCTGAGTTCAAGGCTGACCGCCTGCATGATTTTTTCGAATCCGGCTTCCGATTGCGAAACGCTAAAGTGCGGTGCGCTGATCAAATGACAAGGGAGGTTGGTATGAATCCTCAACCTGCCTCTCAGAACATCATCTTCCAGCAGCAGTTCGTTGAGCAGAGGCCAGGTATGTGCCTGGCCGAATCCTCCCGCTATTTCGCCATGGACCCTGAAGCGGCCTGCTGGGCCATCGCAGCTGGGCATGGCCAGATTGATTTCCGTCTTGAATCCATCGCCCGCAGGCTGAGTGAATATGTAAGCCACATGCAGTCTGTTGTTGTCGATCTGCACCGTCTTCTGCACGCCTTGCTCAGAGCGGAAAGCCAGGGTTAAATCTGCAGGCTCCATTTGGTCATACGTGATGGATTGCGCTTTGCCGCCGGTAAGCCAGGAATCGCGGAACAGGGTCTTGCCGTATTCATCCATCGCCAGGTCCGCCGGCAAAATTTCATGCCGGAAGCTGACGCGCTCGTGAGGATTGGAAATACCCTCACCGCTATGTTCATGCGCCGCCTGCAGGTTGATCTTGCGATGATAATGCTCAGCCTGTCGCGTAAGCGTGTCGGCAAAGTTGTGCCGCAGCTTGTAGCTGTCGAATTCGCAAATGGAGGCTGAGCCGTCCAGCTTGACGACGGCTTGCAACTGGCCATTCTGCAGAAAGACTTCGTCATGGCCATCCATGTCGGGATCGCCTACCGTTGTGGATGCCCGCGCGGATGCCTTGTCCAGCAATGATTCCAGCGTGAGGATGCCCTTATACACGGCGCGCCGCAGGTGCGGAAGATACAGGCCGCCGAACAAACCATGCCAATAAGCGTCGTTGGCTTGCGCCTCGTACAGTGCCTCTGTCATGGCAGGTGTTTTCTTGCGCTGGGGCAGATCGTTATATCGTGCGGAGAGCGCCAGCATGCGCTTGTGCATCCAGTTCGACTCCGGATAGCGCATGAAGAAATTGCGCCAGATACCGCCGCGTATATAAGGTTTGGTCGTAGCGTATCGCTGGCTGTCGCGCTCCTGCTGCACCAGGTCGGCATAGCGGTGTGCAGCAGGCACCGGCAATGTCCATTCGTTCATCTCAATGTAGGAAGCAGTCGGCAGATAGACCACGCCTCGCGTCCGTGCCTTGGCCTCATATTCTGAGTACAGCATGGGCTGAATGACCGGCGACTTGAGCACACCTTCAATGAAATCCCTCAGCCAGCCGCGCTCGTACACCCATTCATAGGTTTCCGGCCAGATGCCAAATTTCTCGATGTCGTCGAAGTAGATGGCCGCGGCTTCTCCGCTCTCATCAGCCATGCCTTCCAGATAGGCCACGGCCTCATGTGCCGGAGAGAACGGCAGACGGTAGCGCAGAGCTTCGGAGATCGGGAACAGCTTGATGGCACGGCCATCCTCCTCGGTGGTGAAATAGCCGTTGAGCCTCTCGTTGGGTTTGCCGGTGCACAGGAAGTGGTAGTCATCCACCGTCACATACCGGATGCCGGAATCAACCAGCGCCGGCACCACGGTGCTTTCCCATACCCGCTCTGTCAGCCAGGCGCCATGCGGAATCTGCCCGAAATGCTCCTTGATGTACTGCGAGAGTTTTTTGATCTGGCCGATGCGGTCGCGTGAAGGAATGGCCGCCAGCACAGGCTCGGTATAACCCGCGCCGAACAGTTCAGCCTGGCCGCGCGCGGCCATTTCCTTAAGCAAAGCCATGTCCTCAGGGAAATGCCGAAGCAGATAGGCCAGCAGCCAGCCGCTGAGGTGGATGGAAAAACGGAAATCCGGGTACGCGTGCAGCACGCGCAGGAATGGTCCGTAACAGCGCGCCATGGCGTCGTCGAGTACGCTTTCGAAATTGCCCACAGGCTGATGCGCGTGCACGCCCAGCAGCAATGCAACGGTTTTGGCCAAGATCTAGCTCCGGGTAATCAGCAAAAGGTTAATCATGATGCGCCTTCTCCACAGCGTCTTCGTGGCCGCGGCGCATGGTTCCGCCTGCAGCGGGGTGTCCGCCGCCATGGCTGATGGGCTGCGATAGCGCTGCAGGCACGTCAAGTTTCAGCAGGCGGTAAAGATTGCTGAGGTTGAGGCGATACAGGCGGTCGAAACTTTCAACACTTTGGGATGGGTTGTAATCTCCGAACCACCAGAACCAGTCCGAACCTTCACATATCGCCAATTGGTGTTCGCACGCTTTTTTTTCCTCGTCACTGAGCGTATCGGCTGCCATGACTTTGTCGTATTGCTTTTTCGCTTGGCTCAGCAGATCCCAGGCATGGTTTTTCTCGGCAGAACCTATCCAGGTGCTGAAACTGCCATACACCCAGCTCCCGCCCGCGATGGCAGGCAGTGGTTCAATGGCGATGCCCTGCCCTTGTTCAGCTTTCTGCAGAATATCGCTGAATGTAGTCATTTCAATGACAGGATGGTCAGTCAGCGCTTGATAAAGCTCGCTAAGGAAATAAAAGCCGTTGTAAGGGTAGTATTCCCATGCGTTTTCGCCGTCCAGGATCACGCTGACAATGGGATTCGTGTCAGGTGCAGCTTCGTTGCGGATGTGCTCCAGCGTCTGGATAAAATCGTGCACTGCCTCTGAACTGTGCCATTTCGAGTATTCAAAACCCACCTTATCGGACAGCTGTTCATCACGGAAAAAGCAGACGATTTCACGCTCGCCATTCTGAATGCGATAAGGCTTGTACAGATAATCATGACGCGGCGGCAGATCCAGACTGTCAAACGATTTGTAGAGACTGTTGGTCAATACGCCCTCGCCTGTCGCCGCCCAACGCACACCGTGTTCCGCCATGAGGCCCAACGCAGCCTGCGAAACCCCGCCCTCGGCCGGCCACATGCCCTGTGACGACCTGCCAAAACGATCCGCATGCGATGTCAGCGCCTGCTGGATATGCGCACTGGCGCGCCCACGCCCATCTGGATATTGCCCGCAATGCGGCAAAGGTGCGTATGGCATGGCATCGCGCGTGCATTTGAAATCGAGCAGCAAGGGCAATATGGGATGGTAGTAAGGCGTGGTGGATATCTCGATCTGGCCGTCTGCCAGCAATTTTCTGTAGCGCGGAATTAAGCCATTCATGAGCTTGCCGATCAGCGCATATAACGCCAGCCTGTCTTCCACTGTGAACTGACTGCCTTTTTCCATGAGCTGCTGCACCAGCTGACTGCTGCGGCGCACGCTTTCGCCGGTCCACGCCAGGTGATACCAGACAAGCAGGTCAGCCATGTACTGGCCGGAAAGGTAATCAAAAGCCGCGTCGCCTTCGGGAATCAGCGTGTGATAGATGACGTGCAGCTTTTGGTAATGCGGAAAAGGCTCCAGCATTTTTTCGTGATGGTTCTTGAAGCAGCTGTCGATGATGAGCATGCGCTGCTCGGCTGAAATGCCTTCGATCTCGCGTTCGGCCAGCATGGCTAGCAGCGGATCGCGCATCTCCCCTGTCTGGAATTGCCGCGCATAGTCTTCCAGCTGATCCAGCAGCACCGGCACAAAATTGAAGGTGACGCGCGCCTTCGGGTTGGCTTCCAGATGAAAAGCCATGTCGGTGTAATCCTTGATGGCGTGCAGGTAGGTCCATGGCAGCACATATTCACGCGACAGCATGTCGCGATAGTCGGGTTGGTGCATATGCCAATACAGATTGAGGTAGAGCCTGGGTGTTGCGGATGTCATAACAAGAGAACCTTCAGGCGCAGCCGCGAGGCCGCGCGATCATTAACGTACGTGGTAAAGCGTTTGGCCCAGCATGTCTGCCGTGACCAGCGTGATGCCTTTTTCGGACACATAAAAGCGTTTGCGATCCTGTTCGGGGTCCACGCCGATTTCGGTGCCATCCGGGATGCGTGCACCACGATCGACCACCACGCGCCGCAGCGTAACGTAACGGCCGATATCCACCTTCGGCAGGATGACAGCATCCTGGATGGTGCTATAGCTGTTGATGCGCACATCGGAAAACAATACCGATCTTGCCACCTTGGAACCACTGATGATGCAACCGCCAGAAACAAGGGAATCCACCGCCATACCGCATCTTTCTTCGTTATTGAAAACGAACTTGGCGGGTGGCAATTGCTCCTGATAGGTCCAGATGGGCCAGTTGCTGTCATACAGATTCAGCTCGGGAACAACCTTGGTCAGCTCCATGTTTGCTTCCCAGTAAGCATCTATCGTGCCCACATCCCGCCAGTAATAATTGCCGTCCGTCGCGCCGACGCAGCTGTCATTGAAACGGTGCGCGTATACCCGGTATTTGTTGATGAGATACGGGATGATGTTCCGGCCGAAATCATGTGCCGAGCTGGAGTCATCCGAATCGCGGATGAGCTGTTCGTACAGAAACGCGGCATTGAAAACATAAACCCCCATGCTCGCCAGCGCCTGGTCCGGATTGTCAGGCAGGCCGGGCGGATTCGGTGACTTCTCGATAAAGCTGACCACGCGGTCATCGCTATCCACACCCATCACGCCGAAAGCCTTGGCATCCTCGATCGGCACGTTGATGCAGGCTACCGTCATATCAGCCTTGTTGCGCACATGCGCTGCCAGCATCTGGCCATAATCCATCTTGTAAATGTGATCGCCGGCCAGGATCAGCACATATTCAGGGCTCAGCACCCGCAAGATATCCAGGTTCTGGAACACGGCATCAGCGGTACCTTTGTACCACTGCTCCTGAATGCGCTGCTGTGCGGGCCATAACTCAACAAATTCATTGAATTCACCGCGCAGGAAACCCCAGCCGCGCTGGATATGCTGGTTGAGACTGTGTGATTTGTACTGCGTGACAACGCCGATACGGCGTATTCCCGAATTGATGCAGTTGGAAAGGGGAAAATCAATGATGCGAAACTTCCCGCCGAAGGGCACAGCAGGCTTGGCACGCCAGTTGGTCAAATCCCGCAACCGGCTGCCGCGGCCACCCGCCAGAATCAGCGCGACCGTATTTTTGGTGAGTGCGCTGATAAACCGGGAAGAAGTTGAATCCTGCTGCATTTTTGCGCCTCCTGATTTATAGTCTGGCTTAACGCTATACCCATGAATACGCAGGTACTAGCGCTTTCCGAACAGAGGATTACGAGCCATTATAGGCATGATGGCTGCAGGCAATCCAGTGGATTGCGGCCGTCTTCACATTAAGCATATCTTGTCCAGAATCAAGCACAACGCCCAGCTAGATCTTATCCTGGCTGCACGGCACCACGATCCGTTTGCCTATCTTGGTTTGCACCTTGAAAGCGGCAGACAGGTGTTTCGTGCCTTTCTTCCGCACGTACAGCAGGCATGGCTCAAGACAGCCAAAGGATGGGCAAACCTGCAGCGTGTGCAGGACAGCGGGCTTTTCGAGTGGCAAGCGGAAGATGCCAAACCGCTGATGCCGTGTCTGCTGCGACTACAGCATGAAGATGCCGTCTGGGAGCAATACGATCCCTATTCCTTCAACCCCACCATCACTGAAGATGATCTGTACCTGTTCGGCGAAGGCCGGCTAAAGGAAGCCTACAGAATGCTCGGCGCGCATCTCGCCACCCAGCAGGATGTCAACGGCGTGCGTTTTGCCGTATGGGCACCCAATGCCGAGCGTGTCAGCGTGGTCGGCAATTTCAACCAGTGGGACGGCCGCGTACACCCTATGCGCACTCACGGCTCCAGCGGTGTATGGGAGATTTTCATACCGGGGCTGCAACCGGGTGAGATTTATAAATATGAAATCCGCAACCGCCAGACAGGCAATATCTTGGTCAAGACCGATCCTTACGGCTTCAGATTTGAGCAGCGCCCGGGCACTGCCGCGGCTGTAACAGCACGAGACACCCATGCCTGGCAGGACGAGGCATGGATGCAGACGCGTGCAGTGGCAGACTGGCTGCATGCGCCCTTCAACTGTTATGAGGTACATCTGGGCTCATGGCGCAGGAATGACCGCGGCGAATTCCTCACTTATCGCGAGCTGGCAGAACAGCTCATTCCCTACATGCAAGACATGGGCTACACGCACATCGAGTTGCTGCCGATTTCGGAGCATCCGCTGGACGAATCATGGGGCTACCAGACGACGGGCTATTACGGTGTTACCAACCGTTTCGGCTCGCCTGACGATTTTCGCTATTTTGTGGATGCCTGCCACCAGGCGGGATTGGGCGTGATTCTTGACTGGGTGCCGGGGCACTTCCCCAAGGACGACTGGGCACTGGCCCGTTTCGACGGCACCGCCCTGTTTGAGCATGAGGACCCGCGCTTGGGCGAGCATCAGGACTGGGGCACTTATATTTTCAATTACAGCCGCAATGAAGTGCGCAATTTTTTGCTGGCAAATGCGCATTACTGGCTGGCGGAATTCCATATTGACGGGCTGCGTGTGGATGCCGTCGCTTCAATGATTTACCTGGATTACTCGCGCAAGCATGGCGAATGGTTGCCTAACAAATACGGCGGCCGTGAGAACCTCGAAGCGATAGATTTCACGCGGCAGCTCAACATCATGGTGCATGAAGATTTCCCGGGCGCTTTCACCATCGCGGAGGAATCCACCGCCTGGCCCATGGTGTCGCGACCGGTTCATGTTGGCGGCCTGGGATTTTCCATGAAATGGAATATGGGCTGGATGAACGACACTCTGAGTTACATGCAGAATGACCCTATCCACAGGCGTTATCATCACGACAAACTGACCTTCGGCCAGCTATATGCCTACAGCGAAAATTTCGTGCTGCCGTTCTCGCATGATGAAGTTGTTCACGGCAAACGCTCATTACTTGATAAAATGCCGGGTGATGCATGGCAGAAATTTGCCAACCTGCGCCTGCTTTTGACTTACCAGGCGACGACGCCTGGCAAGAAACTCAACTTCATGGGCAATGAATTTGGCCATGGGCGCGAATGGAATGCTTGCGCCAGCCTTGATTGGCAATTACTCGAAGAGCACTGGCATCAAGGCATACAGCAAGCCAGCCGCGACCTCAACAACTTGTACAAAACGCTGCCGGCCCTGCATGCGCTTGATTTCGAGCAACAGGGCTTCAACTGGATAGACTGCTGTGATACCGAGCAGTCGATAATCGGTTACACGAGGCACGGACAAGACGAGAGTTTTGTTGTAGTAATACTGAATTTCACCCCTGTATTACGCGAGGGCTATCGCATTGGCGTTCCTCATGCTGGCGAATACACGGAGTTGTTCAACAGTGATGCCGCAATTTACGGCGGCAGCAACAAGGGCAACGGAAGCGGATTAAAAAGCGAGACCACACCCTGGATGGGATATGCGCACTCCCTGAGAATCACAGTCCCTCCACTGGCTGGTCTAATATTACAAACCAGAGGCTAATCAAAACCAAGAAGAGAATGACGAACCCCACTCAATTGCCTGTTTGGCAAAAACTTTGTGACCATTACCAGAAAACTTCCGAACTCCACATGCGGGACCTGTTCGCCCAGGATGAAAGGCGCTTCGAAAAACTCTCCCTGAAAGTCGACGACCTGCTGCTGGATTATTCCAAGCATAGAATCACCGATGAGACGCTTCCCCTGCTTTTCCAGCTGGCCCGCGACATGGATGTCGAAGGCTGGCGCGAACGTATGTTCACCGGCGAGAAGATCAACTTCACCGAAAACCGAGCTGTATTGCATACCGCCCTGCGCAACCGCAGCAATACACCGGTGTATGTCGACGGCAAGGACGTCATGCCGGACGTTAATCGCGTCCTGGCGCAAATGCGCAAATTCAGCGAAGGCATCCGTTCCGGCGAATGGAAGGGCTACAGCGGCAAGCCAATTACCGACATCGTGAATATCGGCATCGGCGGCTCGGATCTGGGTCCGGTCATGGCCTGCGGTGCATTGAAGCCTTACGGCGCCGAAAACCTCGAAGTGCACTTCGTTTCCAATGTCGACGGCACGCATCTCGCGCAGGTACTGGAGCAGTGCCAGCCCGATACTACCCTATTCATTGTTGCTTCCAAGACCTTTACCACACAGGAAACCATGACCAATGCCCGCTCCGCGCGCAGCTGGTTTCTGCAGGAAGCAAAGGAAGAGGCACACGTGGCCAAACACTTTGTTGCGCTATCGACCAACACCAAGGCAGTGAACGAATTCGGCATCGACACTGCCAACATGTTCGAATTCTGGGATTGGGTCGGCGGCCGCTATTCATTGTGGTCCGCCATTGGCCTCTCCATCGCCATCTATATCGGCATGGACAACTTTGAGGAAATGCTCGCCGGCGGCCATGACATGGACCAGCATTTCCGTACCGCTCCGCTGGAGAAGAACATGCCCGTCATCCTGGCTATGCTGGGTATCTGGTATAACAATTTCTTCCATTGCGATACCCATGCCATCCTGCCCTACGACCAGGGGCTGGCCCGCTTCCCGGCCTACCTGCAGCAGGCGGACATGGAGAGCAACGGCAAGTTTGTGGATCGCGAAGGCAATGCAGTTAATTACAAGACGGGTCCGGTAATCTGGGGCGAGGCCGGCACCAATGGTCAGCATGCCTTTTATCAGTTGATCCACCAGGGCAATAAACTGATTCCTGCTGACTTCCTGATGCCTCTGAAAAGTCAGTACCAGATCGGCAACAACGGACTTGAGCATCACAAGATACTGTTGGCCAATTTCCTGGCACAGACGCGCGCACTCATGCAAGGCAAGACTGCGTCTGAAACCCGGCAGGAGCTTGAATCGCAGAACATCTCCGGTGAGGCGCTCAGGGTGCAATTACCGCATCGCGTATTCCCGGGCAATCGGCCCACCACCTCCCTGCTGTTCGAGCGGCTCACGCCGCGCACCCTGGGCAAGCTGATTGCGCTGTATGAGCACAAGGTTTTCGTGCAGGGCATCATCTGGTGCATCAACTCCTTCGATCAGTGGGGCGTGGAGTTCGGTAAGCAGATTGCGCAGAAAATCCATCCGCAGCTCATCAACTGTGAGAAGACCACCGATTACGACAGCTCCACAAACGGGATGATCAATTACATCGGTGAACGCTGCTAGGCTAACTGCTGAACAACTGAACAAAGTAGCTGTTGAATGCAAAAGGCCCGGTATCACCCGGGCCTTTTGTTTTGGAGTGCTGTGTTTACTTGAGGTTTGTCGGACCACTGATCGCATGCATCAGTGATGCACCGACTGATGCGCCGAAACGCTGCGCCAGTCGATCCGCCAGGCTGTCATGCACGGTGAAATCGACAATGTTCTCTTCCTTGATGATGTCGCGGGCGACAAACCCCGAGCTGCCCAATGCATCAGCCAGGCCAAGCTCGATACTCGTTTCGCCGGTCCAGAACAGGCCGCTGAAAATCTTGGGATCTTGCTTGAGCCGCTCGCCTCTGCCTTCCTTGACCACAGCGATGAATTGCTCATGAATCTGGTTCAGCATCTGCTGGGCGAACTCACGCTCTTCAGGCTTCTGCGGAGAGAACGGATCGAGAATAGCCTTGTTCTCGCCTGCCGTCATGAGCCTGCGTTCGACGCCCAGCTTCTCCATGGTGCCGGTGAAACCGAAGCCATCCATCAGAACACCAATGGAACCAACGATGCTCGCCTTATCAACATAGATGCGATCGGCTGCCACCGCGATGTAGTAGCCGCCGGAAGCGCAAATGTCTTCCACCACGGCATAGACCGGGATATCTGAATGCAGTTTGCGCAGCCGTTTGATCTCGTCATTGATCAGGCCAGCCTGGACCGGGCTGCCACCTGGACTATTGATGCGCAGGATGACGCCTTTGGTACGCTTGTTTTCGAATGCTGACTGCAGACTCTCGATCACATCATCCGCATTGACCTCGAACTCGTTGCCGATGACACCATTGATCTCGATCAGCGCGGTATGGTTGAGGCTGGCACCTGCATCATCCCCGACCCAGTCCAGCGCATAAAACAGCAGGATGAACAGATAGATGAAGGTCAGGGACTTGAAGAATATGCCCCAGTGACGGGTACGTCGCTGCTCCTTGATGGCCGAGAATGCTAGCTTCTCAAGCGTGTTGCGCTGCCATTCACTATCAGCATTTGGGGTTGGATCGGGTTGCTGTTGTTCAGACATGACTTCTACTCTTTCTTGTCGAGATGCAGGTTAAGCAAAATCTGGTTGTTTCGTTCGATAATTCTAAGGGGTACCAAGCTACGCCCCTTGCAGGGCCCCAGGATACAAAAGCCGGTGGTGGGCTCATATTGGGCACCATGCGTTGAACAAATGAGATAGTCCCGGCTCAGGTTGAAAAAGTCGCCTTCGTTCCAGTCAAGTTCGACCGGTATGTGCGCACACTGGTTGATGAAACCATACGCCTTGCCGTTATAACGCACGACAAAACCGGTTACCCTTTCGCCAAGTTCAGGCAAAGCGAAACGTATCCCCGCGCCCCGTTCTACAAGCGCATCGCCTGCGCAGATCAGGCGTTCATTATCAGCCATTGGTCCAGTTTAGTAAAATTGCCAAAATGTGCCACGGGCCCATATGGCAGCAGGCTTTCCAGGGGTTGTGCTCCATACCCGACCGCGATGCTGTCCACCCCGGCACTCTGCGCCATCTGCAAATCGTAACTGGTGTCGCCGATCATCACTGTGCGTTGCGCCTCCGCTCCCAGTTCATCCATGATTTCCAGCAGCATCTGCGGATGTGGCTTGGAGCTGCATTCATCAACGCAGCGCGTGGCAAGGAAGTATTGCTGCAATCCACAGCGCTGTAACGACAGGTCCAGACCTCGCCGGCCCTTGCCCGTCGCAACAGCCAGCATATGGCCGCGCCCGGCCAGCCCGGCAATGGCGTCCGCCGCGCCTTCAAATAGCGGGACCGCGTGATCCTGCGCAAAATAGTGATAGCGGTAGCGTTCCGTCATCTGCTGGCGCTGCGTTTCGCTTAGCTCTCCAAACAGGGTACGCAATGCTTCGGGCAATCCCAAACCTATGATGCCGCGCGCTGCCGATGGTTCTGGCGGGGTCAACCCGGCGTCTGCGCTGGCAGCAAGAATCGAATCAACAATCAGCCGAGTGGAATCCACGAGGGTTCCATCCCAGTCGAAGACGATCAGGTCGTAACGTCTAGGCATCCGTACTTTCAATTTCCAGTTGCCGCAGGAAATGCTCCAGCTCCTTGGGTAAAGGTGCAGCGAGCTCCAGCCTTTCTCCTGAAATGGGATGCTTGATCACCGTCTGCGCAGAATGTAGGAACATGCGCTTGAGGCCGCGCTTCTGCAGCTGCTTGTTCAAGGCAAAATCGCCGTATTTGTCGTCGCCCGCAATCGGGAAACCGAGATGCGCCAGCTGCACGCGCAACTGGTGCGTACGCCCCGTGATGAGCTGGGCTTCAAGCAGGCTGAAGTCGCCCAGGTTTTTCCGCAGGTGGAATATGGTCTCCGACAATTGGCCGTCCGCCTCTACCGTAACCTTGCGTTCGCCATTGTCGGTAACATGCTTCTGCAGGGCCAGCGCCACGCGCTTTTTCTTTTCCGTCCACCGACCATGAACCAGCATGAGATAACGCTTGTCCATGCGATTGGCGCGCATCATGTCATGCAGGCTCACGAGTGCGCTACGCTTCTTGGCAATCATGAGAACGCCTGAGGTTTCCTTGTCCAGGCGATGTACCAGTTCGAGCAATTTGGCGTGCGGACGTTCCATCCGCAGTTGCTCGATCACGCCGCGGCTGATGCCGCTGCCGCCGTGCACTGCCATGCCGGCAGGTTTGTTGAGGGCGAGCATGGCGTCGTCTTCAAAGAGGACCGCGTCTTCGAAACGCGCCGCCACCTTCATGCCTGGCGAATTCGTTTCGATTGGCGCTGTCGTGCGAATGGGCGGAATACGAATCTTGTCGCCGTCTTCGATGCGGTAGGTGGCATCTACGCGCTTGCTGTTCACGCGCACTTCGCCGCTACGCAGTATGCGATACAGGTGGCTCTTGGGTACGCCCTTCAGCACCTTGGCCAGGTAATTGTCGATCCGCTGCCCGGCGCTGTCCTCATCTACCGTATGCAGGCGTACACCATGTGCGCCATCGGCTTTGCTTAAATTAACCATCTCACCTATACTATGTTCGTCCTGAGTCATCGCGCACGGCGCTTTCAGGAATGGATTCCGTATTAATTGGTTCTACCCAAACAAATACCCTTGGTTAATCTCGCTCGCCAAATAAAAAATGTAGCGATTTTGGAAAAATTATTGCGCTCAGCCGCGACAGACAAATGCAGCATCGCGGCCAGGAATTGTT